>Ga0268262_10001858_pt1 | contig 25281 bp, 27 predicted proteins | sample TergutNc150P3_FD_190354 | JGI IMG/M metagenome (GOLD analysis project Ga0268262, IMG submission 190354) | Nasutitermes corniger P3 segment gut microbial community from laboratory colony in Florida, USA - Nc150 P3 (SPAdes) (version 2) | ecosystem: Host-associated > Arthropoda: Insects >... | reverse complement strand
AACCTTGTCGGAATTGTAAAATAATTGTCAATAACGGGAGTGTTTGCGCCGAAAAGGTTCATGGTTATATCGGATTTTGTTTCAAGCACAACATCACCCGTTAAACTTTGCACAAAGGCCTGATGCAGTCCAAGATCGGATTTTCCGATAATATTGTTTCCGGTTAAAAAAAGAAAAGTGATAACCGCTATAAGCAGAGCAATGATTGCGTTGTTTTTTTTATTTCTGACAATATTACGAAGAACCAGAAAAAAAATCATTTTTGCCTTTGCTCCGATTTGATAATGCCGTCATGCAGGAAAATAACATGATCCGCCATCTGCCAAATTTCAGGATCATGCGTTGAGAAAATAAAAGTGGTTTTTTCATCGCGGTTTATCTGCTTCATCAGGCTTAAGACTTTTTCACCTGTTTCAGAATCAAGATTAGCGGTAGGCTCATCAGCAATTACTATACGAGGGCTTGTAACAAGCGCGCGGGCGATTGCGACTCTTTGCTGCTGCCCGCCTGACAGTTCGGCGGGGATATGACGCTTTCTTTCGGAAAGCCCCACTTCATTCAATAAATAATCCACCCTTTCCCGGCGCTGCACTTTTGTCCCGCCCTTACCGGATATAATCAACGGAAGCTCTACATTTTCAAAAACATTTAACACCGGCAAAAGATTAAACGACTGAAAAATAAAACCTAAAAGCTCGCGGCGAAGCCGGGCAAGTTCCCTTCTGTTTTGATTTTTTATTTCCAGATTATTGATTGAAAGGCTTCCACGGCTGAAACTGTCGATTAACCCTATAATGTTCATTAATGTGGTTTTTCCGGAACCGGAAGGTCCGGCGACAGAGACAAAATCCCCTTCTGAAATTTCAAGATTTATTCCTTTTAAGGCCTGAACTTCAAGGTTTCCCATTGGGTAAATTTTCCAAAGGTCTTTTATTTTAATAATCATTTATTATCTGAATTCTCCGTTGTTTTTCTTCATTCTTTATAATTATGCATATAATCTTTATATGCAAGCTCTATGCCCTTGCTTAAAACAATTTTCGGCAAAAAACCCAAAGCTGTAATTTTGGAAATATCAAGCAATTTCTGCGGCGTACCATTGGGCTTTGAACTATCCCATTCTATACGGCATGTCCGGTCTGATATTCCTTCATATACAATGCCCCGTATCTTCTCCGCCAATTCTTTTATCGTTAAATCCTTGCCGCTGCCGATGTTAACAAAATCCCCGGCAGGATTCGATAAATCCTTTGCGTCTTTTTTTTGCATAAGCATGACAAGCGCATCCGCCAAATCACCGCTGAATAAAAATTCGCGTCTCGGCGATCCGTCGCCCCACAAAACCACCTTATCAGAGCCGGAAACTTTTGCCTCATGAAACTTGCGGATAAGCGCCGGCAGCACATGGGAGCCGTTTGGATCATAATTATCTCCCGGACCATACAGATTGGTAGGCATTACGGAAAGATAATTTGTTCCGTACTGCCGGTTGTAAAAACTACAAAGTTTTATCACATTTATTTTTGCAATCGCGTATGCCTCGTTGGTTTGCTCAAGAAAATCAGATAAAAGGTATTCTTCTTTCATGGGTTGGGGGGCAAGTTTGGGATAAATACAGGACGATCCCAGATTGATAAGTTTTTTTACATTGTTTTTATATGCCGCGTGAACAACATTAAAGCCGATCATTGTATTCTGATAAATAAAATCGGCGGGATAAGTTGAATTGGCCCCGATTCCGCCTACCTTTGCCGCCGCAAGAAAAACATATTCCGGTTTTTCTTTTTCAAAGAAGTTATTAACCGCCGCCTGGTCAAGAAGGTCTAATTCAGCATGAGTCCGGAACAGAAGATTCGTATACCCTTCGGTCTGTAACATTCGTACTATAGCTCCGCCTACAAGGCCTCTGTGACCGGCGATATATATCTTTGCGTTTTTATTCATAAAAATTCTCTGTCTTGTATCCGCCTTCTTTTAAGTGGAGTTCCCGTTCGGCAAGTTCCATATCGTGTTCCATCATCATTTTGACAAGTTCAGGCAGTTTAACCTTTGGCTCCCAGCCAAGTTTTTCTTTTGCCTTTGACGGATCGCCGATAAGAAGTTCAACTTCGGCAGGGCGGAAATATCTTGGATCAATTTCCACCAATACTTTGCCATTCGCCTTGTTTTTTCCTTTTTCTTCTACTCCTTTACCTTCCCATTTTAACTCAATGCCCGCTTCCATAAAAGCCATATTTATAAAATCCCGGACTGTGGTTGTAACTCCTGTTGCCATCACATAATCCTCTGGTTCATTTTGTTGAAGCATAAGCCACATAAGCTCAACATAGTCTCCCGCATACCCCCAGTCCCGCTTGGCGTCAATATTGCCCATGTACAATTTATCCTGCAAGCCAAGGCTGATACGGGCGGCGGCGCGGGTAACTTTGCGGGTAACAAATGTTTCACCCCGCATGGGGCTTTCATGGTTAAAAAGGATTCCGTTGCAGGCGTACATTCCGTAACTTTCCCGATAATTTACTGTAATCCAATAGGCGTACAATTTCGCGACGGCGTAAGGACTGCGCGGATAGAAAGGTGTTGTTTCTTTCTGAGGAATTTCCTGTACCTTACCGAAAAGCTCCGAAGTTGAAGCCTGATAAAAACGCACCTTTTTTTCCATACCAAGGATACGGATCGCTTCCAACAACCGCAAGGTTCCAATACCATCGCTGTCCGCGGTATATTCGGGAACCTCAAAAGAAACCTGCACATGGCTTTGCGCGCCCAGATTGTAAATCTCATCGGGCCTTACCAGTTGGATAATGCGGATAAGGTTTGAGGTATCCGTTAAATCTCCGTAGTGAAGTATAAAACGTTTATTCTCCACATGGGGGTCTTGATATAAATGATCGATTCTTTGGGTGTTAAAACTGGAAGAACGGCGTTTAATGCCGTGGACTTCGTAGCCTTTTTTTAAAAGAAATTCCGACAGATACGCGCCGTCCTGTCCTGTTATTCCTGTTATAAGCGCTTTTTTCATTTTTACTCCTTATTTAAATCCCAGCCGTAAATTAATGCGTCACCGGGAGTAACAGTCCGGCTGCTATCTTCGGAAGACGCGGATACCGCAGCACCGTCTTTTTTGATAAGCTGTAAACCGTCTCCGCCTGTAATTGTAAAAGTTAAATTTTCTCCGCCGGATAAATTGCGGTTAATTACCATCATGTAACATCTATTGCCGTTTTTCAGGAAAGATACAACCGCGTTCGTATTTTTTGGAACAGTGAATGTTTTAATTATCGACGCTTCCGCCGGCCGGTTGGAAAAATCAAACCGCGCGGTTCCTTTGGGAATACTCCCATTTTTACCGGAAGCATTTGTTACAATATGCCTCACTTGCATAACCTGAGCGCCAAAAAATACGCCCGACAGGCTTTTTATTTCCCTGTTCATTTGCTGAACATTGTACCATGCTTGCGTTTTTTGCTTTGTATTACCATCAATAGGACCATCATGAAAATTCCATTTACCATGCGGCTTAGGCGTCCAATAAGTAAAATACTGTATTCCCTGCGCGCCATAAGCAAGGTTACTGTAAACCTGAAGTCTGAGATCTGAAAGCGTTGGTATTGGCTGCGACAAGAACGCGGTAGAAAGCGCAAACGCCCAAAAAGGTTTCCCTGCCTTACGGGCTTCATCAGAAATGATTTCAAGGTTTTCATACCACCGGGTTCTTAAAGAACGTACCCCTGATTTATTGACTATTATCGGATAATAGTCGAACGACAGAATCTCAACAGGAACTTCTCTAAGAAATGATTGTACATATTTCAAATAAGTTATTGTTTTGATACTTGAATACGGAACGCCGAGCGGATATAGATTCGCATAACAAAAGTGTTTATTATCTACCGCCTGGACTCTTTGAACCAAATTGCCCAAAAAAGGAAAATCATCACCGCTTGGTTCATCGCGAATATAATAACCGGCAAGGGCGGAGTGGCTACTGAAACGGCTGACAATTTTTTCCGGCTCGGAATAAAATTCAGGGCAGCGAATTATCATCTTTATATCAGCCGCCTTGGCCGCATCCATTGATTTTGCCACTTCTTCGATATTATCACAGAAGGAAAAATTTAAGTTAAAACCACATTCTTTCAATTCAAGGTATCGCTCAACCGTATGCTCCTCTACTCCGGTCCATGCAAGAATCGGCATCCCTTCTATGGGAAGGATCACGCCGGTATCTTTTTTTACCTCATTTTCAACGGACATCGTAGTTTTTGCCGTTTTACATGAAGCAAGAACTAAACATAAAACAAACATCATAAAGAAAATGGTCGTTCCGGCAATAAAAGCTTTTCTCATTTATTTTATTCCTTAACGCAACTCATCCGGCAACGGCGGCAACGAGGACCATACTCTGCGGTAAATTTCCGATTTTGGAAAAATAATAACCCATGCGGTAATCATTATCAAAAGAAAATAAGTTACGATATTTTGGCGTTCATAATACCATGCTTCCAACGCCGCTTTATAAGGACCGATTATTTCATAAAAACACGCTTCAACAGTTTTTCCCGAATTAGCCACAATTGTTTCCTCGTCGCGAAAAACAATAGAGCCGATTCCTGTTAACCCCGGACGCATTAATAAAATTATTTCTCTGCCCCTCGGCGGAAAATACTCAAAATTTTTGGGCGTCTGCGGACGGGGACCGACAACACTCATGTCTCCGGTTAATATATTAATTAATTGTGGAACCTCATTGATTTTTGTTTTTCGTAAAAAACGGCCTACCGGCAATACCCTTTGATCGTTCTTTAATGTTACATCGCCGGAGCCGACAGAGGGGCTGTTTTTAAGCATTGTTGCAAATTTAAGCAACCCGAAATGTCTGCCGTTCTTTCCTATACGATCCTGTATATAAAAAATTTCACCCTCGCCTGTAAAGCGCAGTATAAGCGCAATAAATATGCCGAATGGAAAAAAAATTAAAAGAGCGATAAAGGAGAAAAGTATATCTAAAAAGCGCGTCATTTTTGTATATCTTTCCGGTAGTTGAGCAGTTCGGGAGGCTTAAATCCTCCTGTCTTAATCTCTAAACCGGCATCAAAAAAAGAACGATACCACTCTACGGTCTGCCGTATGCCTTCTTCAATGGAAATTTTCGGGTTAAACCCAAAATCATTCTGAGCCTTTGTAATATCGGGACAACGCCTTGAAACCGAACCGGGATAGGTCTGAGCGTTTTCATATATACCGGTGTATCCCATAGCGGAACCAATTGCTCTGGTCAATGCTTCAATCGTTATTTCATCGTTATTACCGATATGATATACCTGCTGATCGGAAAGGCCGCTTTCCAACGCGTTAACCGTACCTTCCGCGCCGTCGGAACAAAAACAAAAAGCGCGTGTTTGTTCAGCGCCGTAAATTTTTACGGGGTTTTCACCTTTATATACGCGTTCAATTATGTGGGGAATTGCGTGCTTAAACCCCATACGCGGCCCGTAAATGTTCTGATAACGAACCACAGTTGTATGAATTCCCAATTTCTGGCCATAAGAGAAAAACGCGGCTTCTCCCAATATCTTGGTTACCGCATAGGTAAACCTAGGATGCCGCGTGTCGGCAATGCAAAGCGGAACCTGTTCGGCGGTAGGAACAGGATAATTAAATGTATCTGTAGTTGCGGCATAGTTTTCACTGGAAGACGCAAACAACACCCGTGATGGTTTGGCAATACGAAACCACTCCGTTGTATAGAGCGTAATAGCCGTATTTATTCTTATAACTTCTTCAGGTTCTTCAATACACCGGTTCACTCCCACAACAGCGGCAAGAACATATACATCATCATAATGGGTATCAAGTAATTTATACGATTCCTGTTTGCTTAAATCGGCGGTAATTAACCGGATATTAAATTTAGCACAAAGAGATTTTAATTCATCATCATTAGAACCGCTTGAAAAATCATCTGCTATAGTCAGTTCATAATTACGGTTCCCGGCAAGATACCGGGCAATATTATAACCAATAAAACCCGCGCCGCCGAGAATCAATACCTTCTTCATAAATCCCCTCTGCCAAGCACAATCACTTTGTGTTTTTGCCGTAATTTATCAATCTGTTCTTTTAATAAAAAACCAATTGTATCATAAATCCACAGCGGCTCGCTCTCAAGAAGCGCCTTAATTGTTTCTTCCTGCCGGTATATTCGATGGCCGGTACTAATTACGGCAATATCAGGCCGGTCACCCAACGCTTCTGATAGTATTTGGCGCGGCTTCAAATCCAGTTCATGCCAATTTGATACATACGGATCATGAGTTGATACTACAGCTTTAGCCGCAAGCAAACAGCGGCAAAAATATTCGACGGGTGAAAATCTTGTATCCCCGACATCACCGCGGTATGAAACACCTAACAACAATACCTTTACCCCGGCAAGAGGTTTTGAATACCGTTTTTCAAGAAATTCAAAGGCATACCGCGGCATTTGATCATTTATTGATACCGCCGTTTCACTCTGCGCTAATTTGTCTTTTCCGCCAATCAAATTCGTTCTTGACCAGCTTGCAAGAAGCGGGTCTTTTGTTAAGCAATAACCTCCTACGCCAATACCAGGATACATCAGGTTACTATGGGTGGGACGCTGACGGATCGCGTTTACAACTTCATACAAATCAACTCCGGCTTCTTCCGCCATTCTTGACCATTCAACCACAAAGGCAATGTTCATCGCCCTGTATGAATTTTCAAGCACTTTCGCCATTTCAGTAGCATTGGTATCGCCTAAACGGGTCAACGGATATTTATCGGTACGAATAATTGTCTTTAAGAAGGCCTCAACCGCGTTTGCGCTGTCATTATCAATACCGGAATAAACTCTGTAAAAACTCTGTATTGAATCAATATAATCAGGTCCCGGCATAACACGCTCATAGGAATGACCTATCCGTATTTTATCAACAGGCAATCCGCGTTCTTTAAGCGCGTTTTTTATTACAGGGGTTACAACATTTTTGCAAGTCCCCGGCGGGACAGTCGTCTCGACAAGAATAAGCACATCAGGTTTACAGTAAGCGCCGATGGTTTTCATTGCCGCTGTAAAAGGTTCAAGATTAACAGAGTAATTATTTAACGCGTATTGAGCATTACTGTCTTTTTTTACGTCAAGGTTTATGTCAACAATAATTACGTCCGCCGCGGAATAGGCGGCGGGATCAACCGTAGCAAAAAAGTTGCCGCGCTTGCAGGCAGATTCAAAATATTCCTGGATTTTGGGATCATCCGCGGTTATAGGGAATACTCCGCTATTCAATAAATCTACCGTCTTTCGTCCCGCGCCCGTGTCTTGATCTATGCCGATAACAGCATAATTGCCGTTTATTGCGTTTGCGACAACCAAAGACATGACCGAGCCAACAAAGCCAAGCCCTTGGACAAGAACGATTTGTTTGTCTTTTTCCTTTTTTATAAATGCTTCTAAATTCATAAATTATTTTCAATTACTAAATAAATTTTGCCTGGCTTTAGAAAAATAAATCATTTTAATAATTTTTACCGGTAATAATCTTATAATAAAACGAGATAATGGAAATACCAATAATAATGAAAAACCGTAAATTTTGCATAAATAGTAACAACACATTTTTAATTCATTGAAAATTTTTTTATAATTTCTCCTGATAAATGTCTTTTCTGTGAAACGATATCTTAATAAAGGTTCATTAATATTTTCTATTTTGTATCCATCTAATATTAATCGAAACCATAAATCAACATCCTCATTTGAATAAACATTTGTATTATATTTATATTTTTTTAAAATTTCAGTCTTAATAATTACAGTTGGATGAGCAATAGGTATACCTTTAAATAATATTGTTGACTTTTTATCTACAGAAACAGGATAATGTTTTTCTCCTATATCATATGTTTGATTACCATCATAAAATTCTATAATATTTGAACCAATAATAACTGTTTCCTTGTGTTCCATAAAATATTTTATCTGTTTTTCAAATCTATTAGGCATACAAATATCATCGCTATCCATTCGTGCCAATAATTCATAAGAACAAAATTGAAGGCCATAATTTAACGCATACGCAAGTCCTTTATTTTCTTCGTAGCCAATTATTTTCAGCGGTATTCTTTCTTGCCATGATAATAAACATTTCTCTAATTCTTTTGATAATAACCCATCTTTAACTATGATTATTTCCGTAGCAGGTAATGTTTGAACAGCAAGACTTTCCAAACATTGATTTAAGTTTTTTACAGTTTCTTTGCTATAAATTGACATAAGAACAGAAAAATTTATTAATTCTTTTTTATTATTCATTATATTATCAATGGAAAATTTCCTTGTAACGTTCTACCGCCCTTTCCTTTGAAAATATAGTATATATTTTATCAATATTGACTACGGTATTCAATGCTATCTCTAATTTGTTATTAAAATCAATAACATTATTATATTGAAATATAGTAAAGCCGGAAATACCATTTAAATGATCCGCTATCCTAACACGGTTAGTAATTAATACGGGCGTTCCATGAGATAAAGCTTCCAGTGCCACAAGAGAAAAAGCCTCATAACGGGATGGTATTATCACCAAAGCGACGCTATCATACAAAAACTCAAGTTCTTCATCATTGATATTTTCATGGAAAACAAAATCTACTCTATTTGGTTTCTTATTTGTAGCACAATTAACAGTAAACTTATTTTTAGGTAAATTATATAAAAAAGATAAATTTTTATTCTTATCATTTCTTCCAACAAATAACAAACTATTTGGCTTATGTATATTTTTGTTTCGCGGCAAATATGATTTATTTATCCAATGCGGTATAATATAACAATTTTTGTTATATTTAATAAAAAAATTATATTCTTCTTTATTTATAACAACAATTTTGCTAAAATATTTTAATATCGGCCTTAATAGTAATAAAAACGAAATATTACCAAATACAGGATGCGTCAGCGTATAAAATGGATGCATATGCGGAGTGTATATTACCGGTATTCGTTTTTTACGCGCTATATTAATAACCAGTATCGGCAATAATGTCATAAATCCATGAACGCTAATGCAATCAGGAGCTATATTGGAAATAATTTTTTTTATTGATTTTGGTTTGTAAATTGACTTTCTAAAAAGTTTTAGCGGAAAATATTCAAAATCATTACAGAGAGAAGCTGAGAATATTCCCGTTTCATTAATAAGTTCAGCAAGGTTTTCACAGTGAACTTGTATCCCGGATTTATTATTCAACGGATTATTGTCAAATAAAATAGCAACTTTCTTCATAAATTATTTTTGTATAATTGAAATATTCCATTTTATTTTGCGAATTAATGCATAGTTATTTTTTCCCAATATCTTTGTTAATATATTTCTTGTCCAACTGGAAAGAAATAAAAAAATATAAAATAATTTATGATAAAATCCGGGAAATTTATGGCTAATAATTTTATAACGTTCCATAACGCTTTTTGGATTATTATCAGAAATTCCCTCTATTGAAAATAATACAACCGATATAGCTACATATAAAAATTTATATCCTTCGTTATACAAAGTAAATAAAAGTTTATAATCTGCCGCTAATTTAAAATTTTCATCAAAACCATATTGTTTCATCAGTTTTGTTTTCACAAAACAAGCCTGATGCCCGAAACACATTCCTTTCCAAAAAGTATTTAAGTTTTTCGTATGAGTATAAAGTAATCCTTTATCATAATTTAAATAAACAGTGTCTCCATACACTACACTTATATCTTTATCAAGTTTCTTTTCACTGTTAAAAATATATATTAATACTTCTTTGGAAAAAAAAGTATCGCCTGCATTCATAAAATTAATCCATTCTCCTGCCGCCTGCTCAATCCCTTTATTCATCGCGTTATAAATTCCTTTATCCGGTTCGCTCATCCAATAATCGATTCTATCTTCATATTTTTTAATAATATCCAATGTGCCATCGGTACTGGCTCCATCAATAATAATATACTCAAAATCAGCATAAGTTTGATTTATTACGCTTAAAATAGTTTTTTCCAGTATCTTTTCCCCATTACGTACCACTGTTACAACAGTGATAAGGGGCATATTTTCCCGGGATTGTTTTCTATTGCCTTTTGTTCGTAATCCGCCTGAAAGCATATTTTCTCTATTAAGTTATTTTGTTATTCCACATTGTTTTATGTTCTTCTATTATTTTTTCAATTGTATATGAATTTATATTATTTCTAACATTTGTTTTTTTTTCTTTTAATAAATATGATATACCATTTGCCAAATCGGAGCTGTTTTTATATTTCACTAAATAGCCTGTTTGTTCATTAACCATATCGGGAATTCCGCCGACATTAAATCCAACTACCGGAACATTAGATGCAATACTCTCAAGAATCGTATTTGGAAAATTCTCTGCCATCGAAGGTATAACAAAAACATCCATACAATTATAAGCCATTACTAAAGAATATTCATCATGTAAATGCCCTAAAAAATGAACCGGAAAAGGAATACTGTCTGTAATTTCCTTAGAATAACTGCTACCAAATATTAGTATTTCTATTTTTATTTCTTGTAAAGTTTTGTCTTCTGATAAAATCCGTAATGCTTCTTTTAAATAATTCCATCCTTTATAGGGATTTGTTAATACGGATTCAGCGCCAAATCCAATAATCCTTGTACCTTTATCCAAAGAAAATAATTGCCGGACCGCTTCTTTATTAATCGATTTAAATAAATTCGAATCAATCAGATTCGGAATATGATATATCTGTTTATTTTCCGTTAAAGAACTCTTTTTTGCGCAATCATAAAGCCATCTACTTGGAGCAACAAACATAAGATTATTAAATTTTTTGTATATATTTTTCTTTTTTTTAAATTGCCATGCCGATAGATCCGGCAGTAAACCTCCGCCATGATAAGGGCATTTACAACATTGCGTTTGATAATTTGTACATTCAAAAGAATAGTGACAACCACCGGTTATCGCAAACATATCATGCATAAACCAGAAAACCGGTTTTCCTGTTTTTAAAATCTTTTTTAATTCTTTGTAATTAACAAACGAATTTATCCAGTGAATATATATAATATCCGCTTCTGTAATTTCAGGATTTTTTGATATAGAAACTCCATATTTAAAAGATGAAAACAGACCTTTCATTTTTTGCATATTTTTTATTTTAATCCTTTCAAAAGAAAGATTAATTATTTTTTTTATATAACGGGAATATTTCGATACAGTTATTATATCATTTCTATCTTTTATTTTTCTATCTAATACCAGATACTTTGACTCAATACCGGAAGAAATCATAGCATTATGCAAACGAAAGGCGGCGATTGCGGCACCACTTGATTTATCGGATGTATTTATGTGCAAAACTTTCATAGATATATCTATCGCTTCTTGACCGTATTTTTATACAACATATTTCCTAACAAAATATTTATTTTCTGATGTAACGATCTTTTAACTGTCAACAGTTTAAATATTAGCCTGAATACTCTTCCAGATTCAATGGGATTTACTAAATTAGTACAATAATCATCCAAAGAAAGATTCCTTCTTTTACAGGCATTACCGTTAGCATATATATGCCATGCCCTCGCTTTGTAATTATTTTCGTTTAATGAAATCGAATTAGTATTGTGCCGGTATAAATAAAGTATCTCAGGAATAAAAATCACTGTCCCTTTCTCTTCCAGTTTCATATATAAATCCTGGTCAACGGCGCGTTTCATGTAAGTATCAATACCGGTTGTTTGATCGTACATTTTCTTTTTAAATGTCGTAAAATGTCCAATTAACGGCGTAGCAAGCTGGGATACAAATTTACCGGTATCATCGGAGGAAATATCTCGTATTTTTAAATTTCTATCACAATTATAATGCCGCGAATATACTATTGATGCATTTGGAAACGCTGTATGTTTGTTTACCATTATTTCAAGAGCATTTGACATTAAAGCATCGTCTGTATCAAGAAAACCGCATATCTCACCGGAAGAAAGTTGTATACATCGCGCTTTTGTAAAGCCGCAGCCTTTGTTTGATTCATTTGTGAAAACTTTGATCCTGGAATCTTTGTTCGAATAATTACTGATAACATCAAGTGAATTGTCTGTTGAACAATCATCGATAAAAATGATTTCCCAATTTGTATAAGTCTGTTTATAAATACTTTCCAAACAATCATCAATAAATGATGAATTATTATAATTTGCGAGTAATATTGAAAAAAGAGGCGTTATATTCATTTCTTTGTCTGTTTATTTTTTATTTTAACAATGAAGGAAATAAAACTTTCAATGTATAATAAATAATGTTTTTCAACGTTATTAACGTGCCTCTTTCTTCCTGAATAAAAAATAATTTATCTTTCAAATTAAAGCCTTTTATTGAAAATAATATATTAATTCTTTTTTGTATTGGAATATCAAGATTTTTCCAATCCATATTTTCTTCTGTTGTATTACGAGAACACACCGCTAGTTTATCTGAAGAAATAAAACATTTAAAACCTTTTTTTATCGCTCTCAAACCATAATCATGGTCGCCCGCCGCATGAATATATTTTTGAGATAAGTAGTACAATGTCTTAAATATTTTTTTTGGTATAAGAGTAAAATTACCATTTATATACCTGCAAAGCTGCGGATATCCATTTGGAACAATAAAATTATAACCGGCATCACGGCCTCCATAAGTAATTTCATTTGAATTAGCATTATAGCAAACACCTGAGATAATCGCTTCTATTCCATTTGCTAACAAACTATAATAATCATTAAATATTATTTCAAATGCATTTAAATTTATCTGTACATCATCATTAATCCAAATGTAAAAATCGTAATCTCTATTTTTACGCGCTTTTTTCCATGCCAAACGCATTCCTCGATTCCAATAAAGAGATCCATTTCCATAAATAACATTAACATATGGATATTTATCTTTAACTATTTTTCCTGTTTGATCCGAAGAATTATCGTCAACAAGATATATATCAAATTTTGTATTAACCGGCATATTAGCGCTATATATATTATTAAGACATGATAGAGTTTTTTCTACTCTATTATAACATGCCATTAATATCGCTACTATGGTTATTGGATTATTTTTACTTATGCCCATGTCTTACGATATAAATTAAAATTATCAATAATTTTTATCATTTCATTAAAATATGATAAATTTTGATATTTTTTTGAAAAAGTTAATCCATCTTCAATAAGTTTTTGCCTAATTTTTGAATTTTCGTATATTGATAAAATTGCTTCTCCTATTTCTTCCGGATTCGTAGCATTTACGGGAATTCCTGTATCTTCCATTTGTTCAAGATGACCAGGAATGTCTGAATAAATCAGTGGACAACCCAATGCAAGTGCTTCCAAAGGCGGAATATTATTAGGTCCCATAAGGGAAATATAAACCATAGCAAGAGCGTTCTTGTATAAATAAATAAGTTTTGCCTGCTCTACAAATCCAAGAATAAATATCTGATTTTCAAGCTGAAGCTTGCGAATAGTATTTTGAATATATTGTAAATTCCCTTTATCTGATCCGACGAAATAACAATTAATAACTATACCTTTTTTATCTCTTAGCCAAGCTATGGCTTCTATTAATGATACATGATTCTTATGAGGCCAAAATTGAGCAGGATAAAAAACAAAGGGGGAAATAATATTATTATCTTTTATATCTTCTTGTTTTTCTTCGTTTCCTAAACAAAAATTTGAAATAGGAAATGAAATTATTTTTATTTTCTCCGGATTTATTGGGTAATTATTTATTATTTCTTTTTTTCCAGTTTCATTACCTGTAATAACATACGTTGCACGAGTTATCATTTTAGAAAATTTATTTTCCCGTTGTTCCCATAATCCGTCTTTACTTACTTCAGGAAAGCATGGAAACATTCTATGTCCCAAATCCCAAACAGTATATACAAAAGGAATTGTTAAGTCAAATTCAACATGACCAAAAATCCAAAGTAAATCTATATTCTCATTAGAAGCGATTTTATCAAGGCTAGGTACATATTTTATTTTTGAAATATTAACAAAACCAAATAATCTTAATAATTTCCTTATTATTTTAAATATTATAAAATTTATATATTTTGGCGGTTGATAAATATTGATATATGTTATTCCATTACTAACAAATCTTATTTTTTTCGATCCATTATTAAAAAATATAATTATCTCATGATTACATTGTGATTGTTGTATTTCTTCCCTTATTGTTTCAAGTATAGTATATGCTCCCCCTGAATCCGGAAGATAGTTTTGAATGAATATACCTATTTTCATATTTTAATTACCAATAACCCATACCAAGAATCAAACGAAAGATTTTCACAAGTCATCCATATTATATGATTTTTCAATTTTTAATCCGGTTTTTTTTGCCAACATATCAATTTCCGGTAAAAACAAATAGCGCATTTTATGCGTTTCATTTATTTTTTCAACCAGATGTGTCTTTTTATCCTCTAACAATACCTCAAAATTAACATCCACAATATTTTCATTGTAACGCATTACAGGTTCAGTTACTCTTGTTATATTTACTTCATCATCTTCTAGCCTTTTAATTTTAACAACAGGTGGGTCTGTAAGTACCGCAGGACCATACCAGAAATCAAAAATAAATAGACCGCCTTCGGTTAAATGTTCTGAAACATTTTGAAAAACTTTTTCTAGCTCGTCATTTTCTGTCTGATAACTCATAACATGGAAAAGCGAAACAATAATATCAAATTTTGTATTAAACTTAAAATCGGAAGCTTTACAGCAAATAAAGCCTTCTTCCTGTTGAAGATATTTTTTTGCTTCGCTTATCATATTTTCTGACAAATCAACGCCGGATACAGTATATCCGTCTTTTTTAAATAAACTTAAATGTTTTCCGGTACCACAGCCGATGTCAAGAATATTCTTATTTCCGGTATTTCCATGCTTTTTAATCAAATCACGAATATAGTTATATTCTTCCTGGTAATTTTTATCTTTATAAAAGAGGTTATAATATTTTGAGTAGGTTTTGCCGAAATTATCCATATATATTTCCTTTTATTTTTTCTTAAATATGATAATCAATTCACATATCCTTGCAATATCTTGTTCGGTTAGCCCGCTACCGGAGGGGAGATAAAATCCATTCTCGGACAGCCAATCGGTTACAGGATATTCTGCCTTACAATCACATCCGTAGTCGATAAGCGCTTTTTGTTTGTGCATTCCGTTAAATAGTAAGCGGGTTTCTATGTTATTTTCTTTTAAGAAAGAAATTATCTCATCGCGCGTCTTTCCGTATTTTTCAGGTTGTATTATTATCGCGTTCATCCAGTTGCAGTTTAGGCAATTTTCTTCATCTTTTTGAAACAACACACCGTCACAGCCGGATAAATATTTTTTATATAACTGATTATTTTTAATCCGTAAATCTCTGTAATAATCGGCTTTTTCCGTCTGCGCCAATCCAATAGCGGCGTGAAGGTTGCTCATACGGTAATTAAAACCAATATCTTCGTGCAGGTAGTTTCTTGGACCGTCAACAGGGAAGCAGAGATTTTTATAATACTTTGCTTTTTTATATAAATCTTCATTGTTTGTAATAACCATACCGCCTTCACCTGTGGTTATGTTTTTATTTGCGTAAAAACTAAATGCGGCAATATCCGAGAAACTGCCTGATTTTTTCCCTTTATATTCCGAACCATGAGCTTCTGCGGCATCCTCAAGAATGAATAAATTATTTTTTTGCGCGATATTTTTTATCGCGTCCATATTACACATATTGCCAAATATATGCACAGGCATGATGGCTTTTGTTTTTGGAGTTATTTTTTCTTCTATTTTGTTTACATCAATATTCCATGTGTCTTTATCAGCTTCAACAAATACGGGCTTTGCCCCGGTATAACAAACCGCGAAAGCGGAAGCTATCATAGTAAAATTTGGAATTATAACCTCGTCGTCTTTCCCAATGCCTAATGCAACCAAAGCAAGATGTAAAGCGACAGTTCCGTTACACACGCCGACGCCGAATTTTACCCCACAATATTCTGCAAATGCTTTTTCAAATTTTTGAAGATATGTGCCGGAAGACGAAATCCAGCCGGTTGAAACAGCGTCCGTTATGTATTTAAGTTCGTTGCCGTCAAGAAGCGGTTCACAGACAGGAATAAATTTATTCTGCATTGCTTTTTCCCTCAAACCGGGTTTTGTCGTTTTCTCCGGCATAAGGTCCCTGTTTTATCTCGAACATTTCCGTATCTTCAAGCATTTCAAAACCGTGACCGCCTGTAGCAAGAAGTATTATATCGCCTGTTTCCAGTATTCTTGAGCAAATATATTCTTTATCATCGGAGTAAAAATCTGTTTTTACTTTTCCTTTTTTAATAAACAATACTTCTTTTGTGTAAAGAACTTCACGCTTAACGATATTATGCACATGAGGTTGTATTAATTTTCCTTTAGGATGATTCATGTAGGCAAGTTGTTGGGAGAAGTCGTCGGGGGTAAAAAAGGTAATGCCTTTGTTTGTATAGTCATGAGAAATAATTATCGCGAGGATTTGGTTGTTGTGGGTTATTTGTTCTGTCATTATAAATTGTTGTAAATTTATACGTTTGTTATATCTATTTCTTCTTGATTTTTAATAAATGCAATGTTTTTCTTAATACTTTTTTAATAATTCTTTTTAAAATATTTTCCTTTTTATTTGATAAAAACGTCTCAATATCGACTAAAACAGTATTAATATTATTAGTTAATATTGAATCTTTATTTTGATAAATACTTGGTAAAATATTATCCATCAATTTTCTATATTGATTTTTTATATGTTTTTGCCAAATTTCAATACCGCAATATTTATTAATTTCATCTTTATATTTATTTATTATATATTGATATCCATTAAAGTCACGAAGCAAATCTTTTGATATTGTCGTTCCTGAATGAAGGTTATAAATAAATAAAGGTTCTTTTATATGAATAAACTTTGCTCCATTTTTAGCTAAAATTAACGATGTATCCCATTCTTGATAAGAAGGAACAGATTCATCCAGTAACCCGCCTTTAACAATAAGGCTTTTATGAAAGAAAAGCCCTGGAAATGTAGGAGCCGGATTTGTTAATAAAGATTTATATGAAGAAGAGAAATTAATTTCCGGTAAATTCCAAATAGTAGTTTCGTTGGATATTTCTTTATGAATATAACAATCGTTATAAAATACTATATTTTTATTAAATTTATATTTCTCTAAATAATTCAAATTAGTCTGAAGTTTATTGTTTACCCAGAAATCATCACTATCATTAAAACAAATCCAGTCTCCTGACGCGTTTTTAATTCCTTCGTTCCTTGCCGCTTGCGCTCCGCTTTTTTCATTATTTTTATATATTTTCAAGCGCGAATCTTTTATCTTACTTAACAATTCTAAAGTATTATCACTTGAATGATCATCTACTACAATTAATTCAAAATTTTTATAGGTTTGATTAAATATAGAGTCTAAACATTTTTCTATAATATATGCTCTATTATGAGTAGGAATTACTATAGAAAAAAAAAATTCATTATCTATAACAGTATTTTTCATATTATTTTTTTCTAAACTTATTATTTAAAGGATCAATCGCTTTTAAAAGATCGTGAACGGGATAATCTTTAAACTGTTTTACAAATGCATTTACATCTTTTGGGAAGCATTTCCCGCCATATCCTAATTTCCCATCAGGGCCGGGAACTTGAGTATGCGGAGAATTAATATATTCGCTTGCTAACACTCCTTCCAGTACTTTTTGATATTTTATTTTTAATTTATCACAAATATCATAGATACCGTTAAAATATGTTACTTTTAAAGCCCCAAAAACATTATGGGCATATTTTGCAATTTCCGCTTCAAGAGAATTCATTTCTAAATATTTCTTCTTTGGAAATATTTTTTTTAATAATTCAATTTCACCTGTAAAAATCATTGTCTGAGAACAAAAGTCCTGATACGCCGTACGTTCAGTCAGAAATTCCGGCATAAAATATATCTTCTTTTTGAATTCTTCTGATAATTTATCTGATGTTCCAGGCAATATAGTTGTTCTAATAAATATAGGTTTATCCGGAAGTTTATTAATTATCTGTTTTAAAAGCGTTAAATCTTGACGACCATCATTTTCAGTAGGTATATGTATACTTATAAAAAAAACATCTGCATTTTCCATATTATCATTGAAACCTTTTGGCGGGTCAGAAATTAGCAAATTAACATTATCAGAATTATGTTCTTCGAGCCATCTTTTAAGAGCTCCTCCAACAAACCCACAACCTATTATGGCAATATTTATTTTATTCATTATTTCTCCCAATTATTCAATTATTTTATTAATTTCAACACTTTCAGAAAGAAAGAACTCTTTGTTACGTTTTATTTTATCAATATCCCAATTCCACCATCTTAAATTCAATAATTCCTTTATTTCACTTTCTGAAAAACGAAATTTAATTATTTTTGCAGGATTGCCTCCTGCAATAGCGTAAGGTGGTATATAACCTGTAACAACACTATTTGTCGCAATAACTGCACCCGTTGAAATATGTGAACCTGATAATATTACACACTGAGTTCCAATCCATACATCATTTTCAATAATTATATCACCTTTTGTAATTATGTCATCTAACATTGACGCATTGAATATATTGGATGACATAAAATATGAACTAACTCTATTTGTTTTATGATTATATTCTTGAATACTGACATTTCGTGCAATAGAACAAAAATTTCCTATCTTTACTTTATTTATATAAGTATATACATCTAAATTTGAGCCATTTAAGCTTGTATAATTACCTATTTCAATATTTCCATTTAATATAACATCTTTTTCTGTTATTTTTGAATTATTTCCAATAATTATATTCCCTGATATATTCGCATTCTCTATATATGTTTCATTTCCTATTTGAATTATTCCTTTTATATTTGAATTATTTATTTTAGCATTAACACCTATTTCAATTTTTCCTTCAAAAAATGTATTTTCTATTATTGTATTGTTATTAATATTAATTTTTCCAAGTAAGTAACTATCTTTTATTTTTGTATCATTTTCTATACTAATAATTCCATTCATTCTTGTATTTATTATTTTTGTTCGCCTTATTATGTTTATATGAAATATTTTTAATAAATATTTTATTTTTAGTAATTGATATAAAATCAGAAATAATTTAATAAATATATCTTTTAGTATTTTTCTCATTTTTTATTTATCAGATTTAACAATTGTTCTTCATTTTCTGCATAATTAAAATCACCATTATCAATATAGTCTTTAAAACAATCATAACCATAAGGATCAACAATAATTATTCGTAATCCAAATTCTTTTGCTTCTAGTGCTGCTCCTGACTGGATTGTAATTATTGTACCTACATTTCCAAATAATTCATATAAAGTGTAATTGTTAGCTTTATCAATTTCAACCTTATCCGGATAAGTAGAAAAAAATGAAAAAAGTTTTCCTTTGTCTTCAGTGCATCTAGGATGTAATCTAAAATACCATTTAATATTATTTGAATTAATGACAACATCTTCAACAAATTCCGGTATCCAAGTTCCCTGTAAACAGACTAAAATATCATTACTAGCACATTTTTTAATTAAATTATTTTTCTCTTGTTTTATATAATAATTACCGGAAACAATTATTTGGGGGATATATGATTTTCCTGAAAAATTTCGATTTATAATATTTTTATGATAATCACTCCATACAAAAAATTTATTTGGGAAAAAAATACGATATTCATCAATATAGTCCCATTTTGTATATGCATAATGTAAATCAGAAAAATGACTATGTTGATATTCTGCAGTTTCTATATTAAGATAATTTGCGGCTCTTATTAAAGGATTAATTAAAATATTATCATAATAAGAATATGTAAATATACTTTTTGGAGTTAATATTTTTAATAAACAACGAAATGTGTCATAATATAATTTATTTAATATTATATTATTTGAAATAAAATTATTTAAATATACAGAATGTTTATATTTATCTTTTAATCTTGAATATACTAAATTTGCATTATATTTCACATTAAGAAAATGCTTGGGAAAAAATATTTTTTCTATGATTAATAAGAAATAATTTATATTATATAATGACAAAAAAAACTTATCATCATTTATTTTATCTAACCAAATGACCTCATTTTTTACTCCTTTTTCATTTAATAATATTTGATATGGCTCCAAATATATATTATATGAACATTCATTCCTTTTAATATTATTAGATTTATAACCTGCTAATATTGTTATTTCTCTCCATTTATTCTTGTATTTTCTATAATTAAAAAATAAATAATAAAGTGATTTTAGAAAATTCATAAAAGCAGAACGATATCCTTTTCTGCCAAATATTATACCTCTATTTAATAAATCTTTAGAATTAACATATTTACTTGAAATATAAGTAAAATAAACGCCTAATTGTATTTGTATAATGAACCATACGTTGTAACCCCAACATTTTTTTAATTTTGAAAAAATATCATTTTGAAGATTTCTTATGATCTCAATATCATTTATCTTGGCATCAAACATAATAACATTTCTACAAAAGTATATTATTTATACATTTCTATTGTTAATGGAATTCCTGCAGGAATATCAACTTTAGCTTTTTTGAATAAAATATCTTCATAAAACTTTGTAGAAAGTCCATTTACTGGTCGTATTGATTTAACATTTTCAGGAGTAAACTGTTCTCCTTTTTTAATATCCTTTACAACATATAAAGAACGCCTATATTTTAACGAAGGGATTTCAGCCTCTGTAGGTCCATAAAAAACATTGCCCAATGATTGATAAGCGATAGCGGTATCGGAAACCAATATTTTCATTTCTGACGGTTCCATGGAAAATGCGCTATCTACTCCGCCTTCCGCTCTTGAAATAGTAAAATGTTTTTCAATAACCTTTGCCCCCAAAGCTATTCCCGCAACTGATACAGCGGTTCCCAGAGTATGATCAGATAAACCAATAATACAGTCGGGAAATTGTTTTTGCATGTCGCTGATCGTTAGTAAATTGGTATCTTTGGGAATAGCGGGATAAGTACTGGTACATTTTAACAATACTATTTCAGGACAACCGTTCTCTTTTAATGTATACACACTTTCCTTTAATTCATCCAGTTGTATCATGCCTGTAGACATTATAACCGATTTCTTTGTTTTGGCAATATATTTTAAGAAGGGTAGATCATTATTCTCAAAGCTTGCAATTTTATAAAAAGGTACATTCAATTTTTCAAGAAAGTCAACAGCAGCAAAGTCAAACGGTGTACTGAATCCGATTATTCCCAATTCTTTACATTTCTCAAATATCGGCTTATCCCAATCCCAAGGAGTATAAGCTTTACCATATAATGAATAAAGAGTTTCTTCATTCCAAAGACTATCTTTATCATTTATTTTAAATTCATCCCTGTTTGAATCTATCGTTATCGTGTCGGGAGTATAAGTTTGTATTTTTAACGCGTCAACGCCTGATTTTGCCGCTTCTTCAACAATTAGTAACGCTCGCTGGAGGCTCTGATTGTGGTTTCCGCTCATTTCGGCAATGATGAACGGTTTTTTTAATTCCTTAAACAATGGTTTTTTTTATCCTTATTTGAAGTATTCAATATTTTTATTTTATTCAAAATTATAATGGTTTGTTTAACTCACTTATTTTATAATTATTTCTATTAGCTAAAATGTTTTTCGTTGCGACTTTTCCACAATTCATTAATAAATCCAATATAGATAAATAATTTTCAAAACCTTTATACGTTTGAGGATACTCTACTCCGATATATTCTATGAAATAGTGTTTTAAATTATTATTAATAAAACTATCTATATTAACATATGCCTGACTTCCCTTATTTGAATAATAAGTATCACAATTATTTTGCTTACACATATTTACTAAAAGTTCTGTTTTAGATCCTGAAAAATTATAATCTTTATCATATAATATCTGTGTTGATATATTAATGTCATTAAAAATAAAATTAGTAATATATATGTCTAATTCACAAAGAGACAACCAATTCTTACTGTATAAATCCGTTATAAAATCCTTATAGTCTTTATAATAAGGCGCCTTAAAATAGTTTAATTCTATTGTTTTTCTATGTTTTTCTTTCCAATTCGTTTTATTATCAATTTCAACCTCGTATATTTTCTGCTCATGCTTGCCGCTTGAAAATACAGGTACAGTAAAATAAGTCCATCCGTCTGGTGTTCTTAATCTGTTTCTATTTTGCCAGCTTGTTTTTTCAAATTGAACTTTTGTTAAGTATATAAATTTATCGCCTAACATGATTTTTCCAATTAGTCCCGCATAAGGCCAGTAATTTGGCTGGTGTACCGTTAAAATCAATACAGTTATCTCACTTTTCAAAAGTTAAAATATAATCGTTATCACAATACGTTTCATTATCATGAGTTACTATTAACCTATCTATAATAACATTTTTAAATATTTTAAAGTATTCAACTAATTCTTCTCTTGTAAAGAAATGCATAATCATACCGCTTTCATTGGAAGCATTTTTATCAGTATCAGTCTCTGTTTCTAACCTAAAAGTGTTCGGTTCAAACTCTTTTCCTTGACCAAATCGATAATCTTCCGTACTTCTGACAACGATAAATCCCTTACCGCTTTTTTTAAGAGTTCTATAAATTTCATTAATTGATTTCTTTATATCAGCTATATCCATATAATATAAAACACCATAACTCATAATACCATTAAAAAAATTATCTTCAAAAGGTAAATCTTTTGTAGGTGAAACAACTAATTCAGCATTTAGATTTTTTTTATGTATTAAGGATTTGACATAATTTATTCCTTCATTTGATATATCAGTTCCATAACATTCAATTCCTTCAGATGCTAGAAAAAAAACATGTCTGCCCGCCCCGCAACCTAAATCAAGAACTTTTTCAGAATTATCTCTTTTAAAATTCTTAAAAACAAATTGTACATAAGCTTCCGAAGGGTATTTAGGTTGAAATCGCTTTTGTGTATGTAAATTATTCCATTTTTCAACAGTAAAATTATCCATATTTATCCTCTTATCATAATTTAGTTAGAATTAGATCACAAATCTTTAATAGACTATCTTTATCATATCGTTGGTCAATAGGAATAAATAATCTTCCTTAAAATCTTCTAAATTATTATCATAATTATGTTTAGCTTCATTTGTTACTTTTTTCCCATTAGGAACAATTTTTAACAATTCTTTTAATGGGAAAGTTCCCTTGCCGTAATGCAGATGTGAATCATATTCGCTTGTATAATCTCCATCAGTTAAATGGTACATACGAGGTTTTAACTCCAGAAACTCTTTGATAAATTCGAAGGGCTCTCTGTTTAATGAATTGGCGGCGCAAATTGCGTGACCAAAATCAAAACAAAAATCTATTTGAAGCTCTTTGGAAATATATTTTATTTCTTCTGGAGTAGCCCCAAGACATTTTTCTTCATTCAATCCTCTCATCGGCTTGTTTTCAATTAAACAACGCGAATCAACAAAAGGTTTTAGTTGATTTATTGTTTCATCAATTTTACCGTTAACACCTGAATGGAAAATAACAGTCTCCGAATTAAGTGCATCGGCAAATTGAAAAGTTTCCTCCATTTTTATTTTATTGTTTTCTCGCTCTTCTGGCAATGAAAGATTCATACCGGCGAATGAATGCGGCGCATGAATAATTATTGGTATGGAAAACTGTTTCCAATATCCGATAGTATCATTGAAACTGTCTGGAACCGCAAATAATTCAATATATTGAAAATATCCTTTTTTGAAAAACGAAAGAATATCTTCAGTGTATTTAATGTTTTTACTGCCTATTTTTAAGCCAAATTGCACTATTTTTTCTTTACTTCACCAGTGCCGCCTTTTGGCGGTATTATTTTTATTGTAGTAACCGGAGTTGATACATCGATAGTTCCCTTACCAGTCTGTACAGTTTTAACAGGTTGATAACCCTCTTGAAGCCTTCGCCTACCGCCAGGTTGATAACCTTTAATTAATACATTCTTATCACACATTGTTTCCTCCTTCAGAAATTTTAAAAAACTCTACATATTCTATAACATCATGGTTAATCAATAGACCTTTAGAATCTTCTATTTTCTCACTAAACTTCCCTTCTGGATCAATTCTCCAAATTTCCTCTAAATATATATCTTCTTTTTCAGGATAAGAAGAAGCAAATGAACCTGTTCCATATAAACCACCTATCATCCTTCCGTTTTTTAAATGAATTATCATAAAACAACTTTCTTCTTTACTAAAGAAATAATCCCATGATTTTGGTATCAGACTAATATTTAATTTATTTAGAAATTTTATTTTTAATAATAAATTTACTAATATTGGCCATAAAATAGGTATTATTACCAAGGCAATAAAATAATAAAAATAAATATAAGAAGTTTCTTTAAATAATGGATATGCCCATATAGTAACAATGTAATTAAAACTACTAAATACAATTGCTTCAATTAATGATTCAGAAATCAATATTTTTTTTGATGGATTTATTATCCCCCAGACTTTTAAGGAAATAAACCCGGGAATAATGAAAAGAATAATTAATTGAAATGTATTATCATTCAGTATATTCAAAGTATTCAATGTTTTACCTCCAAATAAAGTTTACTCTCTTTACTGTATTTGTCAAGTATTTCCTTTATTATTTCTTTTGCAGTAAGAACCATGTTGGATCATCGCTTGGGAATACATAATCCCGATGATATACAAATCCATAATCTATCAAAGTTAAATCAGGATATTTATCCATTATTTCTCCCGCAAAGTCTCTTTTAAATAATACACCTTCATTCCCGCGATACTTCACTTCAACGGGAGAGGGGTTATAGTACTCATTAATTAATATATATTTTTTACTGGTTTCATACAGTAATTTATAGACTGCCGGCAGTTCCTCCGGGTTTATATGAATTAATACTCCTGATGTAAAAGCAAAATCTCTTTGATAATCAACAATAAAATCCAGAATAGAAATATTATATACTTTTACTTCAGGCATGCTTTTTTTGAGTTCGTTGCAAGCATTTTCATTTATTTCAATTGCGGATAAATCTATTGTTTTACTTGGTATATCCTTTCCTTTATTGGGGGGGGG
>Ga0268262_10001857_pt1 | contig 25293 bp, 22 predicted proteins | sample TergutNc150P3_FD_190354 | JGI IMG/M metagenome (GOLD analysis project Ga0268262, IMG submission 190354) | Nasutitermes corniger P3 segment gut microbial community from laboratory colony in Florida, USA - Nc150 P3 (SPAdes) (version 2) | ecosystem: Host-associated > Arthropoda: Insects >... | reverse complement strand
GTCCGCCCGTCGGCCCGCCGTAAAGGAGTCGCCTTTTACGCCGTGTCCGCGGCGCTTCCAATGCTTGCGGGCGATATGGATACGGCCGTCATAGGCGCGTACGAAAGCAATATCGCCAGCGTCCGCACTATAGAAAAAGCGGTCAAGGCTTTCGGCGGCGGCCTGATAAAAAAGATATGGACCGAGGACGAAGATAACCCGTTGACCAAATCCGGCGTTTGGGACATTTATTACGCGGTCAACTGCAACCAAAAGCAATGAAAATAGCGGGGCGTCTAGGGCGCTCCGCCGTATCCCCCGCCAGGCGGCTTTTGACGCGAATTATCTGTAAGCTTCGGCCTGCAATGTCTTGATTTTATGGTTGTTTTTATAGGTCGCTCATGTGGAAAAGTACGCAAATTCCTAGCCGGGCAAAGCAGGGAGTTTTCTCAGAATCAGGAATCGCGCGCGCCCGTGAACGCGGTCGCGAAGCACCTCGAACCCGTCCGCCGCGTCCAAGGCATCGGCGGCATTTGCGGCGCCGGATTCCAATTCCCAAACGACGATAGCCCCGGCGGGCGCCGTCTTGGACAGCTTTTCGACCAGCCCGGCTCCGGCTTTTGGGACCGAATAGGGCGGGTCGATGAAGATTATAAGGCCGTCCGTATCTCGGCGGAGTTCATGAACGAAGCCGGACGCGCTTTGCGGCTTTATAAGGATATCGCAAGCGGGGATGTTTTCGGTGTTCCGCCTCAGGCATTTTATCGCGCCCGCATCGGTATCCGTAAAGATTGCGCGCCGCGCGCCGAATCGCGATATGAATTCGATGCCCATGGCGCCGCTGCCCGCGAAAGCGTCCCATACGGTCATACCGCCGCCCGCCGCGCCGGATAAGGCTGCGCCCAACATATTCATGACCGCGGCGCGGGCGCGTTGCTGAGTAGGCCTGGCGCCCGGCGGAATGGCCAGCTTTCTGCCGCGATAGGTTCCGGAGATGACAGTCAGCTTCCCGGTCCCGGCGCCGGGCGCGGGGGGCGACTTGCGGGCGGGGCTTGCGGCGCGGCCGGAGGGCCTGCTTTTATCGGCATAAAAAAGGCGCGGGTCTTGTCTTTTCATAATTTTATGATAAAATTAGCGCAAATGATTGCAAAAAACAACAACTTATTCATGCGCGAGGCTATGAGGTGCGCGGTGCGCGCCTTGCGTCATGACGACGTCCCGATAGGCGCGGTCATCGTCAGGAACGGCGCCATAATCGCGCGCGGGGAAAACCGGGTGCAGAAAAGCCGCGACCCGACGGCGCACGCCGAGATGATAGCGATACGCTCGGCCGCCAAAAAGCTGGGAAAAAAATTCCTGGACGGTTGCGACATATATATAACGCTCGAGCCGTGCGCGATGTGCGCCACGGCGATATCGTTTGCGCGCATAAAGCGCCTGGTCTTCGCGGCCGACGATCCCAAAGGCGGTGGCGTGAATTACGGCGCCCGCGTCTACGAAACCGACCCGCACCTATGGAAACCGGCGATTGAAAAAGATAACGATTATTCAGATACTTCGTCGCGGATGTTAAAAGACTTCTTCAAGAAGATTCGCATAAAAAATATAAAGAAGGCGACTCCTGCGAAACCGGCCAAGTCGCATGCGGCAAAATCGTCAAAAGAGGTCGTGCGCCGCGCCAAAACAATCAAAAGGTCATTAAAGAAAAGCGGATTCTAGGTTTCTCGGTACGCGCCGAGCGCCAAGCAATCCAAAAGTCAAACGTCCGCCGGGCAGGGGCGTCATTGCCATACGGGCGCATACGGCTTCGGCGGGTAGATATCGAGATGTTGCTGAACCGGCAAAGACTTTAAGATAGATTTATAACATACTGGTTTAATAAGAAATATCCCAGCCGAGAAGCGTTCCCAAAATATGCATAAACAAAAGCCCGATAGAGCGTAAGCAGGGGCCCAAGAGTGCTTGCCTATAAAGGCGCATAATATATATTATGTATAGCTTGGTCCCTAAACGGCGGTCGACGGTAGCCGATGGCGGTCAGAAAACAATCGGGCCCGATTTGCGTCGGGCCCGATTGAAGACGAAGAAAAGACGAAGATTTGAATGCCCCGGCTTACAGGGACGCGGAAGCGAAATACTTTTGCTTTACTTTGTTATACTCTTTCTTTTTGGATAGAATCGCGTCCGACACGGCTTTCGCGGCTTTCGGATCCTTGACGACCGTCATGCCCTTGTTTTCGTATTGCTCTAGGATTTTAAGCGCCCGTTCCTTCGGGATGCCCTGTTGGCCCGCCTCGCCGTGAATCGACGGATGCAACAGGTCCCGTACGTCCACGATAATGACGTTGTAGCGGGACTTGCCGCCCTTTGTGTGGATTTCTTTTATATAGAACACGGTCCACTGGGATTGCGGAGCCTTTTCCGCAAAAACCGCGTCATTGTTCAAAAAGCGCGCCTCGTCCAATGTCAGCGGCGTCAGATACGCCTCGTTTATGGTCCGCGACGTCTTCGGAATGATTTCTTCGAAATTTTCCTCGGTGTTCAAAAAGTATGCGTGTGGCATGTCTTAAATCCTTTGGTTTGTTTGTGTTAAATATATTATAGTACCTAAATAGCATTTTGTCAATGTATTATATTAAATTTTTTTGCGTGGTCGCCTAGGCCCGGCGCTCTACGGTCCGCCTCACTCCGTCTATTGTCCGCCCTTGCCTAGTCCGTCGATATCTGATATAATCGCAGACAAGGGAAAATCGTCAAAAGAGCTGGGAAAGTAATAAAAAGCCCCGGGAAAAATTGTTGAAAACTTTGGAAAAATGTTTAAAAAGGCCGGGAAATCGATAAAAAATGCCAAAAATGCCCAAAAGAGCTGGGAAAAGCCGAAAAAAGGCCGTAAGAAACCGGGAAAAATAAATAAAAAAGGATGCTGATATTATGATAAAACCGCTTGTGCTTTGTATTTTGGACGGTGTGGGGATTGCGCCTCCGTCGCGCGGGAACGCCGTTTCCGTGGCGAAAATGCCTTATTATAAGTCTCTGCTGGCCAGGTATCCGACTATTCCGCTGATTGCCTCGGGCGAAGCGGTCGGCCTACCGCCGAAAACCGCGGGAAACAGCGAGGTTGGCCATATAACGATAGGTTCGGGGCGTACGGTGAATCAGTACCTGCGCCGGTTTCAGTTGGAAGATTTGCGTACGAATCGCCCCCTTGGGGGATTCATACGGCGCACGAGGGGCGCGGTGCATATATTAGGATTGGCCTCGGACGGGCGCGTTCACTCCGACATAATGGACGCGATAAAGGTTGCGCGCATTGTGCAGGCCTCGGGCAGGCAAATTATATGGCATTTTGTGGCGGACGGACGCGATACTCCTATGAAGTCGGCGCTCGGCTACGTCAAAATGATACGCCGCGCCCTGCCCGGTGTCATATTCGGTAGTTTGTCGGGCCGCTACTACGCGATGGACAGGGACAACAACTGGGAAAGGACCGATGCGGCGTGGGACGCGATCGCCGGAAAAGCGCCGGTTCGCCGCGCCCGCATAGAAGATTTGATCAGGGAATCGTACAATCGCGGGATCACGGACGAATTTATAAAACCGACACGCATTGCCGCGCCTGTAATGACCCGGTCGGACGGTTTGCTGTTTTTTAATTTCCGTTCGGACCGCGCGCGGCAGATACTGCGGCTGGTCGTAAAGTCGGGTAAAGTGGGGAACCTGCTTTGCTTCTCGCAGTACGGCGAGGGTCTGAACGAATATTGCCCCGCTCTGCTATCGGACGTGCCGGTAAAAAATACGCTGGGGGACGTTTTGGCGTCGGCCGGACTGTCGCAGCTGAGGCTGGCCGAAACGGAAAAGTATAATTACGCGACGTACTGTTTCGACGCCGAAAGGACGATCGATTACCCGAATGAAAAGAAGATTTTGATTCCGAGCCCCAAGGTCGCGACGTTCGACCTGATGCCCGAAATGGCGGCGCCGGAAATAACGCGGGAATTTTTGGCGAATGTGGGCAAATTCGACGTGATAATAATGAATTACGCGAACGGGGACATGGTCGGGCATACGGGAAACATGAAGGCGGCGGTGCGGGCGTTGGAAACGCTGGACGGCTGTTTGGCGCGGATAGTCCCGGCGGCGCTGAAGGCCGGGGGCGCGGTCCTGCTGACGGCGGATCACGGGAATATCGAGAAGATGAAGTACGGCTTTATGGGCTTGATGCCGTGGACGGCGCATACGGCGAATCCGGTGTGGCTGACGGCGATATCTAATCAGAGGATAGGTTTGAAGAAAATCAAGGGCGCCGGGCTGGCGAACATAGCGCCTACGATGTTAAAACTGCTGGGAATAAAGCCCCCGCGCGAAATGGCCGCGCCGCTGGCGTAGGCGTTGAATTTCGCTATTTTACTAGTCGCTGATCGCTAAAATCGTATCGCGAAGTCCAGTCTTGCGCCGGAAGGATCCGCGGACAGCATTACGGGCGGCGGCGAATCGCGGCCGTCCTCGACCAATAGCCACGTCCACAGCCCCGCGATCGCGGCGCCTCCGGCCACCTGGTAGAAATAATGCCACTTGGATTGAATTCGCGAGAATCCTACGACCGCGGCGCCGACGTACGGAATCGCGGCCTGCCGCCAGCCATAGCGCTTGTGAATGAACATGGCGCCGGAAAACGCGGACGCGGCGTGCCCGGACGGAAACCCGTTCGGATGGCCGTTCGGCCGCGGCGCCTTGGTCAGCTTTTGAATCTCGGACGAAGATATCATGGTCGCCAGCGACAACTCGGCGAATTGGATTGTCCCGGACCAGCCGTCCTCGGACGCCGCCCTTCCGAGCGCGTAGGCCGGAAGCGCGATCGACAGAATGTCCCCGACCCGCTCTGTCGAGAAATGCGTCGCCCCCGCCGACAAAGGCGCCAAAAGGCACGCGGCCGCCAAAACTTTTTGCAAGAATTTTCTCATGATTTCCCCCTGGTTTTTTCCCATTCGGAAGATTATAGCCGCTTTTTATCGAATTGCAAGGCCCGCGATGCCGACAACTGATAATTTGTCTTGCTTTCTCCGCGCGTTTTATTTATAATGCCTACGAACCCACAAGGATAGTGCGTTCAGGACCTTCAAAAAGTCCATAACTAGCAATGCGCGAAAATAGTTGGCGCATTGTAAATCCGCATAAAAAGAACTCGGGGCGGACGCCCTTTTTTTATGCAGTAGATGCCCCGCTTGGTCGGGGAGCCGTCGGTTATAAAACAGGGCTTGCCCGAAAATCGGCGGGGTCATTCTAGTTATGATTTTTTGAACTCCCTGACCGCCTACTTTGGCGGTTTCTTGCATAAAAGGGAAGAGAATGCTCAATCATTATCGCAAGGCAATACTGGCAATGCCCGCCACGTTCCTTGTAATCGGCATGCCGCTCGCCAATGCCGCCGCCTCGATGTCGATTGCGGAAAAGTTGTCGGACATCATGAACAGCAAGGAGCAGATCCGCCAGGCAATAGAATCGCAAGGCGTGCAGGTACAAGCCGACATTCCATTATCTCAATATGGGGCTAAAATCAGACAGATAGCGGCGGCGAGTTTCGTCGTCAGGAGCATCGACTTTTGCCAAAATACTATTGGCTCCGCTACCCTATCTATATATAGTAGCTTCTCAAGCAGCATTTGCTCCCCACTTAGCACAACTGTTAAGTTCCCATACGCTAATTGTGGTAGCAGAACTTATGACGCAGCTAACTACATTTGGGAAGGGACATCATGTCCGTTAGTATCGGGTACAGCTTCGGTATATGGCAAAGCTAGATGTTCAACACAACATGATATTGATCAATCTAGTTCTAATACTAATAAAAATCATCACCATTACGATAGTACTAATGGTTTTTGCTTCCGTGCAACCAATGAACCGTCAAGTAACCCAGGTGTTGGACAATATTGCTGGTGTCAGTTGTGTACTGATAGTTCTAGAACAACGTGTGGCGGCTGGGTGTTCTACGGTGGCATCAGCTCGGCGTCTAATTGCGCGTCGGATTGCGCGATCCACTGCGGCAACTACGCCTACAACGCGACTACGGACAACCGGGCCTTTCGGTCCGCGCTCTGCGCCGCGCCCGCGCCGTAGCATAGCGTAGACGGATTAAAGAACGCCGTTTATAAGATTGACGTCGCTGGGGATGATGACGTTGATGCCCGCGCGTTTGAAAACCGCCAGCGGCAGAATCGCGCCGGGCCGCGCGCCGGTCATCCAATTCGGATTTTTCGGCATCAGCGCGCGCAGATCGTCCATCGTAAGGTCGAAGAAAATCCGCTTTGTTCCCGCGATAAAGTCGTCGAGCGACAACTGGAACGGATGATTCGCGTCGGAAAACATTTTGTTCGGCGACAAAGGATAGCCGGACAGTTTCTCGAACCGCAACTCGCCCGTGAACAGCGCGAAGTCATAGCCCGCGCCGATTTCGACGCCCTTTAATTTTTCGGAAACGAATTCGGTCATCTCTTCCAACGTCGCACCGGATATGGGCTGGTTCACCTGGGGAAACGCGTCCAGCATATCCGCCACGCCGACCTTGATCGCCTGCACCATGGGCGCCCCCGCCCCCGGCGCAAAGCTCACCAGCTCGGTCGTCTTGCCGCCCATATTTATGACCAGGACTTTTTTGCCGCCGAAATCGAGGCCCTCGGTCGCGCGCTTCAGATACCGCGCCTCGTCCTCGTGCGAAATTACGTTGAAGTTGGGAACGCGCGATTTGATGTGCGCCAGCTGGGCCGCGGGAATCTCGCGCCAAATGCCGGTCGCGAAAGTCTTTGTGGCGGCGACCGGGGTCTTCGAGAGCTCGGCGAACAAGAGTTCCAATTTCTCGGCGGCCACGCCGGTTTCTTTCGAGAATCCGTCTTTGAACAGGGTTGAAAATTCGTCGACCAAGTCCAGCCGCGCGCCGTCGAACAGATAAGTCTTGATAGTGCTGGAACCGATATCGATATAGTATTCTTTCGCCATAATGCTCGCCCCGATAGGTTGTGTTGAATTGAGTTTGTTATATCAATTTGACAACATTTTCCCGCCCTTTGCAAGCAAAAAATCAGAGTGTTTTACGGCGCGGGCGCGGCGCAGAGCGCGGCCCGATAAACTAGGGAGCCCATGCTGGTGTCGAAGATGATGCCGCAGCGGTACGCGCAACTGTCGGCGCAGCTCGCCGCCGAGCCGAAAACGTAGCGGAACACCCAGCCGCCACACGATGTTTTAGCACTATCAGTGCACAACTGGCACCAGCAATATTGACCTGTGCCGGGGTTATTCGATGGCTCGTTGGTTGCCCTAAAACAAAAACCATTAGCAGTACCATCGCTAGTATTTCCTCCATGACCGGGAGTGTCTCGCTGTGTCGAACAACGGGCATTGCCGTATATCGTAGCCGTTCTCGATACTAATGGACATGATGAGCCTATCCAATCATAAGTATCCGTGCCAGTAGAGTCAGGAGTATAATTTTCGCAATTGGTATAGGGAAACTTGCTAGTGGTACTAAGTGGAGAACATATACCGCTAAAGATGCTATTTATAGACAGAGGTGTAGAAGAGCTCATAGTATCCCTACAAAAGTCGACACTACTGCCGATGAATCTCGTCGCCGCTATCTGTCTGATTTTAGCCCCGTATTGCGATAATGGGACACTGGATGAAACTTGCACGCCTTGCGATTCTATCGCCTGGCGGATTAGTTCCTTGCTGTTTCTGATATCTTCCAGCTTCTCCGCGATTGTCAACTGGACCGCGCCTGCGGGCAACACCAAGCCGACGGCTACCATTGCAAATATTACTCTGAGCATTCTCTTTCCCTTCTTATATATACATAGAGCCGCCGAGAATAGGCGGCCGGGGAGTTGAAAAAATCATACATATAGGAATGACCCCGCAGGCTTTTGGGTTGCCCCTGTTATATAGCCGCGGCTCCCCGACCAAGCGGGGGCATTTTCTGCATAAAAAAAGGGCATCCGCCCCATATATTTTTATGCAGATTACAATGCGCCAACTATTTCATTCGCACATCGCTATATGTTTGGACTTTTTCAAGGTCCTGAACGCACTATCCTTGTGGGTTCGCCCTCATTATAAATAATACGCCGAGAAAAAGCAAGCAAATATTAAATCCGTTATCTTCCGCCGCGGCGCCGCTGGCCGGGAATTGCGAAAAGATTCCGAACTTCGTCGATAGTCTCGTCCGCGACGTCGTTCGACTCGTTCTGTCGGCAAAGATGCGCCCAGTAATTCTCGGCGAGCGCCCAAATCCACAAGGCGCCTGTCGGCGCGTCCTCGCCGTAAATCTCGGGAAACAGCCTGTTCCTTTCTTCCTCGATCAGTTCGTTCAAAACATCTATGCTTGTATTTAGGTTCGTCTGCGACATCAGCCCTTTCCAGTGGGCCTTAGCCAGGTCCATCTTCTCGTCGATATGCGTTTTTATCGTAATCGGGAGATCTTCGAAAACGTCCGGAATGTTGTCCAGAATATAATCTTGCCATTGGTTGACCAGTCGAAAGTTTTTCTTTATCGGAAGCCAGCCGTATTTCGCATTTGCTCCCAAGATTGCCCTTTGGACGGTCCGTGAAAGCCGCTTGGATTCCCTCTTTGCCCTCCGGATCGCCTTTTTGACGCTCTTTTGCCTCATTATCCACGGTGATATTTTCGTTTTGCCGCTCATTGGGATTGCCTGTTATATGTTGATTTATTTAAGGCGCGCCAGGCGTTCCAACTGGTCGTGTGCGATAAGCGCGTCGATCATTTCGTCCAAGGCTTCGCCCCCGGCCATCAGTTCGTCCAATTTGTAGAGAGTCAGCTTTATGCGGTGGTCGGTTATTCTCTGCTCCGGGAAGTTATAGGTGCGGATTTTTTCGGACCTGTCGCCCGACCCGACCATGCTGCTGCGCAGATTGTCCCGCGAGTCCTGCTGCTCCGACCGTTCTTTTTCATACAGCTTCGAGCGCAGGATGTTCATCGCGGTTGCCCTGTTTTGGATTTGAGACCGCTCGTTTTGGCATGTTACGACTATGCCGGTCGGAATGTGCGTTATGCGTACGGCCGAATCGGTTGTGTTGACTGATTGCCCGCCCGCCCCGGCCGAGCGGTATACGTCGATTTTAAGGTCGGCCTCGTTCACCTTGACGTCGATTTCCTCGGCTTCGGGCATCACGGCGACGGACGCGGCGGACGTATGGATGCGCCCGGAGGCTTCGGTTTCAGGCACGCGCTGAACCCTGTGTATGCCGCCTTCGTATTTGAGGCGTTCGTATACGCCGCGTCCCTCGACTTTGAAAACGATTTCTTTATAGCCGTGGAGAGAAATCGGATTCTCGCCGATTACAACGGTCGTCCAGCCGCGCCTGGCGGCGTAGTTGATGTATTGGTTGTACAAATCCCCGGCGAACAAGGCCGCCTCGTCGCCGCCCACGCCCGCGCGGATCTCCACGATCGCCGAACGATCGTCCGCGTCGTCCTTAGGCAGCAAAGCGAGTTGAAGCTGTTGCTCAAGATCGGGCAACAAACCCTTGAAAAGATTTAATTGTTCGTTTGCGACGTCTTTCAGCTCCGGTTCTGCCTGCATTTCGATCGCGTCGTCGATCGCGCGCTTTGCGTCCAGATATTTCCGCGCAAGGGTTGCGATTTTTCCAACCTTGGCGTAATCGCGGGACAGCGTCGCGATCGCCTCGCCCGACAAAGCGCCGCCGTTCATCTTTTCGGCCATCTCGGCCTCTTGCTTCAGGATTTCGAAAAGTTTGGCGTCCAGGTCCATGGTGTCTTACGCTTTGGTTTTGATTTTCTTTATCGCGCCGGGGACGGATTCTTCGGTCTGCGTCCCGTCGGCCATGTCTTTCAGCGTCAGGATTTTTTTCTTTGCCTCGTCCTCGCCGATGATGACGCAAAAGCGCGCGCGAATTTTATTTGCGAATTCCATTTGGTTCTTCAGCTTCTTGTCCGTATCCAGGAACGGAACCGCGACGATCCCGGCGCGGCGAAGTTCGGCCAGCGCGTTCATGGCGTAAAGGACGTTTCCCTGCCCCAAAACCAGGACCGCGGCGTCGACCGGCGCTTCGAACGGCGCAAGGTTGATTTTGTCCTCGTCCAGCAAGGCCGCCATCATGCGCGAGAATCCTACGGCGGCGCCGACCCCGATTATTTTGGTTTTGCTGAATTTTCCGGTCAAATCCTCGTAGCGCCCGCCGCCGCCCACGCTGCCGAGATCGGGAAATTTTTCAAGGAAGAATTCGAATACGATTCCGGTATAATAGGCGTGCCCGCGCATAATCGACAGGTCTATGTCGGCGTTTTTGACGCCCATGGCGCGAATCTTGGCGATAAAGCCGTCCAACTCTCCGATTGCGGCGTCCAGCGCCGCGGTTTTGCCAAAAAATGCCTGATAACCGGCTGAAAACACGGACAAAATCGCCTTGGCGGCCGCTCCGTCCACGGCCTCTTTCAGGGCCGGTTCAAACTCGTCTTTCAGCTTGTCTTTCTTATCTATCAGAACGAAGGCCTGGCGCGCCGAATCCCGCGGCAATTTCAAATAATCGAACAAAGCGTCCCAAAATTTCCGACTGCCGACGCGCGCGAAAGTCGGCCCTACGAATTCGCGAATGCTGTCGTACGCCAAAGACAGTACCGCGACGATTTCCGCGTCGTAGTCGATGGACAGCTCGTTTATGCCGAGAATATCCAGGTCCATTTGGTAGAATTCGCGGTATCTGCCGCGTTGCGGCCGCTCGCCGCGGTAATTCTTGGCGAATTGGTACGCGCGGAACGGAAAAACCAGCCCGTTCGCGTTGCCCGCGGTATACCTGGCCAGCCCGACGGTGCCGTCGTATCGCAGTCCCATTTTGGTATCGCCCTTTTGGAACAGGAACATCTGCGTTTCGATTTCGTCCCAATTATCCTCGTCGGTCAGAACCTCGGCGCGTTCGATCGACGGCAGATCTATGTGCGTAAAGCCCGCCCCGGCCAGCGCCGCCCGCATTCGTTTCGCGCATTCGTCGAAGCACCGCTGTTGAGTCGGCATCAGTTCGATGAATCCGCTGAGTGGTTTTGTTGGTTTTAGTTCCATGTCGTGTCTCCCAAGGCGTCCATTATAATACGCGGATTCTCCAAAGGCAAAAATATTTCGGCGCGCGCGCCGCCGGATAGGCGCATGTGATATGTGATAAGTGATATGTGATATGAGGTTCGGCGTTGCTTGACCAATCTTCCGCGAACTCTGCCTTCATATCACATAATAAGAATATGGTCTTATGCGGCAATCTGTATCCGGTTTGCCTTAGGGCCGATTGGACTTAGCAAAAAGGCCGATTCGTTGCAATCATAAAATTCTTCATGAATCCTTTGGGCGAAACGCGGGTCCGAGCCGCGCGAACCCGGCCTGTCCGAGAGAATTCTTTCTTCTTGACAAAACGAAATCTTCTATTATTATGCCGACGTGGAACAAAATAAACCATTTTTGCGATTGATGGCGCGGTTGCGCGCGCGGCGGCTGGCGGTCGTGCTGATTATCGCTCTTGTGCTGGCCGTGGCGGCCGCGTCCAAAGCGGCTGCGGTCGAAAATGTGATTGCGTTGGATCCGGTCGAAAACGAAGCGGTTATCTTCAGCAAGCCTTTTCGCGGGCCGGACTTTTCGAACTATTCGGACATCGCCCGCAACGACGTGCCGACGTGGTTCGAAACCCGCGGCGCGGCCGTCGACATTATCGCCATATACGGAAAGTATGTCGAGGTCGGCCCGTTGTGTTATGAGGCCCGGCCGGGCGGCATGCTGGAAGGCCTGCTTAAGAGTTCCAGCGTCAGGAACGGATTCGGCGCCGAAATCGACGGCTGGAACGGCATCGCCGGGCTTCGCGAAAGAACGCCGGAGGCGCTGGACGGCATGCGCGTCTTACTGCGGGATCCGGATTTTATAAAGCAGTATTTTCTTTTCATGGATCGCGAATGCGAATGGATGGAATCGGAAATATTCCGCAGATACGGCGTGGACTTGACCCGTCGCGGAGAATTGGTCATGGGGCTCTTCCGGACGTTTTTCAACAACCGCAAGAACGACGTCTTTTTCGTAGTTCCCGAAATGCTGGCGGAACGGACCGCGGAAGAAATAGATTCGATGTCCGACGCCGTGTTCGCCGCGGCCGCGCATAAGGCTATGATCGCGACGCTAAGCGTTACGCTGGCGGGGAAAGAAAGGAAAGACGCCGTTATTCAAAATCATATCGATACTTTCAAATATATAACGCCGCATATCGGCATGCCTTATATCACCGCGCGGCAAAAGATCGAAATGACCGCCGCCGCGCTGGAATCGCACCTGCGCGATACGCTTTGCCTGATTCCCGGCCTGAGCCGTCTTGAATTCGAAATGATTATTGAAAAGACGGCGGCGGAAATACGGGATAGGATAGTGGTGGGCGAAGACGGAAAGAACCTGAAGATGATGCAGGCCGCGCTGGTCGGAAACGTCCAGGCCGCTTTGGACGCCCGGAACAAGCCGCCTTTGGTGATAGCCAGGCGCGCCGAAATGGAGAAAAAAATTCCGGATTTCCGGCCGACGCCGCCGCTTGTTGCGACGGTTCCGAAAATCATCGGCGCGCCAAAGCCTCCGAAGAGAGGCCTTTTGGCGAAAGCGGAGGCGCTGCGCGCAACCTGGCGCGCGCAGGGCTTGCAATTCGGAAAAACGAAATAAAAAAGTCCTTTACATTTCCGCAAGTTTTATTCATAATGGCGGAGAACCCGCAAGGATAGTGCGTTTGGGACATTCGTACCGCGATGTGCGAATGAAATAGCTGGCGTGTTGTCCCCGCATAAAAAAATATAAGGCGGGCGCCTTGTTTAACTCCCTGGCCGCCTATTCCGACGGTTTGCATATATAAAGGGAAAGAGAATGCTCGATCGTTATCGCAAGATAATACTAGCAACAATCGCATGCCTTACTATCGGCGTGCCGCTCGCCAATGCCGCCGCCCAGTTGTCGATAGCGGAAAAGCTGTCGGACATTCTGAATAGCAAGGAACAGGTTCGCCAGGCGATAGAATCGCATGGCGTGCAGGTGCCGACCGATACTCCGTTATCGCAATACCCCGTCAAAATCAGAAAAATTTATAAGGTGATTCACGCCAATCTTACGGATATATGCTCTACTCCCGCTAACGCTGGTTATTTCCCATACGCTATTTGTGGAAATTATACTTTCAATGCGGCCGCCTACACTTGGGAGGGCAGATCATGCGCGTTGGCATCGGGTGCGACGACGATATACGGCAGGGCTAGATGTTCGAATCAGCGGGATTATAATTATAACTTTATCGATCCCCGTTCGGTCGACTACGAACCGACAGATAATCCCAGCACGGGCCTATATTGCTGGTGCCGGTTGTGTAGCGACAGTAGTAGGAACTCGTGTGGCGGGTGGGTGTACTACCACAACAGCCTGGGGTCGGCCTGCTCGTCGGGTTGCGCGGAAAAATGCGGCGACACAATCGCCAGCGAAAACGACAACGGCAGTCATGCCTTTGGTGCCGCGCTCTGCGCCCCGCCGCATGAGTTGTAGCCCGGATAGCGATTAGTTATTTTTATGTTGAAAACGGCGATTGTTTTGTTCTAAGATATGCGTGCTTCTAAGAAACACATATAATAAGGGCGCGTCCGGCGGCATCGTCCGCCGCGCGCCGGGTGGAAAAAATGGTTGACGTTATGATCTCCGGCGAAACCGGACGCATTCACGCGGTATATCAAAAGGCGCAGGATCCTATCGCGCCGATGGCTGTCGTGGTTCCGGGCAGTCCCAAGCACGGCTACCACATGAACGACCGCATAAACTACGCCATATTCCGCGCGTACATGGACATAGGCTTTTCGGTTATAAGGTTCGACTTTCGCGGCGTCGGCGATTCCGAGGGAACGCTGGGCAACCTGGACGACATGCTGCGCGACACGGCCGTCGTCATTGACTGGATGCAGAACCAAAACGAAGAGGCCGACGTCCTGTGGCTGGCGGGCGCAAGGCAAGGCGCCTGGTACGTCCTGCAGACGATGATGCGCCGCCCGGAAGTAAAGGGCTTTACGCTGGTCTCTCCGGACCACACGATAACGAATTATTCGTTCCTGTCGCCCCGCCCCAACCGCGGACTGTTGTTGCAGGCGTCCAAGGAGAATCAGGACGCGCTGAACTTCGCGCCGCATTTGACGATGCTGTTGAAACGGCAGGCGCGAATAGATTTGGAAACGATAGTCATAAAGAACAGCGATCCGAACTTCAGCAATACGCTGAAGCAGCTATACGACGAAATCAAGGCCTACGTCGGCCGCGAAAAGGAAGAATTGAAGCTGCTGTAATATATAGTATGAAGCGATGAAAAAAGATAACGATAGATTTCTGAACGCCGCCGCGCCCGAGGACGAGGTCAAGGCCGTACGCCCGAAACTGTTGGCGGACTTTGTCGGTCAAGAGGACCTTAAGGCCAACCTGGGCGTCTTCGTGTCCGCGGCGCGCGCGCGGGGCGAGGCCATGGATCACGCGCTGTTATACGGCCCTCCGGGGCTGGGCAAGACTACGCTGGCGCATATCGTGGCGACCGAGCTGGGCGCGAACTTTCGCGCTACGGCGGCGCCCATGCTGACGAAACAAGGGGATTTGGCGGCCATTCTAACGTCGCTTGAGCCTATGGACGTCTTGTTTATCGATGAAATCCACCGCCTGCCCGCCGCGATAGAAGAAGTTCTGTACTCCGCGATGGAGGATTTCAAGCTGGATATAATGCTGGGCGAAGGGCCTTCCGCCAGAAGCGTCCGCATAGACCTGCCGCAATTTACGCTGGTCGGCGCCACGACGCGCACCGGCCTGCTGTCGAATCCGCTGAGGGATAGGTTTGGAATAGATATGCGCCTGTCGTTCTATCCGCCTGAGGATTTGGCGAAAATCATAGGCCGCAGCGCCGGAATTTTGGGCTATCGTATCGACGCGGCCGCCGCGGACATTCTTGCGGCCAGCAGCCGCGGCACGCCCCGTATCGCGAACCGGCTGCTGAAACGCGCGCGCGACTTCGCGGCGACTATGGATAAAACGGCGATAGATTCGGACGTGGCGTCGACCGCATTGGCGCAGTTGAAAATCGACGGCGCCGGCCTGGACGAAGTCGATAGGGAATATATGTCGGCGATACAAAGGCATTTCGCGGGCGGCCCGGTCGGGGTCGAGAACCTGGCGGCGATACTGTCCGAGCCGGTCGACACGATAGAGGACGTTATCGAGCCGTACCTTATGCAGCGCGGGTTTATACAACGGACGCCGCGCGGCAGAATGCTTACGCCCGAGGGCGCCGCCCACTTGGAGTCGGCGGCGGCGAACATAAAGTGAAAAAGCTGATTCTGATTATTGACGACGATCCGGACCTTCGCGGCGGCCTGAAGCGCGGGCTGGAACAAAGCGGCTTTGCGGCGCTGTCCGCGGAATCCGCGGAAGAGGCGCGGGAAATCATGCTGCGCATACGCCCTGACGCGATAGTTTTGGATCGGATGATGACCGGCATGGACGGCCTGTCCTTTTTGCGCGAAATCCGCGCGGCCGGCGACGCGGTTCCGGTTATTATGCTGACGGCGATGAACGGCGCGGCGCACGCGATAGAGGGGCTTTCGGCCGAAGCGGACGATTATTTGGCAAAACCCTTCCAATTGCGCGAACTGGCGCTGAGGCTGAACAATATAATGAAAAAGTCCCCTGCGGCCCAGCCGACCGGTGTAAAAATGCCGGAGGGCTTGACCCGCTCGGACGGCGAATTTTTCGCGGACGGCGAACTGCTGGCGCTGTCGGAGAACGAAAAGGCGGCGCTGGCGCTGATGATATCGGGCGAAACGGCGCCGATGCCGCCTATGACGGCGCGGCGCCTGCGGGCCAAACTGCTTGCAAATATCAAAAACGCTGATATAATAAATGTCAGAAATAAAGGCTATAAACTGGTGGTCAAATGATGCTATATCCGCGTTCGTTTTTGGGTCGAACCATACTGATTATAATTCTTCCGATGTTGTTGGCGCAAATTGTGGTGTATCAGGCGTTTCGCGGCAACCACTGGTCGCGCGTCCAGCGCGAGATGTCGCGCGGCCTGGCGGGCGAAATCGCGACGATAATGAAGCTGGCGGACAACGGGCATCCGGCGCTGGCCAGGGAGATGGCGGCGGACATCGGGATAAATTTGACCGAGAACGCCAAGTTGAACCGCCCGCCGCAGGACGACGGCCACCGCCGCGAAGTGGGGCACCTGAACGAGGAACTGAAAAAGAAGCTGAATATTCCGGCTAAGATATATATAGAGAAATCCAAGCGTCAACTATATATAGATTTGCAGAAGAATGACAAGATTTGGACGTTCGCCACGACCCTTAGGCGCGTTTACTCGTCGTCTACGGAAATGTTTTTAGCCTGGATATTCATAGCGATATTCGGAACGTTGATACTTACGGCGCCGTTTTTGATAATGCACGCGCGGTCTATCCGCCAAATAGCGCGGGCGGCGAACAAATTCGGTCGCGGCATGGCGCTTCAGGGCTTCGCGCCGTCGGGCAGTCGCGAAATCCGCGACGCGGGCGCCGCGCTGATTGCGATGAAGGACCGCCTGGACAGATACAACCGCACGCGCTCGGACATGCTGACGGCGGTATCGCATGATTTGAAGGCGCCTCTGTCGCGCATGCGCCTGGCCGTGGAAACGGACAGCGCGGATAAGGCAAAGATGCTGTCGGACGTGGACCGCATGGCCGAGATGATAAACGGCTATCTGTCGTTCGCGCGCGGCGAGGTGCCGGAAATAGAGCAAAAGGTGTCGGTCGCCCCAATAGTGGAACGGATAATCCGCGATCATGGCAAGGCGAAGCAGATAGATCTGCGCGTCCCGGACGAGCCCGCGGACTTTTACGCGCGGCCGAACGCGTTGGCCAGCGTCTTCGCGAATATCATAGACAACGCGGTGCGGCACGCCAGGAAGAAGATCGTGGTTGAGGAAAAGGATTTGGCCGAATGCGTGGAAATCACGATTGACGACGACGGTCCGGGAATCCCGGCGGACTTAAGGGCCGAGGCGCTAAGGCCGTTCGTAAGGCTGGACGCGGGGCGCCGGTCGTCCGACGGCGGCAGCGGATTGGGATTGAACATAGCGCAGACGGCGGTGGAAAACCACGGCGGCGAAATGTTCCTGGAAGATTCCCCTCTTGGCGGCCTGCGCGTGCGGATCGTCCTGCCGATTTAAGAGCGAATGAAAATCCAAAACAAAAAAATTTCAGCCAGGCCGTCCAGCGCCAGATGGGTTCAAAGGCAGCTGGCGGATCCTTATGTCGCAAGGGCGCAGAGGGAAAAATGGCGTTCGCGCGCGGTCTTCAAACTGGAAGAAATCGATGGGAAATTTCATATTTTAAAAAGCGGGCAAACGGTGGCGGACCTAGGCGCGGCGCCCGGATCATGGTCGGAATACGTCCGGCGCAAATTTCCGAAATCGCGCGTTATCGCGATAGACGTTCTGCCGATAAAACCGATTGACGGCGTGGAATTTTATCAGGGCGATATCGCGGATTCGAAGACCGCCGAGTGGCTGGCGGATAAGTTGGCGAATAACAGCGCCGTCCAATGTGAAAAAAACCCCGGATGCGGCAATACGATTCCGGTGCCGACGGGCGTCGACGTGGTGCTTTCGGACATGGCACCCAACACGACCGGGCATAGGGAGACGGATAGACTGCGGCAGGCGGCCTTATTGGAATGCGCGTTCGAGTTTGCGAAAAATCATTTGAAACAAGGCGGCGCCTTTGTGGGAAAAAGCTTTGCAGGCGGCGACAGCGGCGGACTGTTTTTGGAACTTCGGAAATGGTTTGCGGTTGTCCGCCACGCGAAACCCGCCGCCAGCCGCAAAGAATCGGTCGAAGAATTCATCGTGGCGACGGGCTTCGCCCCGCGCGGCCTGGGGTGATTGGTTGGATAGAGGACGGATCTCTTTCACTAGTTAACTAATCACTATTCACTAATCACTATTTTTGCCCTTGCCTTGCGGCGGCGTTTTTTACTACCATTATCAAAGATTATGAGGAAGATGTTTCCGCTTTTGGCAATACTATTTTTGCCGCCTGGTTTTGCGCGGGCTGAAGAGGCCGCCGACGTCGCCAGGTCCGCCGCCAGGTCCGCGCCCTTGGTGGCGTCCACAGCCGCGCCGACCGCCGCGCCAAGACAGTCTGCGACATCCTCCGATCGCGGCAAATCCGAACAAAGGCCCGCGCCTGCCGCGGCCCGCGGCGCCGCGACTGCTACAAGAACCGTTACGGTTCCGGAATCCGCCGCCACTACGGCGCCGCCGAGCGGCGCGGTCCAAACCCGCGCCGCCACGCCTAGCGCGATAGCCGTCCGCACGAACGCCGCTACGCCGCCCGCCGCAACCGCAACGCGCCAAGGCGCGGGCGCTGGCGCGGACCGCGCCAATTCAATCAGGTCGGCGTCGGCATCTCGGGCCGCCGCCATCGGCGCCGTAAAACAGCCCTCGGCCGTCGCGGCGCGTAGCGGCGCCGCCGCGATGACGACGGCGAATATGTCCCGCGCCCGCGCCGCGTCCACATCGGGCGGCGCTGTGGGCGCCGCTCAAAGCGCGTACGGCAAATGCAAGGAGACGTATTTCTCGTGCATGGACGAATTCTGCGCGAACAAGGACGCGTCGCTTCGCCGTTGCGCCTGCTCGTCGCGCCTGCACGAATTCGACGGGTATAAGAAGGCGCTGGCGGAATCGCAATCCAAACTGGCGGACTTTCAGTCGCGCTTGCTGGCGGTTAGCATGGACAAAGAGGACGCCGAGGCGATGGTGAAGGCGACCGAGGGCGAAACCGCCTACGCGGTCAAGGACAAGTCCGCGTCTCAAAAGGCGCTGGACGCGATAATGAACAAGATAGAGGCAATGCCTAGCGATGGGCGACAGGCGCAATCGTTGGCGGCGCTGAACTTGGCGACGATGCAGGGATCGGCCGATATGTTCGACCCGGTCGATATGACGTTGCGCGCCGACTTCACGGCCAAGGAAGGCGAGGCCTTGTACGGCGCGGCCCTGCCCGTTTGCGCCGACATGTCGAAGGAACTCTGCGGAGAATCGGACGTTTCGATAATAGAGTCGGCGTACCGCATGGCCATAGAGCAGGATTGCAACACGCTGGTCAAGAATTACGAATTGTTGCAGTCGGGCGCCAAGGAAAAAACGCGCGAGGCGTCGGCGCTGCTGGACATGTCGCGGCTGATAAACTATCAGGACCGCAACAGCGCGGACGCCCCGGCCTGCATGCGGCAGATGCTGGAGATTATCAATACCGACGCGGTTTGCGGCGCGGACTTGGGCAAATGCCTGGATCCGACGGGAAAATACGTCGATCCCGCGACGGGCCGCGCGATATTGTCGGAAGATTTGGCGGAATTGGAAAAAGCCCTGAAGTCGCCGCTGGAATCGTCGACGCCGAATCAAAAATGGGCGGCGATGTCCGAAAACGCGACGATGGTGCGCTTTTTGGAATCGAAGAAGACGTATATCGAGCCCGCCATGAAGAACTGCGAGGACTTGCGCAAAACGGTATGGGATAATTTCGTGGAAACCGCGCTGTCCAAAATAAAGCTGGCGCAAAGAAGCCGCCTGGAAGACATGCGTCAGAACTGCACGATAGTCATCAACGAATGCAAGATCAAATACGACGAATCTATAACGGAATTCGACCAAAGGGCGCTGTCCGTTTTGGGCGTGGCGGCGAACAGCGTCGTAAACAAAATGTGCGCGGACGTGCAGTCCGCCTGCGGCGCGCTGATGGAGGGAACGATAAACGGCACCGGAAAGGAGTGGATGAAGGGCATGGATGATATCGACGCGCAGAAGACGTACGAAACGCTTAAAAAGAACTGCAAGCTGATTGGCCAGGATTGCATCCGCCGCACCTGCCAGTCGAACGACGGCTCGCTTGATCTGTGCAAAGAAAAAAGGATTTTGAGAAAAAAGATCATAAATACGGCGTACGATATGGAACCCAACAATCTAAATGTCTGCTATATGGAAGTTCAAGAATGCGTCAAAGGCGCCGACGAGCAGGTTTTAAAAAAGATTGTTGAAAACAACAGCGTCGATTTTAGTCGCTTTACAACTGCAACCCGCGGTACAGGGTTGTATGATTTTCAGAAAATCAGCCGGTGGATTTGGGGTAACTGTAGTCCAAATGATCCGAGTCAGGACGCCGCCGAAGGAACCGAAAAAAGTTCTAAGATTGACATAGAATTTACGGACAGCGTTCTAGCATGGTTCTCTTCCACGACAAAATCCATCGAATGCGAGGGCGGTGGTTGTACAGATACAGATAAGGATATTTTTATCGGCACTAAGTGCGTACCCAAAACAGATGTTGACAGCACGTTTGAAGAATGCGGGAGCAATAAAATAATCATAAATAAGGCGACCGGTTTTAATAATTGTTGCTCACCTCTTAATAAGGACGGTTTTGGCAACTGCTGTCAATCCAAGGGCCTCCCGTCCGACACACATCTGGTAGGGGGGCGGATTACTTTTGAAAGCACCTCTCAAAATGGAATCTGTAATTCAGCGCAACAGTGTTGTTTTGACGACGATAAAAGCAATCGTTCCACCGATCAATTTTCCGGAAAATATTGCTCGCCATCGGAAGAGAGTAAATGGCATTATATCGCGACGGCGGGAAACAAGCATCTGTTCTGTCTTGGGGATTGGAGTAAAGACGCTTCTCATAAATGTACCGGGACGTTTGTTTCAGTGAATGCGACGACGGGAATTTATAAATCGAGGTTCGACATCCCAAATCCGGGCACGGAAAAATACCTGAACTATTTCTATGCTAATATGAATAACAATGAGGGTAAGGTAGCTGATCAACACTTTTTGGTCATATATAAGTCCGATGGAACATGGATTATGCCGAGCAATAAAACCACGCCGAGCGCATGGCCCGGCTGGTCTGCTTCGCCGCAAAATCTAAGACATAGCGTCGCATTTTGCGATGATGGATTTAAGATAGATAAAAGTGGTAAGGGTTCTTTCAGCTGCTGCGCATCGCCGCCCGAAGATCCAAGATGCAAAAATTATGAACAATGGCTCGACTAGAGTTAGTCCGCCGTCAGCGCCGCCAACAGGACTTTTACGGCGTCTATCGCGGCGGATATGGTTTCCAGTTCGGCTTGCGGGAATCTGCCCAAAACCCAATCCGATATTTCGATTTCCTTATTTCCCGGTCGACCTATTCCTATCCTGATGCGCCGATAATCGTTTCCGCACATTTCGCTAATGGACCGTAGGCCGTTATGCCCGGCGTTCCCGCCCCCGATCTTGGTTTTGATAGTGCCCGGCTTCAAATCGATATCGTCGTGAATCACAATGATGTTTTCCAGCCCGGCGCGATACTTGGCCATGGCCGCCAAAACCGCCTGTCCGGACAGATTCATGAAAGTTTGGGGTTTTATAAACGCCAGCCGTCCCGCCTCGGCAATCAAATAATGCCGTTCTTTTTTCCACTTCGCGTCCGAACCGGCCAGTACGTTCGTCGCCATAAAGCCCGCGTTGTGCCGCGTAAGCGAATATTCCGGCTCGGGATTCCCGAGGCCGACTATTAAAAGTTTTCTTGATTTCGCCGCCATTTTGTTTATATAATGCATTATAACACAACAAAAGGAAAAATCATGAAGAAAATACTGTTCTTTATTCTGCCGATCATGGCGATCGGCGCCGCCAACGCGGGCGTCATGGACATCTACGCCGGGGCGACCGGCGGCTTCGGCTACAAAAGCAACCGCGCCTTGTTCGAAGACCCGGCCGCGTCCGAAGACAGGTCGGCCTCGTCGTTCGGCGTGGTCGCGGGAATCGACATTCCCGTATTCCGCGTCGAGGCCGAATACAACTATATAACGTCCTACGCGGGCGACATGGGCTTGTTCCTGGTCAACGGCTACGTCAAGGCGCCGATTCCGCTGATAAAGCCGTATGTCGGCTTGGGCGTGGGCACATTGGCCGGCCCGGGCGAGGCGTACTTCGCCTCGGCGTCCTTTAGCGGCGAGGCCGAGGAAGTCTTCGCGATCCAGGCGATGGTGGGCGTGCAGATAGAGATTCCGGCGACGAAGCTGTTTGTCGACCTGGAATTCCGCCCGATGTACCTGGACGGCGTCTATAAGGTCGTGGGCGAAACCGAAACCCAGAACCGGGGCTTTTGGCACGCCGACGTCCGCCTGAAAGTGCGTTATGTAATATTTTAATGCGCTAGACGGATATTTATGCGTTCGATTATTGACGGAAACTCTTTGCTATTCCGCGCATTCTTCGGAGTGCGCCAGCGCCTGACGCGCCCCGACGGCACGCCGACGAACGCCGTATTCGGCTTTTGCAACATGGTTTTGCCGCTGATTTCCGCCGCCGCGCCGGACGACGAGTTCATCTGCGTCTTCGACGAGCACCGCAAAAACTGGCGAAACGATATATATCCGCAGTACAAGGCCAACCGCGAGGCGACCCCGCCCGACCTGCTGGCGCAAACGGAAATCACCAGGGACGCCGTTCAGGCGATGGGCGTCCCGTGCCTGGTCCTGCCCGGCATGGAGGCCGACGATGTTATCGCGACCCTGTGCCGTCGGCAATGCCCGACGCGCATAATTTCCAGCGACAAGGACCTGATGCAGCTGATTGATGAATGCACCTTTATGTTCGACACCATGAAAGGCGAGGAAATCCGCGAGGCGGGCGTCCTGGAAAAATTCGGCGTGCGGCCCGATCAGGTCGTAGACTGCCAGGCCCTGATAGGCGATTCCTCGGACAACATTCCCGGCGTGCGCGGCATAGGCCCGAAAAAAGCGGCCGAATTGATAAACCGCTTCGGCACGCTGGACGAAATCTATCGGCGCATTGGCGAAGTTGAGAACGAACGCGTGCGGGGCCTGCTGGCGGACGGCAAGGAATCGGCGTTCATGTCGCGCGAACTGGCGCGCCTCAAAACCGACGTGGAAATCCCGCCCTTTGCGCCCTACCGATTCGACCCCCTGCGTGCCGAGCATTTCTTCGCCGAAGTGGTGCGTTCCCCGTCGCTGGCGGAAAAGGCTAGAAAAATGGCCGCCGCCTCTACTGTCGCCGCCGGGCCCGAGCCAAAGGCCGCCGTAGCGGCGGATATATTTTTCTTCGATTTGGATGATTACGCCGTTGAAGCCGATCTGCTTTCCGAAAAGGCCCCGATCGATTCCGTTTGGGGCAAGCTGGCCGATTCGCGGATTAAGAAAGTCGCGTGGGACTGGAAAACTATTTTTCACAAATTGGACGCCGCCGGATTCGACGTTTCAAAAATCGCGTCGATTGACGACGTCATGCTGATGAACTACGCGGCGAACAAGGCCGAGCGCGGCGCGCTGGCGGACGATTATAATGAATTCGTTTCGCGCCCGGCGCCGATATACGAAATCGATTTGGCGATTTTAAGAATCCTGTTTCAAATGGAAAAGAACGGAGTCCTGATAGACCTGGCGAAACTGAAAGAAATTTCGGACGACCTGCACGCCAAGTCGGACGCGTTGCAAAGTGAAATTTGGCGCCTGGCTGGCGAAGAATTCAATATCGCGAGTCCGAAGCAGTTGGCGGAAGTGCTGTTTGATAAATTGAAGCTGCCGACCGATAAGAAACGCTCGACCGACGCGGGCAAATTGGCGGACCTGGCGCCGGATAGCGAACTGGTGCGCCTTGTGCTGGACTGGCGTTCGATGACAAAACTGACCGGGACATACGCAGACGCATTGCCGCGCTCTGTCGGCGCGGACCGGCGGATTCATACGACTTATCTGCAGACAAGCACTATTACGGGGCGCCTGTCGTCGGTGGCTCCGAACCTGCAGAATATTCCGATAAAGTCGGACGTCGGCGGCGAGATAAGAAAATGTTTTGTCGCGCCCGCGGGCGGCGTTTTGATATCGGCGGACTATTCGCAGATACAGCTACGGATACTGGCGCACCTTGCGGACGAGCCCGCGCTGAAGAACGCCTTTGCGAACGGATTGGACATACATGCGGAGACGGCGGCCAGGATATTCGGCGCGGTTACGCCGCAGTCGCGGCGATTGGCCAAGACGATAAACTTTTCGATTATATACGGAATCTCGGCGTACGGCCTGGCGCCACAACTGGGCGTGTCGCCGCGCGAAGCGGCCGAACTGATAGACAATTATATGAACGGCCTGCCGCGGATAAAGAAATATATAGAGGATACCAAAAAGTTCGCGACGGATAACGGCTGGGTTGAAACCCCGGCGGGCCGGAGGATAATATTGCCGGAGGTAAACAATCCGGGGATGCGGGCGTATGCGCTTCGCGCCGCGGTGAACGCGCCGATTCAGGGCATGGAGGCGGACATAATGCGGGTGGCCATGGCGGGAATCGGCGAACGGTTGCTGCCCAGGGCGCCGGAATTGAAAATGGTTCTGCAGGTGCATGACGAATTGGTGTTCGAATGCGAAGCGTCGGCGGCGGAAGGCCACGCCGTACGGATAAAAGAAATCATGGAAGGCGCGGCGACGCTGTCCGTCCCGCTTGTCGCCGACTACTCCATCTCGGAAAGATGGGAAAAATGACCTGTGATATGTAATATGTGATAAGTGATATGAGAGCAGAGTTTGCAAACCTTGCTCAAACAATTCCGAAATTCATATCACATATCACTTATCACATATCACAATTTTCTTGCTTCGCTCCACATTTTGTTTTATAATGCCCACGAACTCACAAGGATAGTGCGTTCAGGGCCATGAGAAGCCCATATTATAGCGATGCGCGCAGGTGTATAGTTGGTGCATTGTAATCCGCATAAAAAAGAAAAAATGGGCGGATGCCCTTTTTTTATGCTGTGAATAATGCCCCGTCTGGTCGGGGAGCCGTTGGTTATAAAACAGTCGCGGCGCAGCCCTTTGGGCGAAGCCGGACAAAGATCAACGGGGTCATTCTATAATATGATTTCTCAAACACCCTGACCGCCTTTTCTCGGCGGTTTGCCTGTCGCGTCGAAACGTAAGCGAATCCGGACGAATACGGAACAAAAAGGGGAGAATCCTATGAAAAATTTTATAATATCCGCAATTACGGCATGTCTTGTAATTGGTACGGCCAACGCCGTCTCTAAAAAGCTATGCGTGGGAATACCGTATATCAAGAACATCGCTCTTTCCTGCACATCTACCAGTATATTAAAAGGGGGTACGACTACCTGCACCGCCACCGTCACCAGCGATTATCCCAATTCCAACAAGA
>Ga0268262_10001856_pt1 | contig 25307 bp, 22 predicted proteins | sample TergutNc150P3_FD_190354 | JGI IMG/M metagenome (GOLD analysis project Ga0268262, IMG submission 190354) | Nasutitermes corniger P3 segment gut microbial community from laboratory colony in Florida, USA - Nc150 P3 (SPAdes) (version 2) | ecosystem: Host-associated > Arthropoda: Insects >... | reverse complement strand
TTACCGTAGACGATGTAAGGGACGCCCCCACATTCGCGGACATATGGGAAAGCGCCATAAAGCCCTTTATCGGCGGCCTTCCCCTTGCGGCCCACAACGCCCCGTTCGACATGGGCGTACTCTGGGCTGTTCTTGAATGGTATGAGCTGGATATCCCAACACTGCCTTACTTCTGTACTTTAAGCCTGGCCCGGCATACCTGGCCTGAACTTGAATCTCATGCCCTCACAGCATTGGCGGAACATTTCGGCATTGTCTACAACGCGCATAACGCCCTCGCAGACGCGGAGACTTGCGGGAAACTTGTACATTTAGTTGCTAAAAAATTCCGCTGTGCGAACGCGAGCATTGATCGCTTGCTCAGTATCGCAGGGGTGGAGATGAATGTGCTGGGGGATTAGCAATGTTTTACGATGCTTTGAATAAACGTATTATAACCTGGATAGAAAGCGGAAAACTAAAATATTTGTTTTCCGACAAAAGAAAGCCTGATTTTGTCATAACGGACAACCTGGATATTGCCGTAGCCCTCAAATACAATGCGGAAGAAATGATAGCCCCTGTCGTCTTAACGAAAAGCAGGAATTCTTACACGCAAAAAATAGCGTACATTTGTTCAGAGAAAAACATTCCAATTGTCGAAGACAAGGAATTAGCCAACGATCTGTATTCCAATGTGAAGATCGGCCAAACAATACCATTCAGGAATTATGAACTTGTTGCGCAAATGTATGCTGAATATGCAAATAAAGAGATCATTAACGATGAGAATAATTTTTCTTTTAGCAACGCTTTTGAAATTCAGCGGGATAAAAAATATGAAACCCTGTCTGTGAACCAGCCTGATAAAATCCAACTGGAGTTAAGCCACGGCGTTTTTAGCATAATTGGGCACAGGCGTTTTATGATAGATATAAATGGCTTAAGTATACACAATATCAAAACAAGAGAAGACACAGACCTCAAGTATGACGAATTCAATATCGCAATTAACGGTTTACCTGTTAAGCACGGGAATATTAACTATTCAAATATTGACCCTTTTGACCAATTGACCATACATCTTTCTGAAGCGCTAAAAAATCATACGAAAGATCTAATCGGGCGTGATGAAATTGTGTATTTTATTGGCCAACTAAAAAAAGAAGCCCCTGTTTTAATTGACGAAGTAATGAAATTCTATTCAATAGGAGAAATAAGGAAAGTCTTACAGGGCTTATTGCAAGAAAATGTTTCCATCCGGAATCTTCTCCCAATATTGGAAACAATGGCCGATCTTGGGCCTGACAATCACAATACTGAATCCATAATCGAGGCTGTCAGGGAAAGTATTGGGAGAAGTATATGTCTTCCGTATTTATGCAATGGCAACTTGCTTAAGGGAATACGTTTTGAATATGAATTTGAAAAGCAAATAAACAAAAATTCAAACAATACAGGAAGCGGAAGAATAATTAACGACAAATATTTTGGAATCCTATATAAAACTCTTTCGGATGCTTTTAACACGCTGGATGAAAAGGGCACCAAACCCATAATAATATGTAGTCCTGAATCCAGGCGATTGATAAAAAAAGTTATTGAGTAATTCAATAGGGATGCCGTTGTTTTATCGACTTCAGAGTTACCAAAAGATATAAAAGTTGAATACATTTTGGAAATAAAAGAGAATTACTAAAAAAATTATAGTGTGGGGTTTACCGCCGATACCTTGCGGCCATGGCCCGTACCGTCGCAAGGACAGTCTGTAAGTCAATATCATCGAAAAACGGAGCCGTTTCGTTGATTTCATTAATAGAAGGATTTGACGACTTTTTTTGCGAATCGGCTCCGGTCAAGAGGTATTCCACCGACACCTTGAGGGCTTCCGCGATGAGGAACGCCTCGTCCGCCCTTGGGATGATATTTCTGTTTTTCCACGAGGAAAAAGTCCCTTTGGGAATCTGCGTCTTCCGGTACAGCCATTCGAAACTGGTTTGCTGCCTTCCCACCTCTTTTTTGACCATTTTCCAGAAGAATTCGGCATTCATTCTGTCATACTATGGCATACCAGTCCGCAATTGAATAAAATTTCCCTTGACAGGTGTATGCAAATGAATTAAAATACAATAGATTTAATGATTTTGCATACAAATTTTGGAAAAAACCGGTTTGATCAGGCGCTGGGTGATAGATCGGCTGGGTAAAATCAGCAAAAAGTGGGGTTTTTAGGGGGCAGATTATGGCAGGTCAATGTAAAGATTGTCGGTTTTATGACGGGAAGAACTGCGCCGTATTCAAATCGCAGAGGACTGCAAGTTCATCATGCGGGACTTGGGTGAGCCATTCCTCGCCATCGTCGTCAGCGGGGAAACAATGCAAAGCTTGCCGATTCTATGACGGGAAAAGTTGTTCTATGCAAGGGCCGAGGACAGCAACTTCTAGCTGTGGTAAATGGGCGGCTTATAGGTAGGGGCATCAATGGATGTGAAATCGTTTTATAAGAGGAGGTTCTAAATGCTATTAGTCATAGGGTTGGTTGATGGGGTGATAAGTTTTCTGGCCAGAAACATACTGCATAGTCCAAATTTCCTTAATTTTGTGGGAATTGTAAACTTCTTTGTTTTCGGCATGGCAGTTTCTGCTCTGATCTCTGTAATTGCCAGCGCTATTGTTTATAACGCAGGTATAATAGCAAGATTAGCATCGGGATCAATATCCGGGGTTATTTTCGCGGTTGTTTTCATTATTGGCGGCATTATTCTTATCTGTACATTTATATTCACTGATATAAGTGTTTCTTTTAGAGCAAGTACGTTTTTATATTGGGCCAGCCCTGTACTTATGATTATTGCCGGGATTGCAAGACTTGTTCAACAATCAGGTTGACGCTCAAAAAGGTAGTGCATATTCAGGTTAAAAACTGAAATTATCGGACAAGTATAATTGATAAAACACTTTGGGAAAGTGTTGGAATATTACATCACAAGGAGATAGTTATGTTTTGTTCAAAGTGTGGAGTAGAACTTGAAGACGGAAGCAGATTCTGTTCAAGCTGCGGCAATGAAACTGATGAGGTAAAAAAAGTAAGTGAGGAAGAACTTGGCAATTATTCAAAGCACTACGATCGGAATATTGCTTATAAGTTGCTAAAAAAATTAAGAAAGGCAACGAGAAATAAACCAGGCATAATTGCCGGTCCTACCGGAGCTATAGTAAGTACGCTGGGAAAACTGTTATCCGCCCTGGACAATCCGGAAACACCGGCTCCCTTAAAAGCATTAATTATCGGCGCGATAGGTTACATTGTCTTACCTATTGATTTGATCCCCGATATGATACCAGTTGTCGGTTATGCTGATGATCTGGCAAGTGCTACCGGTGTGGTAATAGCAATTGCGGCTTATAGTAGTTTCAGTCTTGAAGATCTCGATGCTGAAATTGACAGGGGATAGGTGGTTAAAATGGTTGTAGGTGTCGGCTTTGTAATACTTCTTTTGGTTATTGTAATTGTCACCGTTGATTACAATAACAGGAAAAAGAAGAAATCACAGGAAAAGGATAACAAAGAAGTTTAGATCAAAAACTTTTTCAAAAGCTTATTTATTTTTTATTGGTCACGCATAGTATGAGTTGCTAAATTTGCTTTTGGGGTTTTGTCCTTATTCGGCGATCCAGGATTGAATAGGGTGGTATCCCGTCCGAAACCTAATTAAAAATAACAGGAATAACGCCTATACAATCGACCTCAAAAACGATACTATCAAGCCAGTAAGGAGGTAACACCAACTATGACCACCGCGCAAAAAGGCGAAAGTAAGTGAGCGGTTCAGGCGATGAAATTGTGGTTTGACAAGGTATAGAATTTAGCTTATTATAAAAACATGGATAAAAATGTTCCTTTCATTGATAAAATTGTCCCCATGATTGTTTCTCTGGCATCACCGGAGCAAATTATTCTTTTTGGTTCTTATGCAAGGGGAGATTATACGGATAAAAGTGATATTGATTTATTAATTACTAAAAAGGACTTAAAAAACGGGCGTGAAATAAATAATATTCTCTATAGGGCATTTTTTGAGAATAAAATAGATGTTCCTATAGATCTAATTTCAGTTGATTATAATAAATATAAAGAATTGAATAGTACTATTGGCTATATTTATAAAACAATAAAAGAAGAAGGTAAAATATTATATGGAACGTTATGAATCATGGATTGACAGAGCCAAAAGTAGCTATGAATTGTCAAAAGCAAGAATCAGCAACATAATATGTTTTGAGGATTTATGTTATCAAGCTCAACAGGCTGTGGAAAAATCTCTGAAAGGTCTTTTAATATATTTTGGTGTTGAACCAGAATTTACTCACAACATAAGTAAGTTATTGAGTGAACTTGAGAAATGTACTGAAATCCCTGACAATATTAAGGAGACAATAAGATTAACAAACTATGCTGTCCAAACAAGGTATCCTGCCGAATATGAAGAGATTACAAAAGAAGAATATGAAGATAGTTTAAGGATTGCAAAAAACTGTTTGGATTGGGTTGAAAATAAAATTAAGAACATAGCAAAAGAAAATAATCCTGGTGATTTAAGTTAATCATATGGCCTATACAATCGACCTCAAAAACGATACTATCAAGCCAGTAAGGAGGTAACACCAACGATGACCACCGCGCAAAAAGGCGATGTGATTTATGTCAATCGCGGTTTGTACCAACACTATGGAATCTACAATAACGATGATAGCGTGATACACTTCTCTCCGGACCAAGGAAAGGAGATAAGCGCGGAAAACGCTTATATACGGGAAACTTCACTTTCGGAATTTTTAAGTGGCGGTGATCTGGAAATAGATCATTCGGTAAAGCCGGTTTTTCCGGCGGAAGATATAGCCCATCGCGCCCTTCGCCTGGTTGGTACGAATCTGAAAAAATATAAACTGCTTTCTTTTAATTGCGAGCATTTTGCTTTTTGGTGCGCCACCGGTAAATTGAAATCAAAACAGGTGGAAAAGGGGGCTACTATTGTGGGAGGTGTTACGCTTGCGGCAACAGCGGCAATCCTTTTAAAGATACTGTTGGATAGAGATAAACCGGAAATGGGAAGGCAAAGAGAAGTGTAGAATAGAGGATTCAATAAAAAGCTTTTTTAGGAGAAATTATGGCAGATTTTACAAAGAAACAAGCTGAAGAAGAGTTTTCAAAATATTCAAGGAATGTTACAGAGGATGATGTTTCCGGCGTTTTGGAAAAGGAAGAGACTATTTTAAATAAAGCCCATGGGCCGCTGGAAAAATTTGCCAAAAACATCAAACTGCTCTTTTCTTTTGTCAAGGATTATGCAAGTGGCAGGTATAAAGAAGTGCCATGGACAACAATAGCGGCTATAATCGGCTCGTTGATATATATTTTTAGCCCGATAGATTTGATTCCGGATTTTATACCAATACTGGGATTGACCGATGATGCCGCAGTACTTGGTTTATGTTTGGCCGGCATAGCGAGCGACTTAAAAAAATATGAAATATGGAAAAGTCAATATGTCGAATATGAAATAATTGAGGAAAAAGAAGATTGACGGATTAGCCTAAGCTAACAGAAGGGAATTGTGGAAAGCAAAAAAATTTCAGGTGAACCTAATTTTGATACATTTGAAGATGGGGCCTATTGGACTAACGGCAAGGAGGTGTATTTTTTATATACAGAAATAAAAGGGGTTGATATAAAGACATTTATGGTAATAGAAGGAGTAGGACTAATTAATCAAAAGATCGATTATGCAAAAGACAAAAATAAATACTATTTTGGTAGCAAGGTAATATCAAAAGAGGAATTTGAAAAAGGGGTGGGTAAAAAAAGAGCACGGATGTACTGCACATAATTATAAATCCATATTAAACCCATCTTTCTCCCTCAAAAGGTTCAGCTTTCCGCTGTCCGCCAGCTGTTGAATGGAAGCTGGAATTGTTTCAATATTACAATTGGCAATTTCGAGCCTTTTAAGGTCCGGAAGATCGGCCAAATAATCGGGCAGGCTTGTTATTTGTGTATTGTCCAAATTAAGAATTTTAAGCGATGCAAGTTTGGATGCAGAATCCGGAAGGCCGGTAAAGGGGCTTCTTTTTTCGATAGTTTCATCCTCATAGTAATAAGGCAGATTGTCGGATTCGTAATACCATGGCCGCATGATATCGGGACTACTGTAAATGCCCAGCAACACGAGATTGGTCAAATTTCCTATCGAAGCGGGAAGATCCTTTATTGCGGTGTATTGCAACTGAAGCCCCAAGAGAGAAGCGATGTTCCCGATGCTTTCCGGCAACGCTGTAAGTTTGCCGCCTCGGATGTACAATGTTTTAAGGGAGCGCAGATTTCCGATAGTGTCCGGCAGGGATTCAAGTTCCGTACAGCGCAAGAGGCGAATTTTTTCCAGTTTTGATAAATTGCCGATAGTTTTGGGCAGGGTTTTGATTTTGGTACGATACAGGTAAAGCCTGGTTAAAGAAGATAATTTTCCGATTGACTCTGGCAGAGCGGAAAAAGACGACCCATCAATCTCCAGGGTTTCAAGCAGGCCAAGATTGCCAATTGAATCCGGCAGACCGGTAATACTGTCGGATGCTATGCGTAGCTCCCGAAGCAAACTTAGTCCGCCCAACCAGTCAGGAACAGGTTCAAGCGCAACGTTATGAAGTGCCAGGCTTTTTAGTTTTGAGAATTGGCCCATCGCCGCCGACAGTACCAAAGGCGTTTCCTGTTTTTCATCCCCCTCATTGCTGTAACGCTCGTTATCTATATGCAACACTTCGAGATTGCGGAGATTGGCAAAAGACACAGGCAAAGCGGAGACATTGCCGCTTATGTATAATTCCTCAAGCGAGGAAAGGCCGCCGAAAGATTCCGGAAGACGAATGATGCCATACTGAATATCCCTAAAAAAGGGATTTCTGCTTTTCCTGAACTTCTTCTTCATTATTGCATGATAATCTTTCTCAAACTTAAACACCTTTAATGATTTTAAACCGCCAAAGGATTCGGGGAGCGTTTCAATTTCCGTATCGATAAGTTCTAGTTTTTCTAGCGCGGATAAGTTCCCGATAGATTCGGGCAGGATTTTTATTGGGCCTTCCATGTACAGATATTCAAGGTTTGTAAGTTCCCCAATCCAATCGGGAATTGTCGATTTAGAGAATAGCTTGCATGTACCGCTAATTGATAACTTTTTCAGGTTCTTGAATTCCCTGACGCAATCCGGGACTTTAGTAATGGATATTGATGTAAGGTCAAGAACCTCCCCTCCGGAATTGCGGCACTCTTCTATCCGATCTGCGATTGTATCCGGTACATAATAACTTATCTTCATCTTGATTCCTCTTAGTGTAAATATGCTATATTGGTGTAATGAAAATAGCAATGGATATGGACAATACAATTATTGACGAACTGGGCTCAACATTGCGTCCAGGAATAGTCAGCTTTCTTGAAAAAGTATCAATAAGAAATGAATTGATCTTATGGACAAATTCAAGAAGAATGCGGTCAATGGAAATATTGGATTACTTTGATTTAAGAAAACACTTTGTCAAAATAATATCAAGGGAAAATTATGATCCGGAAGAGATAGGATTAAGGAAGAACATTGCAGAATATGACTATGACATAATAATAGATGATGATCCTGAGGAAGTCGAATATAATAAAAAAAACGGGAAGATCGGCATTTTAGTGGAATTTTATAGAAAAAATAAAAAAATTGACGAAAACGAAATGAAAAAAATAATGGAAGAATACAAATTTTGAAGAACTTGAAAAAACCAAAAATGTAGTATAAATAACACAAGGAGAATTTTATGGGATACCCTGAGGATCACATTGCAGATACATTAAAAACTATTCGCGGAACGACAAGCGCTGATAATATAAAATTGTTGCAAGACATTGTTGATCTTGTTATTGATGGACAGGATACGGAGAAGAGTAGAAACGCTCTGGAAAGTATACTTTCACGTATAAAACAATATGGGATAACCATTGATAGCCTGTATCAGGACTTGCTTAATTATCACTGCCATAATTATGATACTTTTATTATTGCTTTTACGGAATTGTAAATCTCCGTCATCGGGAGCACAAGTTCAACCACCTACGCCAGTTCCCACTTCGCCTCCTGTTGTTACTCCGCCTCCGCTTCCTCCCCTACCTCAGGAATTGTTTAGTGAAAGGACAGAAAAGTTGTTTGTGAAAGATTCGTCGGAATTACTGCCTTCGGTTTCGTCCTGGCTGGATGATGTTGCCCGTGATTTATCCAAATACATAGAGCTAATTCCGAATTCAACATTTCAGGTCATAGGCTACGTAGCAGTTTTTCCCGGTCTTCCCGATCCGGGGGCATTATCTCTGGAGAGGGCAAATAAGATTATTTCGAAGCTTGTCGCCAGAAAAATAAATGCGAATAAATTGCAAGCAGTTTCAGGCGGCGAGATAAACCGCTGGGACAATAGCATGGATGAATTAGGCAGGGCACCTAACAGGAGAATTGTTATTCAGCAAAAAAGATAGAACTTATTGGCTCATTATCCCCTATTGCGTCACAGTAAAATTACTGATATAAATTCATTAGGAGAGAAAAAGCAATGGCAAACAAAATCCTTGAAAATGTTCATGTTGGTGATCACGTTGAATTATACACCATAAAAGGCGACTTGAAACAAGGTACTGTAACAGCAAAAAACGATGAGGACGAAATCCTGGGTATACGTATAGATGGAGGAAACGTCGAGTCGAGGTATAAATACGCGCTTATTGCCGGCTGCGAAATTACTGCAACGGCAAATACTTCTGTGAAGCTCCAGTCAAAACAATCAGAAACAGTGAGGGAGAAGGATTCTTCAGATATAGCTATAGATAAAAAAAACCAGATTGAACCAGAAAAGCAAAAAGATCTGCCAAAAGTACCGCAACCGCCAGTCAAGCTGTATTTAGACGATATAACTATCCAAGTCGGCCCGGATATTTTTGGGAAGGTTGTTAAAGCTCTTCCGGACTACAAAGATCCAACACAATGTTATCAATGGGTAATCGAAACTGACAACGGCGAACAATATCGTTTTAATAAATTCAATGTCTCGGATTATAAGTTACTTATGTTATTAAATGAGAAATTTGAAAAAAAAATTAAAAACGATGAAATTGTGCGATTCCAGATAAAGCATGGTACGGATAAATTTGGAAAAAAGTTCCAGGGCGCAGATTATGTTCGTCTTAAAGATATCTTTAACTTCACAAAACAAAAAAATCATTCAATCCAAAAGGAACCAACTGAACAAATAAATAAGGAACCGACTGAACAAATAAATAAAAATAAGGGACCAACTGAACAGAAATACAGAGAAGCTCTTCTGCAGTTTGGGAAAGGAGGAAAAGAGCATGATAAGGAAATTCTGCCGGTTTTTTTGGAGTACTTTGAAATAAACCCCAGCAAGGAGCTCGCAAACAATATTTGCCAACTCCTTATAAGGTCAGATGATCCAGCACATACCATTGATTTTATTGAAAAAACGAAGAATATAGTTGGTCTTACAGATGTAGAATGCCTGCATAATAAATATCAGGTATATAGAAAAATAAATGAGCCTGAAAAAGCTTATGAGATTTCACAAAGTATCCTCACCATGAGTGATATTACTATTCCCCAAAGAAGGCACTACATAGAACTCGCTATTAAATATTCATTATCATGCCAGAGATACAGTGAGACGATAGCCTACTGTGAAATGTGGCTGGCTCTTGGCCTGGGAAAGGCAGATGATAAAAACGTGTCAAATGTATACAGGCGGCGGCAAATCTGTTTAACTGCGGCGGAATGTGTTGTAAAATTGCGGAATTCAGGGAACTATAAACCAAGCAAGAAGCTGTTGGAAGAAATTAACGCCGATGAGCAGGCGGCAATTATATTAAAATCTGAAGCAGGTGAACAGTTATATGACCATATTTTTGGGGATTTGGATTATATGGGCGTGTTTGCGAAAAACCAGATAGAAGGTTTAAACCTGCTTGAAGCGCCCGCCCGGCTAAAATTACTAAGACAGATTATTGACCCTGAAACAGGGCATTTTAGGGGAGAACCGGATAAACCTATTCGCTATTCAGCGCTGAATATTGCCAAAGGATTTACATCAAATCTTTTTACAGAAAAACCTTGGGAGCGTTATGAAAGTTGTATTTATGCCGCCCGTGTCCTTTATGACGCTTTGAAGGAGGTTCGTAACAGAAACGAAGCGGACAATGTCCTTGAACCCAAGATGTGTCAATATTTAGCAAAAGCCATGGCTTCTTATGGTGACTTCGCGATAGGCGTAAGCAGAACAGCGATAAAGGAAGAAGCGAGATTATATTATACTGAAAGTATTAAGTATGCAAGTGGCGATGAACAGGACAGGGTGAACGCCATTATACGGTGCGTACTCTCGGTCTTTGTGGAACGAGAGGACATTCCTGTGACAATGCAAGGGGATAATAATCTGGGTATACGGCAAATTTCTGATTATTTGAATAATCCTGATTATTCAAATAAATTAAACACCAGCCTTTTATTAGGAGTTATTGCCCGTATCATTGCCCGTGTTCCGCCGAATCAAACAAACAAAATTCAGAGCGCCTTGATTGATGCTATTTTTCAGTCACAATCCTGTATGGTTATTGCTCAAGATCTTTTCACTCTGGCGGACTTTGTTCAACAAGGCAGGTTTACAAAAGAAAAATTTTTAGCCGCGTTGGATGTCTTCAGAAAAAAATACAGTGAATTGGAAAATGCCTTTATTCGTCTTATGGAACGTGTTTCTGAACAGGTTTATTTTAAGCGGGAGTGGATTGAAGATACGCAAAAAAATCTTGACGACATTAAAATTTTCGTTAAATACATGGACGATTTTGATAAAGAAAATTGTTATGATTTTATGCGGGAATTATTGGATATAGCCAACAAGTATTATAACGCAGAACATTATGAAGAACGCGAAGACTGCCTGAAGTCCATGATTTCTCGGATTAAAGATCGTGTAAGAAGCATACGTGAAACACCGGCGCAATATTCTTACGAAAGATTATTAAAAGTACTGAATAAATGGAAGGAAGTGAGTGTCAGAGGATTGCATGAATTATATGCCAATAATCCGCCCGAATTGGATTGCGAAATTCTTGGAAACAGCAATATTAGTTTGAATGAGGACGGCGTCTTCAAACTGCCAATAATTATTTTAAATCAGAAAGAAAAACAAAAAGCGGATGATGTGGAGGTTTTTTCTTTTGAAGACAAAGACGGTACGTATGAGTTTATCTCGCCTGAATCCGGATCTTCTCGCATGATAAAAGGAGGAGGACAAAAAGACTGTGTCCTGCATTTCCGCCTGAAAGATATGGAGCTCGAAGCCGTAACTGTATATATTACCGTCACTTACGCATACAAAGATGAAAATGGGGGAGAAAAGAAAGAAAGAAAGCAATATCCGCTTACCGTATTTTTTGGTGAAAATCGCGAGGTTAAGTTTGATAACCCTTATACTGCATATACCGAATCGGGAGCTGTACAAGATCCTTCAATGACCTTTGGGCGTGACGAATTGATAAATGATATTATTACCATGTTGAAAGGTAATGATACGACGCCTCTTCGCAGTAAAATGCTGTTGTTATATGGACAAAAACGCGCAGGGAAAAGTACTGTCTTGCTGTATTTAACCAATGAAATCAGAAAAAAAGTACCTGACGCTATAGTTGTGGACTTTGGGGATATCAGCGATCTGTCACAAAACAAAACACGATTTGAAGAATTCTATTATAAGAAGTTTTTCTACTTATTTTCCGCCGAACTTCGGGAACGCCATAATGATTTTTCAAGGGCGCTTTTGACGGAAGGTATTGTCATTCCAAATGAAGATCGATTGAATGATGCTGCTGACGGACGTTACGAAATGGGAAAATTTTTCAAAGAGCTAAACTTTTTTATTGCGTCAAATGATGCCTTTTCTTGTAAAACCGTTGTACTTTTATTAGACGAGTTTACATATTTGTATGGCTGGATGAAAAAAGGAGAAGTTGATAAAGATTTTATGAAATACTGGAAGGCGATGATTAGCGAATACAAATTGGTAGCAATCGCTGCCGCACAGGATTATATTGGAGATTTTATTGCTACTTATAAGAATCAATTCGGGACAACTGAGTTGATACCAGTGGATTATCTGGTTCGAGAAGATGTGAAGGAAATGATCCGTAGACCATTCGCAGATAATAGCTTTTGGGCCGCTTTTGACCACAAGATGGGTGAAGAAGCGATTAACCGGATCATGAGACTCACGGCGGGGAATGCTTACTTTAGCATTATTTTCCTTGACAGGCTAGTGGAGTACCTGAATAAAACCAACCAACCGATTGTCATGCCAATAACGGTAGAAACTGTTCTGCGAAAAGAGCTGCTAAGCGGAAACAATCCGCTTCAGTTGGAACATTTTGAGTCGCTTTATAATGACGATGGTGACATTATTAGCGATCCGGACAGGCCGATGCACAACCTTGCGCTACTTTGGGCAGTCGCACAGCAATGCGAAAGGGGGGCAATGTGCGCAAAAGAAGATATCAGGATCCCGGAAAAAGTAAAAGACGCATCCAAGATAAAGGAAAGAAGCAGCTTCCTGATAGACAAGATGGTAAGACGTCGTGTATTAACCCGTGAGGAAGGTCGGGACGCATACCAGATTCGGGTCGATATGTTCCGTGAATGGTTATTAACCAATTGCGGAGCAGATCTCATCAATGAGCAAAAACAAACCACAGATAATTAAGAGGTAATCATATGATAGATACAGTACATATTTCATCATCAAGTCCTTTCGAAACAGGTAACATTGTAAAAGGTGAAAAATTTATTGGACGTGATGAATACATCAACCGGTGCTTACGAAAATTAAAGGGCGGCGGAAGCGTTGCTTTGCGGGGTATACCGCGGATAGGCAAAACGTCTCTTGCCGTCAAATTACTGAACAGTTTGGAAGACCAAATAGATGGCTGGAATATAATCTCCATTTTTATTGATTTATCAACATGCCAAACATTTTTTCATTTTTGGCGGCGGGTTGTGACCGAGATTGAAAAGAGGTATGGTGATGTTACAACCGATATTTCGTTAGAGGCATTGCTCCAAAAAGTGAAAACGGCGGGCGAAGATTACGAAAAGATTTCTGATGCAATCCGATCGGTTTTTAGTTATTTGTGTAAAATAAAAATCAGGACAGTGCTATTTATAGATGAATTCGACTCTGTTTGCCGGGTTTTCGGCGAAAGTATACAAGCGTCATCGCTCTGTTATTTTATGTTTATGCGTGAACTGATGACTAATTCCGGATTATTTGGAATTTCGTTAATCATCACATCAAGGCGTTCTCTGGTCAATCTGACGAAGAAGGCCGACGGCGGTTCGGTATTTTATAACGCAATTGAGACAATACCGATTCACGGTTTTAACGATGTTGAGAGGAATGCTTTCCGGGAATATATGATAAAACAGGGCCTGGTATTATCCGAAGAAGACTGGCTTTCACTGGTAAAACTGGCTGGACATTCACCATTTATGCTATCAATGGCTGCGGATTATTTGCTTGATGCGGCAAAGGAAAAAAGTGTACAGCAAACGTTAAAAGATAATGAAGCAAGGTATTACCAATATTTTGACGATCTAATAAAACATTTACGTGAGGATGACGGTAAAGATCTGCGGCGTATGATTCAATTATTTATCGGGCCCAAGTATAACTTAAATCAAAATGATATAAATGAGCTTACTCACAGTGGGTACATTTGGCAGGAAACAGTCAATGGTCGTGATCGATATGAAACGCTGAGCTTACGTTTCAAACAGTATTTAAAAGAAGAAACACATAAAGACCTCGGATTAGATATATGGCCGCTATTGACAGAAACGGAGAAATGTATACGCAATTTCATTGAAAAAAATATGTCTGCTGTGTACAGTGATAAATGGGAAGACGAGTTGCTTAACAAAGCTGTTGATAAGAAGAAAATAAATAGACCTTTTATCGACTCTGAAAAAATTGGGCTATATACAAGGGATAAAAAAAACGCGTCTAAAAAATCACTTCCGAAACAACGGTTAATAGATTACCTAAGCTTTTCTGAATATTCGTATATTATTTCCGAATATTGGAATAATGTATTTAGAAATACATTATTTGGATGGGGAATTAAAGATGTTGAAAAAAATTTTAGAATATTGCATGATGTACGTAATCCATATGCTCATGCTAACGAACACTTATTAAGTGACTCAGAAATCCAGGAAGCAGACTTAATATGCAATAAACTCCTAGAGAGGATTAATAAACCATAATAAAACCAACTTCACCCCCTCCGATGTTTTCTTCGCTGTGAGGGATGCCAATTCCAGTCATGCTTTATGCGGTCATCTTTTGTCCTGAAAAAAGACAATTCGCCGCTGTCCGCCAGCAGTCGTATTGAAAGCGGGATTGTTTTGACCTTGCAATCGACAATTTCGAGTAACTCAAGCGCCGGAAGATCGCCCAAAGAAGCGGGCAGGCTTGATACTTCCGTGTTGTTCAATATCAAGTACTTCAGCGACGCAAGTTTTGACACCGTGTCAGGAAGAATGGCAAGGGGGCATTTCTTTTTTATATCATCTTTGTCCTCGTCCAATTTATTAGGCTGGTACTCGATGAAATCCCAGTATCTAGGATTGGAATAATTGTAAACGCCCAGAAATTCCAGATTAGCCAAATTCCCTATCGACGCGGGGAGGCTTGCTATATCGGTGTATTGCAGCCTTAGCACACGAAGCGAGCTGAGGTTCCCTATGCTTTCCGGCAGGGCGGTAAGTTTGCTGCCCTGGATGTACAGGGTTTCAAGCTTTGCCAGATTGCCGATAGAGTATGGCAGTGTTTTAATTTCTGTCCGGTACAAGTGTAAATCCTTCAAGGATGAAAGATTCCCGATTGATTCAGGCAGGGCTGAAAGGGAACGGATGTTAATATCCAGAGTTTCCAGGTTTTTGAGATTGCCTATTGAATCTGGGAAGGTTGTAATATCTTCGCCCTTTATATTAAGAGTTGTCAGGTTCTTTAGTCTTCCAAAATTTTCCGGCAGGGCAGCCAGCCTGGGACAGTCAATAAAAAATTCCTTAAGCGAAGAAAGACTGCATAGCGAATCCGGCAGGCTGGTTATCGTGTCGGTAGTCAGGTAAAGCGTTGTAAGGGAACTTAATCCGCCCAGCCAGTCAGGAATCGGCTTGATGGGGACGCTAATAGTCAGTTCTTTCAAGTTTGAAAGCCGCCCAATTGACGCAGGCAAGGCAAGCGGGGCAGGTTTTTCATCATCATGACCGAACATCCCTTTGCCTATTTGCAGTATCTCAAGACTGCGAAGATTCCCAAATGAATACGGCAACGATTCAAGTTTTGTACCTTCAATGTAAAGGTCTTTTAACGAGCTTAGATTTCCAAAGTTCTCAGGCAGTGTTACCAGCTGGTCGCAGTTATCAATAGAAAGGAGTTCAAGGGAACTTAGGTTGCCGAAAGATTCGGGCAGAGCGTTGAAATTATTAGGGAACGTGGCCGCCGGTCCCGTGTAGTCTCCTCCATCTTTTGGGTGATAGTCCAATGCAACCCAAAAACGCAGGGTGAGTTTTTTCAATGACCGAAGATTGCCGAAAGACTCAGGCAGCGCAGCGAGTTTTCCGGTCATGCATATATCCTCAAGGCTTGAGATGCTACCGAAAGATTCAGGCAAACGTATGGCATCGTCTTCTTGCCCTTGCTCCAAATCAAAGACCTTTAAAGACTTCAGGCCGCCTAAAGTGTCGGGGAAATGCAAAGTTTTGCTGTTGCTAAAATCAATCTCCTGGAGCGAGGCGAGATTGCCAAAGGACTCAGGCAGGCGGGAGAGGTTTCCGCCATAAGTGCTGAAGCATTTCAGGTTTTGCAGACTGCCGAAGGATTCCGGAAGCGTTTCAATTTCCGTATGGGTAATCTCAAGTTTTTCCAGCGCGGATAAATTCCCGAATGATTCCGGCAAACGGGCGATTTTACCACCACTAATTGATAATTCACAAAGCGATGAAAGGTTGCCGAAAGATTCAGGTAAATGTTCAAGGTAGTGACAGTGCCCTATGCTAAGCCGTTCAAGGGACGATAGATTTCCAAAGGAATCCGGCAGGGTTTCCATGCAAAGAGAAGAAAGCTGTAGTTCCTTTAGGGATTTTAAATTTCCAAAAGAGTCAGGCAGTTTTTTAAATTTAGTATCGCCCTCCACGCCTGTTCCTGATAGTTCCAACTTTTCGAGAGAAGCAAGTTCATCAATATTTTCAGGGAGTTCCTTTAAATCTCCGTCAATGGTTAATTCCTTGAGCGATGAAAGCTTGCATATGGATTTTGGCAAGGTTTCTATTCTGTTACAGCTTATATCCATATTTTTTAGATTATTTAAATTTTCTATGCTTTCAGGAATTTTTGTTACCCCTTGTCCAAGATGCAGGTATTCGAGATTTGAAAGCTCTCCAATCCATTGTGGAATAGCGATTGATATGGGTAGAAGTAAACCTTTTAGCCGACTAAAAATACTGCTATAAGCTTCCCAAAAATGACCGCCAATGAATAATTCTTTTAGTTTTTTGAATTCACGGACGCATTTGGGGACTTTGCCGATACTCGTTGCGAATATGTTAAGGCTTTCCAGATTACAAAGCCGATCCAGGCTGCGGGGTAGCGATTTCAGTTGTATATTTTCCGAAAGATCAAGCTCCTTAAGGCTAGTCATTGAGCCAAGCCACCCCGGAATCTTTGCTAGCTCATTGTTGCCCAGCTTTAGGCTTTCAAGCTGCAATGCGCTTAAAAAATCAGGGAGCGCCTTAAGTTTCGTATGGCCCAGATCAAGACGGACAAGGCGAGGAAGCCCGGTTAAAAAAGCGGGCAGGCGATCAAGTTCGTTTATCTGCTCATCCAGGTAACATACAGTACTATTACGGATTACAGTTTCCCATTTGCCTGAATGGCCCAAATCAAGGGCGCGGAGGTTTTTTAAATTCCCGATAAACTCCTGTATTGTGTAAAACTCATTGGCGCTGATGTCCAGCTCTTCCAGCAACGTAAAACCGCCCAGCCATTCAGGCAATGCGGGCAAACAATTCGCGCCAAGATAAAGAGTCCGCAAGTTTACAAGGTTTTTCATTGGGTCAGGCAGCGACGTAAGTCCGCAGTGGCGCAAATTGAGATATTTCAGCGCGGTAAAATCCCCAATCCAATCCGGCAAGGTTCTATCGTCGTATCGTAGGCAAAGCGATTCAAGATCAAGATGTTCAAGGGATGTAAGCCGTTTAACGCAGGCCGGTATTTCCCAGAAAATGTTTAAGCCAATATCAATGGAAGTAATGTCTTTAAGATCGCCGATGGAATCTGGCATGGAATCGATCCTGTTACCGCGCAGATTGAGCTTTTTCAACTTGCGTAAATTGCCCATCCAGTCTGGCAGGGAATCCAGTTGATTGTAGCTCAGGTTGAGCTCGGTAAGGTTCTCAAAACCTTCAATTTCGGCGGGTAGTTCCACCATATCAAGATTGGAAAGGTCAAGGGCATTTCCACCAGTAAGACGGTAGTTCTCTATCCGCATTGCGATTTCTTTTCTGTTTGGCACACGATCAAATCTAATCATTCTGATTCCTTTTGATGTAAATATAGCACACTTGATCTATAATAGGACGCCAGATCGGTTTTTTTGCCAAAATTTCTCACCCTAGCATCCTATGACAGGCTAATATGATATATTAGTATACGGAGGCTAAAAATGCAAACAATCGTACTAATAACCCGCGAAAACAGCGAGAGGGTAACCCATGTTTCTGTGTATCTTTGCAGTAATTACAATGAGGCAAACCATTTTTGCTATTTTGTAAACCGCCTTTCGCTTGCCGGCGAAGATAAACTTATTGCCAAAAGATAACGGCCAACACCGAACACTCCCTGGATAAATATCGACCGCCTATCTTTGACGATTTTGTCAAAGTTGACGACAGAACTATACAGCGCGTTTTGCGGGAAGTGGATTGGCAAATACTTGCAATCGCGCTAAAAGACGCCAAAAAAGAGGTGAAGGATATCTTTCTCAGGAATATGTCAAAGCGCGCAGCAGGCATGCTCGAGGAAGACATCGAATATTTGTCGTCGCCAACTGAATCGGATATAGAAAACACCAGGCAGCTTAATGAGTATTATGGGGGCATGATAATCAGGGATGCCATAAAAAATGTAGTTCACGTACTATTTTACAGGCGTTTAAGGGCATCGACAAACAATACAGAACGTTAATTATGCAATACCTTCCAACAAAAACCACAGACGAGATCACTGAAATTATAGCGAAGTTCGATAAAGAATACATTGATTTTTGCTCTTTAAGCGAATCGCGAAAGGCTCAACAACAAATAATAAATGCGATAAACAAAGGGGCCAAAAATTTAAGCAAGGGTGAAGTTCTTAAGGATTAATTGGACAGGAGGCAGTATCATCACCGGGCTGGTTCACAACTGCCAGTTCCGCTTTTACGGCAAGTATTTTGAGTCAAGGTAAGAATGGAGCTCCCTTCGCGCCCGCATTTCTTGCATACGTATTTTGACTTGATGCTTCCTTCATAGGGCTCGCAACTGCCTGTCCCGGCTTTTCTGCAAGTATTCTGAGTCAGAGTAAGAATCGAACTTGCTTCGCGCCCACATTTCTTGCAAAAATATTTAGGTTGAATGGGCCCTTCATAAGGCTCACATTTGCCTGTCCCGTTTTTTCGGCAAGTATTCTGAGTCAGTGTAAGAATCGAACTTGCCTCGCGTCCGCATTTTCTGCAATACACTTTATCCGCCACTCTTGGCCTCCTTTGAATTAGGTTTAGTATACCTAGCTTTGGTGTTATTTGCAATGCTTAGATTCTGTTCGAGTATAATGAAATTTATGTTGACATTCGTATTCAAATAGAATAAAATACAAGCAGGACAGAATATGTCTTCTAATGAAATAGGACTATTAACAATCAGCGAACTGTTAGGCAGGACTTTCTTCATTCCTTCGTATCAGCGTGGATATCGCTGGGATAAACAGCAAGTAGAAGAATTATTAAGAGATATTAATACGTTTGCGACAAAAAAGGAAAAAAATGACAAAGAATTTTATTGTTTACAGCCCATTGTTGTAAGAAAGTTTGAAAAAGATAATGAAGAGATAACAAAGAGTCTTCTGAGTGAATTTAAGAATAAAGAATGGTATGAGGTTATTGACGGACAGCAGCGCCTTACCACAATTAAAATATTAATAATATATCTTATTATGGAATTATATCCCGGAAGAACATTATATGATGAATACGAAAAGCGTCTTTTTGAAATATTATATCAAACCAGACCGGATAGTAATTCATTTTTAAATGATATAGATAAGAAAAATTCAGATGAATATATAGATTATTATTTCATTTCAGAAGCATATAACGTAATCTGTGAATTTTTTAAGCCCCCAGAAATAGAAGATCCACAAATAGCCAAAAAAGCCATATTAAACACATTAATTAGAAGGACTAATGATCCAATACAAAACGGAATGGTAAAGGTAATATGGTATGAAACAAAAGATATGCCTATTGATACATTCTTAAGAATCAATATGGGAAAAATTCCATTGACAAACGCGGAACTTATTAAGGCTTTATTCCTTCAAGAAAGAAAATTTGACACAAATCCTGAATTTACTAAACTTAGACAAATAGAGATTGCCAATGAATGGGATAGTATTGAATATGCTTTGCAAAGTGAAGAATTTTGGTGGTTTTTAAATAAAAGAAAGAATGAAACTCCTTCCAGGATAGAGTTTATATTTAATTTGATTTTTGAGGTTGAACGGCAGAATAACGGTAATTTTGATGACAAGTATGGTACAGATGAGTATAAAGTATTTCGTTATTTCAATGACCGCTTTCCGGATAATGTAACCTATAAGAAAATAAAAGACGAATGGGATAGGATAAAAGATTATTATGAAGCTTTTAGCGAGTGGTTTAACAAGCCTGTTTGGTATCATTATATTGGTTTTCTTATTTATTGCGATACAAGTGTAATTTATATATATAAAATATATAAGGGTATAAAGAAAGATGATTTTACAATAGCCTTAAAGAATGAGATTAAAAATATATTTAATTCCATTAAGTATGAGAAAAATGATAAGGATAATATCTATATCCCATTACCATATGATAAATCGAAGAAAGAAATGATAAGACAGTTTCTATTGTTATTCAATATTGAATCCATTGTAGCACAATATAATAAAATGATGGAACAAAACAATAATAACGAAGATGATATATTTATTTTTAAATTTCCTTTTAAACTATTTAAGAAAAAAAATTGGGATATAGAACATATTTCTTCCTTTACACCAAAGCAGGTTAAAAATAAAAAAGAGGCAAAAGAATGGCTGGATATAGCGGAAATGGATTTTGGGGATGAGGAAAAGTTTACACAAGAATTAAAAGAAAAAATAAGATTATTCGAAGATGATAAATCTGATTTTGATTTAAGTACTTTTGAATCAATAAAAGAAAAAATTGATAAGATAGCAGGAGAAGATGACATCAGCGAAGAAGAAAAGAATAGCATTGGAAACCTTACATTGCTAATTGATCATATCAATCGAAAATACGGCAATTGCTATTTTCGTACGAAACGCAGAATAATAATAGAAGAAGATGAAAATGGTGAATTTATACCTGTTTGTACAAAAAATATTTTTCTTAAATGTTTTGACAGGGAAGGTGGTTCACGCACAAAATGGCGTAGTAAGGATATTACAGAATACCAAAATCAAATTGGCAAAACACTTAAAGATTTCTTAACCCCTAAGGAGAAAAATGGAGAAAATAATGATCAAGTATAGCTTCAAAAAGATTCTTGAAGAAGAAATCGTTATATCATCCAAAGAAGAGAAAAATATAAATATTCTTTTAGAAAAAATTGAAATCCCAAAAATGCAAAGAGATTATGCGCAAGGCCGTGATTCGGCAAAACAAGTAAGAGATAGATTTCTTGATGCAATTTTTGAAAGCTTGTCGAAAGAAGGCAAATCCATGGAAATGGACTTTGTTTATGGGGCAATTGATGTAGATAATAAAGTGTTTACACCTCTTGACGGTCAACAACGATTAACGACTCTGTTTTTACTTTATTGGTATATTGGGACAAGAGAATTAGAAACAAGCAAAAGAAAAACACTTTATAATTCTTTAAAAAAATTTACCTACGAAACACGGACATCATCCAGACGTTTTTGTGAAAATTTATGTAATGAAAAATTAATTGCAACCATATCCTTTCAAAAGGAAATATCTGAAGAAATTATGAATTTATATTGGTTTTTTAGGTCATATAAGCAAGACCCTACAATCAAATCAATGTTGAATATGCTGGATGCCATCCAAAAGAAGTATGAGACAGAAAACAAAAAATTGTATGAAAATTTGAAGAACCTTCGATTCTATATTTTACCCTTGAATTTCTTTAAACTAACTGACGAGCTTTATGTAAAAATGAATGCCCGTGGGAAGCAATTAACGGATTTTGAAAATTTTAAAGCGGACTTAATCAAATGGATGAAGGACGATGATAATCCATACAGTAAAAATTTTTATGAGAAAATTAATTTAGATAATAATATAGATGTACCATATTATTTTTTTATTTCGCAAAAAATTGACAGTAAGTGGACAAATTTTTTTTGGAATATAACTAAACATTATAACGTAAAAGAAAAAAATGAAGAAGGAAAATTAGTACATCCTGAAGGTAAAATAGTCGATCCATTATTTATTCGGCTGTTTTTTAGATATTTTTTTCAAAAATATATATTTTTATCAAAGATCCCTAACACGAAAATAGAAAAAGAAGAAAATTACAAGTTACTTTACGATGAAGGAAAATATCAAAATTTCAAAGTGTTTAAGGAGATATTAGAAAAGGATCAAAATTTAGTTAATGATTTCAAAACTTTTTTTGATAAGTTAAATGAATATTGGCCAGTTATCGAAAAAACAATTATTCCTTCATGGGATAAAAAATGGACTTTTCTGGTTAAAAAATTTGAGCGAAAAGACAGAGTTGTTTTTCTGGCAATTGTATTGTTTTTGGAACAAAAAGAACCTTTTGATAAGGATGAATTTAGAAAATGGCTACGAGTAGTTTGGAATATTGTTGAGAACACCGATATTTACGATGCTCCGAGAATGATTGATGCTATGAAGCTGATTGAGAAGTTGTCTCGATGCGCATATGAAAATAAAATTGGAATCTACACCTTTTTAGCTAATGACGGGGAAAAAACAGAACCCAGGTTTTTAAAAACTGCTATGGATGAAGAGAGAAACAAATGCAATTTTATTATCAATAAATCCAAACAGGATTGCGATTGGGAAAAAGAATTTATTTCTGTTGAACAGCACGCATTTTTTAAAGGCATGGTTAGTTTTATCATTACTGACGATATGAAAATTAATGAATTTAAGCATCGAAAAGAAATGGCATTTGGGGTGTTTGATGAAGAAGAGAAAGGCGTAAATAAAAAATATCAAAATAATGGACATATATTCCTGCGTGCTTTAATAAGTCGTTACACCGATTTTAGCGACCGAAACGGTTATTTTTTTACCGATAATGGAAATAATATGAAATATCTTCTGGCATCTGATAAAGTAGTCAGAAATGCGGTAATTGAATGGTTTGACCTGGAAAACAAAGATAAGTTAGAAAATGCTTTAAATAAATCTGTGGAAAAAGATTCAGAAATGCAAGGCTGGTCACAAAATAACGACCTGGAAAAAATAAGAATAAGAAGGGCACACGAAGCATTGTATAAAGTTCCTGAACTACAGGATTGGATGCAAGACAAAGGATCTATTTACTTTAAAAATATTTATGGGCACTTCTATATTACGAACCCGGGAGGATGGGATTATAATTATAGAATTATGCTGGATACTTGCCGAAATGAAGTAATTGAATATTTACTTAAAAAAGGATTTAAAACAGCTCGTCAAGCAGTTAAAGAAGGGAAAGAAATTCCATATTTTAAAGGCTACGAAATTGAAGTTATTGGACCAATTGACAGTAATAAATTCAAAATAACTTTTGATAGCGGAACAACAATGAAAATTAAAAAGAAAACGGAAAATGACGGATGGGAAGAATCACCGCCTTATAATTATGTTGATGTGGAAAAAGACAGTGAAACAATAATTGGAATATTGGATAAGGAAATATTCTCCTCATAAAAGCCCCCATGTATAATAATATCACCACCTAATAATCATCCTCCCGCCACCTCCCTGACCACGTTTTTAACTGAGGTATTTCGACCGCTTTACTGACCTGTTCTTTCAATTCTTCCGGCACATATTCAAGAGCGTGCCCGCCATTCATAGCAGCAATACACATTTTCAGTGTCTTGAGTTTTTCAGGCACATATTCAAGCGCCCAGCCGTTCTCCTTTACCGCCGCAAGGCATAGTTCCGCTGTCTTGAGTTTTTCAGGTAAATATTCAAGCATTCTGCCGTACTCCTTTATTGCCAGAAGACACAGTTCCGCTGTCTTGCACTTATCCGGTACATATTCGAGCGCGGTACCACTTTGCTTTACCGCCGTAAAGCACAGTTCCGCTGTCTTGCACTCATCCGGCACATACATAAGCGCATCGCCGTTCTCCTTTACCGCAGTAAGGCACAGTTCCGCTGTCCTGAGTTCTTCCGGCACATCTTCAAGCACCATGCCTTCCTCTTTTACTGCTGCAAGGTACAGTTTCGCGGTCTTGAGTTCTTTCGGTACATATTGAAGCGCCCAGCCACTATCCCGAACCGCCTTAAGACACAATTTTGCCGTCTTGAATTCTACTGGCACATATTCAAGCGCATCGCCATCAAGTTGTACTGCAGTAAGGCACAGCTCCGCTGTACTGAGTTCCTCCGGTACATATTCAAGCGCCATGCCGTTCTGCATTACAGCCGCAAGGCACAGTTCCGCTGTCTTGAATTTTTCAGGTACATGTTCAAGCGTCAGACCAGCCTGCTTTACTGCCACAAGATACAGTTCCGCCGTCTTGTGTTCTTCCGGCAAATTTTTAAGCGTAGCGTCCGCCTTACCGTAAAATTTTCCTCTCTTGTGTTTTTTTCTACTCCCGTCCCAAAGCACACGATTATTCGGCTTTACAGCCGCAAGATAAAGTTCGCTTGTCCTGAATTTTTCCGGCACATACTGAAGCGCCTGGCCTCTTTCCTCTACCGCTTTAAGGCATAGCTCTCTTGTCTTGAGTTCTTCCGGCACAAATTGAAGCGCTATGCCATTCTGTTCTACCGCCTTTAGACACAGTTTCGCGGTCTTGAGTTTTTCAGGCATATATTCAAGCGCCCTGCTTTTCTGGTCTACCGCCGCAAGGCACAGTTCCGCTGTCTTGAATTTTTCCGGCACATTGGCAAGCGCGAATCCGTCCCGCATTACCGCCGCCAGGTGCAAATCCTCTGTCTCGAGTTCTTCGCGCCCATCTTCAAACATCCTGTTTTTCTGTTGTGCCGCCGCGAAACACAATTCCGTCGTTCTGAATTTTTCAGGCACATACTCCAGAGCTTTGTAATTACTCATTACCGCCGCAAGACACAATAACGCTGACTGATGTTTTTCCGGCACATTGGCAAGCGCGAGTCCGTCCTGCATTACTGCCGCTAGGCACAATTCGGCTGTCTTGCGTTCATCAGGCACATATTGAAGCGCCTGGCCATGCGTCTCCGGCGTAAGGCCTTGTTCCTCTTGCTCATCCCGAAGCTCCTTGTCATGCGTCTGAACCGCAGTAAGGCACAGTTCCGCCGTTTTGTGTTCTTCGGGCACAAATTGGAGCTCATAGCCGTATGTTTCTACCGCAAGAAGGCACAGTTCCGCTGTCTTGTGCTCCTCAGGCACGTTTTCAAGTGAAATGAGCTCACACTCTTCCATGGGACCTGGAAGCACAACATCCATAAATCTCTGTTCCGGTGTATTAAGGGCCTTTCTGTGCCGAAACGCCTCCAGCCATTCCTCATAAGTTTTTTCAGCCATCTGCTACCTCCTCCGTGGTTTTATTCCGAAATGATTCTTAGCCCACTGATAATCATATAATTCATCTTCGTTCCTAATGAGGCACAGTTCCTTGTCGTCTGCCAGCCGCTGTATCGAAGGCGGAATAGTTTT
>Ga0268262_10001855_pt1 | contig 25313 bp, 19 predicted proteins | sample TergutNc150P3_FD_190354 | JGI IMG/M metagenome (GOLD analysis project Ga0268262, IMG submission 190354) | Nasutitermes corniger P3 segment gut microbial community from laboratory colony in Florida, USA - Nc150 P3 (SPAdes) (version 2) | ecosystem: Host-associated > Arthropoda: Insects >... | reverse complement strand
TAAATCTCCTGTAAATTCAAGTCGATTCCCGCCAAAAAATATTTACCGCCCGCCGCAAGAGCGATTTCTTCAAGCGTTTTGGAATTAAGACGCGTAAGCACGATATTTCCGCTTTTGTCCTTTTTGTAAACGACCGAATTTCCGCTTTTTTGTTCGGGAATGGGCGAGCCGCTTTCGGAACCGACTCCTACGCAATGGATGACTATTCCCTCCTGCGCCGCCGCTTTCGCCGCTTTAACCGCGTCGCCCTGATTTTCTTCGCCGTCGGAGATTATCAGCAGCACTTTCGACGCGCCGCTTTTTGCGAACGATTTTCTCGCCAACTCGATAGCCCCGGATAAATCCGTCCCCTGCGAACTAATCCAGTCGGTGGTTACGGATTCTAAAAACATTTTAGCCGCGCCGTAATCCAACGTAAGCGGCATTTGCGTAAAAGAAGTACCGGCAAAAACGATAAGCCCTATCCTGTCGCCCGAAAACATATCGAACATCTTTGAAATTTCGTATTTCGCCCGCGTAATCCGGTTAGGGGCGACGTCCTGAGCAAGCATACTTTTTGAAATATCCAGCGCGATAAAAATATCTATACCCTTTCGTTCGACCATTTCGGTTTTTACTCCGAAAAGCGGACGGGCGAGCGCGAAGACCAGCAGCGAAAACGCGAATATGAAGACCGCCGCTTTGAGCGGACGGAAATTAAAATATTCTTTGGGAAACAGCCTTTGCACGACGACCGTTTCGCCGAATTTTTTATAAAAACTCTTTCGTGCGACAGAAAGCAGAATGTAAAGCAAAATAAAAAACGGGACGAGTAAATACGCCCACAGAAAATCGGGGTTTCCAAAACGCATTATCCAATCCTCCTGAAACGGGTTTGCCGCAAAATAAATTCTAAACAGAACAAAATAAATCCCCAAATAAGATACTGATAAAACTTTTCGTTCCAATCGGTAAATATTTTGCTTTCGACCGAACTTTTTTCCATATTGTCTATGTCTTCGTAAATCTTTTGCAACTCGCCGGTATTCTGCGCCCTAAAAAATTTCCCGCCGGTCTCCTGAGATATTTTTTTAAGCGTCTCTTCGTCCAAGTCCGACTCTACCATATGAATCTCCGTAGAAATTTTGCCGGTAAAAGGATTTTGCACCTTAACCGGATACGGCACTTCGCCGCGCTTTCCTATACCTATGGAATAAATCTTAATTCCCAACTGCGCGCACGCTTTCGCAGCCGCGACTGGCGAGATGTCGCCGCGGTTATTCGCGCCGTCGGTAAGTAAAATCATTACTTTGCTTTTTCCTTTGCTCTCTTTTAGACGGTTTGCCGCCGTCGCAATCGCCGTGCCTATCGCCGTGCCCTGGTCGTCGAGCAAGTCAAACGAAATATCGCCGACAAACTGCCGAAGCAGGTCGTAATCGAGCGTAAGCGGACACTTTGTGTAAGCCCTTCCGGCAAAAACTACGAGCCCTATTCTGTCGCTGTTGCGCTTGTCGATAAACTCCGCGAGAGTTTTTTTGGCGACTTCCAAGCGGTTGGCTGGCTTAAAATCCAGCGCTTCCATACTTCCAGAAATATCCATCGCGACCATAATATCGACGCCGTGGGTAGTAATTTCTTCAAACGAAGTCCCCTGCTGCGGTCTTGCGAGAGCGACGACCAGAAGCGAAAAGCCCGCGGCTTTCAAAACGATAAGAATATGCCGCGCAAAAACCGCAAAACTCGGCTTTATCGATTTCAGCGCGGAAATATCGGAATAGCGAACCGCCGTTTTGCTCGTTCTTTCCCTGTAAATGTAGTAAGCGACCATCGGGATTATCAGGAACAACAGATAAAACGCCTGCGGCGAATAAAATCTCATTTAGTTTTCCCCACTAAAACAGCGGTTTCTGCCGTTTTTCTTCGCCGTCTGCAAATTATCGTCGGCTTTTTCTATCAATTTCTCGCAGGAATTACCTATCGACGGCGTTTTCTCCGTCGCAATTCCGACGCTGACCGTCGCGGAGATTTTGTCCATAAACCCGCGATGCTCGAATTTGCACTCTTCGACTTCGCTGCGTATTTTTTCGGCTATGTTCGCCGCGGGTTTTATATCGGCGGAATACAAAAGCACGCAATATACGTCGTGCCGATACATCACCGCCAAATCCAGCGGACGGCGAACGTTTTGCATAACGATTACGGCGATTTGCTTCAAAATGTCTTCACAAGCCCAAAATCCGAATTTGTCTTTAATTCCTTTGAACGAATCTATGTCTATCACCAAAATCGAAATAGGAACTTTGTCTCTTATCGCCTGCTTCCAGATGATGTCGCTCATGGCGACGAATCCGTTCCAATTATATATTCCAAGCCACGTATCAAAGCCGTCGTTATTGTAAATAATTTCGTTTTTGCCCGCGACTACTTTGTCTAAATATTTGACGTTTTTTTCAAATTCCGTTCTTATCAATTCAAGAAAAAACGACAGCACCAAAACCGTAAAATAGACGCACGAAAATCTTACGACTTGCGAAACGGTATAATCCCCGCCGAAGCCGTCCACGACTCCGACAATTAAAACAAACAGATATTCTAACAAAGAAAGCGACATTCCGAACGTGACGCCGCCGATAAACGTATTTATGAGCGGTAAAAGGACTATCCAAATTCCTTTAAGCCCGTCTTCGCTGCCGCTATACCACAAATACAAAAATATCGTTCCGAAAACCAGCAACGGAACTACTTTTCCGTTTATGAAATAATTTTTTCCGCGGCAAACGTTTATGAACGCGACAAGAAGCAACGCGGACATCAAATATTTGAAAATAATCGGAACGTATTCGCCATCGTGCAAATAAGTCAGCGTTCCAAAAAACGTCGAGAATATTATCCCCAAAATTAAAGAAAAAATAACTACCGAATGAGACAAGGCACTGTTTAATTCTTTTACGTCAAAAATATCGCCCGTTTCAACCTTTCCGACGGTGAATAAACGAACAACGTACTTAACAAATTTATTGCTGTCCAAACTCCAACCCTTTCCGCAAAATGATACCCCACTATTAAAATATCATTTTTTTGTCTGACTTGTCAATGAAATTTCAATCGGGCGAGTTAAATTTATAAAATCCCCGACCGACATTCTTAATTCTTTTACGGAAGCGACACCCGGAATTAAATCGGCAAATTTCACGGGGTCGGTTTCGTTGATAAATTTTTCCAAAACGATTTTATTTTCGCGTTCCAACTCGCTTTTTCGCAGCCACTGCTTAAATTCCGTCGATGTCGCCTCTTCAATTGTAACGTCGTATCTTCGCGAAACATAACGTTTCAAAATCGCCGAAAGCGAGAACACGAAACGCTTAAATTCGCCTTTTTCGATTAAATTCAATTTGTCAAGTTCTTCCAGCGCCGCGACCGCCTCTTCGTACGGCGGAACAATCGGAATTTCCGCTTTTTTGTTTTTAAGAAAACGCTTTACGATAAGATAGATTATCGTTATTAGAATTATTGCGGCTATTAAAATAATTAAAATTTGTACAAACGACAATTTTCCCGCTTTCATCGGATTTGGCAAACCCTTTGTAGCGATTTTTTTCAGTTGGTTTGTGTCCAATTTTTCAAAAATCGACGGAACTCTAACGACTATCATTTGTGTTTGTACTGTGTCTTTTGTGCTGTCGGATTTTTCTACTACAAAAGAAATTTCGGGAATCGTGCAAACCGGCGTTTCGTAAAACGACATCACAATTTCAAAAATTCTTTCGTTTTGCGAGAATATTTCTTTTGCGTCGCGAAAACGCACCCCTCCCGCCCATTCGGCAGGTTTCAGTAAAGACAACGATTTTATGCCGTCCCGTTCAAAATGGACGCTCATAGTGCATAATTCTCCCAGCGACAAGGAATCTCGCGATAAAACCGCCACGGGATTTTGCGCCGTCAAAATCTCAAAAAAACAAATTAAAACGAACAAAAACTTTTTCATAAAGTAGCCACCAAAACCGTAATTTATCAAAAACTTTACAAAAAATAATTTATTGCGCTTTGCCAAAAATTATTTTTTTTATGAAAATCGGTTTTTATTGACGTATATTTTTTCTTGTAAAGTCCAAAAAGGAGTATTTTGTGTCAAAGCGTACTTTTGAAGACAAGCGGGTAAGTCCGAGATTAGACGTGTATTATTACTTGAAAGTAATCGATATTGCTACCGGCAAACCATTAGGAAGAGTGGTGGACCTGACAACCGGCGGGATGTTACTTATAAGCGAGATTTCGTTTGAGGTCGGTTCTGCGTACAGCGCAAGAATCGTTTTGACGGGCGAATTGTTTAACGGCAAAAGCCTTGACGTTAAATTCACGACTCAATGGAGTAAAGCGGACGTAAAGCCGAGCAATTTTTTGAACGGTGTCAAATTTGTCGAACTGAATAGCGAAAATACCGAATACATTAAAGAAGTAGTCCGTAAAATAGGGGTTAAATCAGAGGACCTTACGGAATAAGAAGTAATTTAGAACAAAAGGCAGAGAAAATGTTACCTTCGCAGAAAAAAATGTCCGCGGCGCTCAACGATTTTGTGAGCGCTTTGGTCGAGGAGGAACTTGAACCGATTCGTTTGGATATGATTCGCATCGAAAACGAATTGAAAACGTCGATTGACGAAAAACTTTCTCAAGGCGGCGCAAACAATGTCCCGCAGGATTTTGAGCAGAAAATAATCAAAGAAATAAACGACATTATTGAAGAAACGCATAAGGAAATCAGAATAATTATAGACAAAGTAAAGTCGTCCATAATTGAAGACGTTGAAAAGCGGATGATTCCGTTTGAGAGCGCTATTTCGGATTTGAAAAAAAGCGCCGCCGAACAAGTTGCCGTAAAAGCGGATTCTTCAATTGACGACGAAAAATTTGATACGCTGAAAAAAGCCGTCGAAAATCTTGCGTCAAGAGTTTCGCAGGCGTTTGCCGAAGGATTTTCCGAACAGGAAGAAACGTACACGAATCTTTTTCAGGAATTGAGCGGCAGAGTTTTGGCTTTGGAAAAACAAATCGGCAAACCGACGGCAAGCGCGAGCGCCGAAAATCTTAACATTGAGTAATTAAAAGGAGGAGTTATGAATAAAAAAATCGTAACCATGTTTGTTATCGTTTTCGTTTTTTTGGGATTTTGGGTTTATTTGACAAATCAAAAAGGCAGAACGATAGAGCATTTGGAAAATCCGCCGCTTGTTTTAAGTTATGAGGTAATTATGGAAATCCCGCCGTTCGAGCAAAAATACGTGAAGTATAAGGACGGAAATTTTCATCTTGTAAAAAATTCTTCGACATACAAAGTCAAGTTCAATTCGAGTTGGGGCGAAAATTCGGAAATTGATTTTGCGGATTCTTTGGTTTCAAAATTTACCGCCGACCATTATTCGTGGTTGAATATCGATTCGCTTAGCGACGGAAAAATCATCGAAAAAACGAGAATCGTGAACGCATACGACACAACAGACGTTTACAAGCATTTTACCGAGTATGAAGTCGTAAAAGGCGATTCTGGATATGTTTTAAGCGAAAATTCGCTGCAAAACGTTCGCGATAGTTACGAACTCGGATTGATTGGGCAATATTCCGCGTCGGCACGGCAGAGTTTGAAGGACTATTACGAAAAAATAAAAACTATCACGGGCGACACGACTAAAAACATTTCAATAGCGGACGAAATTCAAAACACGACAGATAATTTTGCGCAAATATCGTTCCTCTTGAATAAAGACACTTTAACGCTTTTAACGCAATCTACGACTTCTATCGGGATTAAATTTTTTGCGCAGGAACAATGAGTTAAAGCCGTTTATTTTCGTAAAACATTTGGAGTCAGTAAATTTCCATACGAAAATTACTTAAAAACCGCTATCGCCTTTTTGTACTCTTCAAGGTAGTTCTTTACTTTTTCCTTGACCGCCGAAACCGTGTAGCCGAATTTTTCGTCAAGCACTTTGGCGGGAGCGGACGCTCCAAATTTTTCGTGTCCTACGACTTTTCCAAACGCGCCGCAAAGCGACAAAAGCGAATCGGGAAGTCCGGCGCTAAGCCCGAAAATAGGTACGCCGAATTTCGGTAAGGTCGCGTTTTGATATTCTTCGGGTTGCGTTCTGAAAAGCCCTTCGCTTATAGCCGATACGACGCGAACCGACAAATTTTCTTTTTCCAACTCTTTCGCTACGCCGTAAAGTAAGCCGACTTCCGAACCGTTTGCAAGCAATATTACGTCGGGTTTTGCAAATTTTTCTTTGAGTACGATATAGCAGCCCTTTTTGGCTTCCTGCGCTTCTTTTCTTCTATCGCCGTTTTGGGCGGGTAAATCGTCAACGTTCTGCCGCGTCAAAATAAGCGCGGTTGGAGAATTTACGTTGTTGTACGCTATCTCCCACGCGGCGACTGTTTCGTGGCAGTCCGCCGGACGCAAAACCAAAAGCGACGGCTCTTTTTTTGAATTTTTTATTTTCTCCAAAAGCCGCAGTTGAATTTCCTGCTCGACCGGCTGATGCGTCGGTCCGTCCTCGCCGACTCTAAAAGAATCGTGAGTAAATACATATTTTACGGGGATTTCCTGCAACGCCGCGATTCGAATCGCAGGTTTCATATAGTCCGAAAACACGAAAAACGTCGCGCAGACCGGCACGATTCCGCCGTGTAAGCATAAGCCGTTCATAATGCTCGCCATAGTGAGTTCGGCTACGCCCGCCTGCAAAAAGCCGCCCGAAAAATCGTGATGTGAAAATTCTTTGCTTTTTTCTAAGAACTTACCCGTCTGGTCGCTGTTTGACAAATCTGCTGACGAAACGACCATATTGTCTATGTTTTGCGCGAAATAAGACAAAACCGCTCCGCTTGCGTTGCGTGTAGCGGAATTTGTCGGTGCGTTTATCTTTGAGAAATCGACTTTTTCAGGCGTTTTTGAAAACATTTCTGCAAGTTTTTCGGCGAGTTTCGTATTTTCTTTTTCCCATTTCGCCTGAATTTCTTTGGCTTTCTTGGCTGTTTTGAGTTTTTCTTCTAAAACTTTTACGAAAAATTCCTTGACTTCGGGAAAAACCGCAAAAGGTTCGTCGGGGTTTCCGCCGAGATTTTTTATCGTTTTTGCAACGTCCACGCCCGCGTTCGACAACGGCTGCCCGTGTGTAGAGACCTGCCGCTCGAACGATTTACCCTCCGGTGTCAGCGCGCCTAATCCCATAATCGTTTTGCCGACGATAAGCGTTGGTTTGTCCTTTTCATCGCCAGCCCTTTTTAGCGCCGCACGGATTTCTTCGATGTCGTTTCCGTTTATCGTTTCGACGCGCCAGCCCCAGGATTTATATTTCGACGGAGTGTCTTCGCTGGTAGTTTTGTCCGTCGTATGCGACAACTGAATGTCGTTTGAGTCAAAAAACATTATCAGGTTTGAAAGCCCCAAAAGCCCGGAAATTCTTCCGACGCCGAAAGCGATTTCCTCCTGCATTCCGCCGTCCGAGATGAAAACGTAGGTCTTGTGAGAAGTCCATTCTCCAAACCTTTGGGCGTAAAATCTTTCGGCTATAGCCGCGCCGACCCCCATTGCCGCGCCGAGTCCAAGCGGTCCCGACGTGTTTTCTATTCCGCGCGAAAAATCGACTTCGGGATGTCCGGGCGTCGAACTTTCCCACTGGCGAAAATCCTGAATTTCCCCGCTTGAATATTTGCCGATTAGATGCAAAATCGAATATAACATCGGCGACATGTGTCCCGGGTCGAGAAAAAACCTGTCCCTGAAAATCCATCCCGAATCATCGGGGTCGAAATTAAGAAATTCCGAATATAATACGGATATGAAATCCGCGCCGCCCATTGCGCCTCCGGGATGCCCGGATTTGGCTTTTTCGACCATAGATAGCGATAAGATTCGTACGTTGTCGGCGACTTTTCGCAGAGTATGATTTGACATTCAATCCTTCCAAACATTAGATACAAAAAACACGCGGGGAAAATACTATATTGTGCAAGCAAAAAATGAAATTGGTGTTAATTTATATAAAAATTTTGTGAATCGCTAATCAATTATATAAAAAACTCCTCTTTTTTCTAAAACAGCAAATATTATTTCTCTGAATAATTCAACGATAAAAAAACGGTTAAGCGAATTTTATCATTGTTTTTTATTTATATAATGCCATTTCTCATCAAATTCCATTTCTTTTACTTCTTCCTTGTGTCTCCACAAAATCAATCTTATTACCGCTTCTACAATCAACGATACACAAGAAACGGCAAAGTGTCTAATATTTTTGCTAAATGGTTAAACATCCCTTTCATTGTAGAGTAAAATAGGACGCACAACGCTTTCTTTACTGCTACTTTGTGGTTGATGCGTTTGTCTTCGACAATAAATTATACCCGCAATCTTTACACTTCCAACGCTGATTTTTTCTTAACAAAACCGTTCTTTGTCATTTTTTCACTACCGCATTTCTTACATTTAATCATAATACACTCCAAAAAAGTATTGTTTAACGGCATAGATACACACCATGCCAAAAACAATTATCTATCTTTTGGTGAAAGCAGTCGAAATTATAATCGTCCTAATTTACAAACAAACAAGCACCCGCTATTCAAAACTTACGCAAAGCGTGCAACGAGATTATCACGTCCTTCATCGCTTGAAACACATACGTCTTGCGGATTTTTGGGACGTATGTTGTCAAGAACGGTAAATCCTTCCGGCGTGTTTATAAACAAAACGGGAGTATTTATCATTGATTTCGCGATGCCGAAATAGCGGTAAATCGCAAGCCCTCTAAACCACGACCGAACATCGATAATCATTTTGTCGAAGCCGCCGTTATTAACCGCTTCCATAAAATCGTTTGAATTTTCGCAGGAAACAACTTCGTGTCCTGCGCCGGTAAATTGCTTTTCTACCGCGATACGATTTTTTTTGTCCTCATACAATAACACAAATTTCATAATTCCTCCATTAAACAACCAACGGGAAACAAGCGGTAACAGACGTGCCTTCCTGAGGTTTTGACATAAATTGTAAACATCCGCCCCAATCTTCGACAAACCTGCGAACTCTGGTAAGCCCCATACCCATTCTCTTGTATTTCCGTGTAAAAAACTCTTTTGTTAAATATCTTTGCGAATCATAATCCATACCGAAACCGGTGTCTTTGATGTCTATGACACATTTTGAATCGACCACGGAAACGTTCACAGAAATTTTTCCGCCCGCTTCGCAAATTTCTATGGAATCCGCCGCGTTAAAAAGCAATTCCGAAAGAATTTGCGTAATTTTACACTGGTCGCCTTTCGTTTTTATGTTCGGCGCGACTGTAAAATCCAAATCTACCTGCGAATATGCATAAACTTTTTTATTTTTGCTTAAAATCGTATTGTAAATAGAAGAAACATCGACATCGCCGCTTTCATAAGTGACTTGTTCGTGCCGCAAAATTTGCATAGTCGTTTTGTTTGCGTCGTCGAATCTGTTGAAAATATCCCTTATGCCGATTGAACAATTTTTAATTTTCTCGTTTTCTCCGGCATCCATTTCAAGCAGTTGCATCGTTCCTGTGATAGCCCCGAAAGTATTTCGAACATCGTGAAAAGTTATACCCAAAATTCTTGCCGCCGCTTCCACCCCCCACTCGACTTTTCTTACGGTCGCTTCGGCGTTTATTTTTACCGCAGTCGATACCGCTTCAAGAACAAATTCTTCAATCACCGGTCTTTCTCCGACGAAATACAAAAATCCGCTTTCTTCGCCGGCTTCCCACTTTGCAAACCACGATTTACCGTTTGCGTCAAAATCAATTTCTGTAAGATTTTCACCCGGTTTTACGCTCAAATAAAGCGGTTTTCTGCAAGGCATATTCCACAGAGCGACAAACTCTACTTTTTTCGTTCCCCCAGCCGCCGCCGCGCAAAGAACATTTGATATGCTTGCAAGCAAGTCGGTAAATTCTTTGTCTGCCGCGACATCAAACATTTTTGTAATTTCTTCGTTAAGTTCCATACGTTCATCCCCTTTATTGGAAATTTAATTTATTCGTTTTCCATCGCCGCGATTTCGTTTTTCGCGATACGCAAATATTTTTCGCCCGCGTCGGCATCGGCAATAATTTCCTTGAACAGTTTTTTCGCTTCCTCTTTTTGCCCAATTCTTAAATTCAAAAGCGCCGATTTCAAAAGAAATTCGTTTCTGCGGTAATAATTTCCTGAAACCGCAAGCGCCTTTTTATACGCCGCAAGCGCCTCGTCGAAAGAATTGTCAAATTCCAGCGCCACCGCTTTGGATTCGTAAATCTGCGCCGTCAAAAAAGCCGACGGCTGCTTGGATTTTAACGCATCGTCAAAGACCGTCGCCGCTTCCCTATATTCGCCCTTGTCCAAAAGATTCTGACCTGCAAGTACAAGCGAATAAGTCGCGTAAACAGTCCCTTTGTAATCGTCCGAAACCGCCTTTAATTTTTCTAAAACAGCGTTCTGGTCGTCCTGCGCAGCGGACAACAACGCCTCCGCAAACGCCTTTTTCGCCTCAATTTGCTTTTGCTCGTTCAAATAATTAAAAGACAAAATACCTACAACCAAAACCGCCGCGGCGCCCAAAACCGCAATAATAGCGTCTTTTTTCAGTTTGATAAACTTTATCGCTTCTTCGCTTCTTTTTCTTTTCAAAACATTCTCCTTTTAGCCGTAATATAATTTATTGTATAAATAAAAGTGTTAATAAATCTTTATTTCGTTATGAAAATTTTATGTTCAAGGTTAGTTATTGTCTTGTCAAAAAGCGGGACGTGAAATAAATCCCGCCCCGCTCTAAAATATCCGTGAAACTAAAATTTTACTTTTTTACTCCCACTTTCGCCGATTCACATAAAACGCCATCGACGTTCTCACTATCAAGCAGCGAATTGCTGTTATTGTTTATAGTTATCGTGTTTCTATCGTCATCAGTCCAACTTCTCCAAACGAACTTATTGAAGAAATTTACAGATTTGCGGCAAAGTCAAGAAAAAATGAAAAAAAGTGAAATTTTGTGAATTTTGATTTGGAATTTACAAAAAATTCAAATAATTTGCTCAATTACTTAAAAATTCGTTTTTAACGTAAAAAAAATTGTAATTTATATGGTAGTTTATCAATCTAAACAAGGATTTTTAATTGAAAAAATCGTTTCTTCTTATGTTTTTTTGCTTTTTGGTTTCGTTTGCGAAAGAAAGCGCCGTGCATACCGAGACGGACGAGGCGCTTTTTGTCTCCGTCGAAACGGAAAAAGTTAAAGTTTTGCCGGATACCGCCGGAAAAAAAGGAATATTGTTTACGGCTAACACCGATTCCGTCGAAATCCTTTTGGATAGTACTTTTCTCGGTGTCGCTCCTTTCGTTTTGGATACGTTACAAGACGGAACGTATTCGTTTTTGGCGCGCAAAAAGGGTTTTTATCAGAAAAAAATAACCGCGTCATACCGAAAAGATACGCTTTTTTCGGTAAACGTCGAACTTCGCGAGCCGTCGTCTATTTCGATTATCACAAAGCCCGACTCGGCGCTTGTTTTGATAAATAGGAAAAAAGCCGGTTCTTCGCCTTTTACGGCATCGCCGCTTAAACCGGACGAATATAACGTTATGATACTTAAAGACGGCTACGAACTTATCGACACGACGATAAATTTGGAATCGGGACAAAGCGACACAATTTCTGTGGAACTTGTTTTGGAAAATTTGACTCCTTCAAAAAGCGCGAATAAGAAAAGTACGGTTTTCGGTAAATCCAAAACCAAAGACGGCGAAGAATCGGACGATTTGGAAAAAAAGAAAAAGAAAGCGGATAGAATCGGGATAATCGTATTTTTGTCGGTAATGCTTCTGCTTTTGGGAGTACAAGAATACAATCGGTGAGGGTTTTATGTATTTGAAACGATTGATTGCGGTAATTTTTTTTGTGTTTTATGCCGCGTTTGCGGCGGGCGAAATTGAGTACATAGCGGGCGGTACGTTCAAAATGGGAAGCGAGTCGGGCGAAGAAAACGAAAAGCCGGTTCATACGGTCGTTCTCGACGATTACAAAATCGACAAACGCGTCGCAAGCAACAAAGATTACAACGAATGCGTTTCGGCTGGAAAATGTTCCAAACCGCACTATAACGACGGCGCGTGCTTTTTATGGACGAGTCAGGGGCTTTCAAAAATAAATCCTCCGCAAGAACTTTTGGACGACGACAAACCTGTCGTTTGTATCTCTTGGAAGCAGGCGGCGGATTATTGCAAGTTCCGCGGCGGACGGCTTTTGACCGAAGCGGAATGGGAATATGCGGCGACAAACAGCGGAAAAACCGCGTATTCTTGGGGAAATCAGCGCCCGACTCCCGATAAAGCGCGTTTCAAGAGTAGAAGTACGGTTTCCGTGTTTACGAATAATCCATTTGGTGACTATAATTTAATAGATATGAACGGAAACGTTTGGGAATGGGTAAATGATAAATACGAACAGAATTATTACGCGTATTCTCCGCAAAAAAATCCCAAAGGGGCTTCGGTAGGACGTTTTAACGTTATTCGCGGCGGCGGATGGTACAGCGATGAAAAGGCGTTAAGAAGCACTAACCGTCTTTGGTTTTCGCCGGAATCAGCCGAGATAAGCATCGGCGTTCGCTGCGCGAGATAAATTTTTTATTGTCGGCGGAACAATTACATCTTTTGCACCAACGCTCTTCCAAAACATCTTTTTCCATCGATAAACTACTTTGTCTTTCCAAACTTCTTTATCGTACATAGATATTTCTTTTTCCACGTCTTCGTATCACGTATTTTCTTGTAATTCCTCTTTCTTCAAGAAATGGAGTCGTACTTTTTACAGTTTTTACAAATTTCTTTTTATCGTTCAAAAGAGAGCATACTTTTTTGCCGAAACGCTTGTTAAGAAAAAAATGAAATTTTGTGAAAATTGTCTGTTTGGAATTTTTACGTAATTTATTAGAAAGCCCGCTAATTACCGCACGGGCAAAAAGTATATTTTACGGTAAATATTCGGAGGGAAAGCGTTTTGGATAAATATAAACAGGAATTTATTGAGTTTATGGTCGAATGCGGCGTTTTGACGTTCGGCGATTTCACTACCAAAAGCGGACGAAAAACGCCGTACTTTATCAACGCCGGAAAATATAAAACCGGCGAGCAAATCGCAAAATTAGGCGAATTTTACGCGGAAGCGATAATGAATAATTTCTCTGACTACGATGTGCTTTTCGGTCCGGCATATAAAGGTATTCCGCTTGCGGTGGCGGCGTCAATCGCGCTTGCGAAACGAAACATAAACGTCGGATTTTGTTTTAACCGCAAAGAAATAAAAGACCACGGCGAAGGCGGAACGCTGGTAGGTTACGACCTCAAAGACGGCGACAAGGTTTTGATAATCGAGGACGTTACGACCGCGGGAACGTCGATAGCCGAAACGCTGCCGATTCTTAAAAGCGCCGCGAACGTGGCGGTCGGCGGACTTATCGTAAGCGTGAACAGGCAGGAAAAAGGCAACGACGGGCGAAGCGCGTTCGCCGTTATCAGGCAGGACTGTAAAATTACGCCCAAAGCGATTGTCTGCATCGACGATATTGTAGAGTTTGGCTATAAAAGAGAAGTTTGCGGGAAAATTTTAATCGACGAAGACGCGAAAAAAAGAATAGACGACTATCGTTTGCTATACGGAGCGGACGACCTATGAACGAAATTAACGAAAACGAATTGCCGGCTGAGGCGCTTTTTTCCAGAGACGCTACGAAAGAATACAAAATGATTGCGCACAACAGTTCGGCTTTTGACGCTATGGCGTTTGCAATCGGCAAATTTATCGTCGAAGGAATTTCGGAGTTCGGCGAAATGATGTCGTTTCTTGTTACGGGTTTGTTGGGAAGACCGAAATTTTCGTCCGTCGCCGAGCAACTTATGATTATCGGGGTTCGCTCGCTTCCTATCGTTTTTATGGCATCGATTTTTACGGGGTTTATCGCCACGTGGCAGGTACATTATTTGGCGAAGGATTTTATGGGCTTGGAATATTTGGGAATGATGGTCGTCAAAGTCGTTATGTCGGAGTTGGGACCTACTCTCATCGGGCTTGTTTTGGCTGGAAGAATAGGCGCAAAAGTCGCCGCCGAAGTCGGAACGATGAGAGTTACCGAGCAGTTGGACGCTATGACCTGTCTTTCGCTGAATCCCATTAAGTATATAGTTTCGCCGCGAATTATAGCCGCGTTTGTCATGACGCCCATAATGTTTATATACGGCTCAATTATGGCTATCGTCGCTTCGCAGTTGCTTGCGTCGTTCGCTTTCGACCTTAGTCCATGGATTTTTTACAACTCTATGAAACTTCGATTTAATATGAACGACATTTATATGGGACTTGTGAAAAGTTTCGTTTTCGGTGGAATTACGGGGCTTACCGGATGTTTTTACGGATTTACGACTACGGGCGGCGCGGCGGGAGTTGGCGCTTCCACAAGAAACGCGGTCGTTTCGGCTTCCGTGATGATTCTTGCGGCAAACCTTATGATTAGTCAGGCGATGATGTAATGGCTGTAAAAAAAGAAAAAAAACACAACTTCGGGTTGTCATATTTGGAAAAACTTATATCAAATACGTTTTTTATTGTTATTTTGCTTTACACTTTCACTATGGGATACTACAAAGAATTGCTTGCGACGAAAGAACTGAACGGCGAGGCGATGTTTCTTTGGGTATCTTTGACGGGATTGTTCGTTTCGTCGTGGTTTTTGTTCGCGTTGGGCAAGCCGAATTTGACTTGTCAAAATCAAACGCAGTGGAGTTTTTGCAGATGGGGCGTAAAACATACTTTTGAAATCGGCTTGATTTCGTCTGTAAAAAAGTCGTTTTGGGGATTATATTCGTCGTTTTTGATTGTCGCGGACGGAAAAAGAATTCGTATTCCGGCGGAGAGCGGAAATTTGACCGAATTTATATCTACGCTGTCGCAGCATTTGTCCAAAGAGCAAATATCCGACCTTTTACAATATCACCAAAGGGCTGCCGCCGTTTGTTTTGAGATGGAAAAAAAGTCAAGGTTTCTTCGGATTTTATGCTTTTTCATCGTGCCTTTTTCGCTTTTTGTCGCGGCGAACGTTTGGGAATTTTTCTCGGCGATATTTTGTATTATATGGGCGTGGTTTTCGCTGATTTATCCGCTTTTTTGGACGGCGGTTCATTGGATTTTACTAAAAATTTCGGCTAAAAACTTTGCTGTATTTTCAAGAATTTCGGCGCTTTGGACGGTTTTTGGAATAATTTTGTATATGTTTTTGGGAATTTGCTATCGTTTGCTATATTTGGGATTCATTTATTACCCGTCGGATTGAATTTTTGGATTTATTTGTCGTGAAAAATGAAAAAAAATTCTTTGCGTCGGTTAAAATTCAGAGTTGAGTTTTACGGGGGGGGGGGGGGGAGGGTACCTCCTCCTTTGGTCGATAAAATATCGTCGTCGTCTTTTTTACTTTCCGCACTTTTTTTCTTGAAAATATTAAACGGCAGCCGCAGTTGCAAGCGGACTTCGGGATTTGCTACAAATTCCTCTGTTTGCGTTTCGCGGAAAAATCCGTAATTAAAATCCATCCACAAATACGGAAGCGGTTGATATTCCACCCCGACTTTGTAAGTAGGGGTGAGCGTAAATTCGTTCGGTTCGCCGGATTCGCTCGGAACAAATTCGGTCTGATATTTCAAAAACATATTGTTGCCGAAAATGTATTTTCCAATCGTAAAACTGCTGTTTGCAAACGCCAAATAATTCCAGTTGCGCGTTGTGTTCGCGTCGAGTTGATGCGCGATAAGAAAATCCATAGAGTTTTTCATAACCGACGTTTCAAATCTGAACATATCCAAGCCGACTTTTCGCGCAAACTGCCGTCCCCAATAATTGAGAAAATAAGTGTTCATAAACGCGTCGCCGACTTGTGAAGCCAATTCGCCCGTTTGCATATAATCGGCAAACGTCGAGTATATTCCCGTGTAATAATCTGATGCCGCCTTGTTTGCCGGATTGAAAATATTATCGGATTCGGGAAATATTACAAGTTCGGTAAACCGTCCGCGGTCGCGTAATTCGCCGGTTATTTCGTCGCGGGTTTTGAGTTTTACGCTTATTCTTTCCAAGCGGTTGGTGTCGGAATAAGTTTCGGCGCGTCCCCAAATTATAGGAAGATTGTTGTAAGTTCCGTTTGGAAGCAATTCCGGCTGGAAATCGAGTCCTATTTCGAGATTTTGGTCAAACATTCGTCCGTAAAATATATATCCGTTGTAAGAGCGCAGCGAGCCGACAACTTTGAACGTTCCGTCCGCGTCGTTTCCGCGAACGCCGATTGTTCCCGACGGGTCGAGGACGCATTCGATTATGCGGATGCTTCGTCGGCGTTTTTCGCTTCCTAACTGATAAAAATAATTTACGCTTCTGTCTGCGCTGCGAATATCCAAGTCGAAAAAAAGTGACGGAAACGGGTCGAAATCGTACGGATATTCGACATCGTTCAAAAGCGGAAAGGTTATTTCCGCCTTTCTCAAAAGAAGCGTTCCCGCAAGCGTTACCAAATTGTCCGGATGGCTTGCGACGGTAAATGTCGGAATGTCGTCTTTTTTTGCGGTTTCAATCCAGCCGACGTTTCCGCGTCGATTTTCCATAAATCCGGGCAAAAACACGGGAATCCCGCCTTTGTCCGTCCAAACCCGCAAAACGCCAAAATTCAAATTCGCCAACTGAAACGGAGTTAAATCGCCGACATCGTAATCGTTTCGGACGGTGAGTTGCTTTTTGTCCAAAGTTCCCTGAACCGCTACCGAAACGGAATCGTTGTTAATTATTTTCACGTCTGCAAAAACGTTTTCTATGTTTCCGCGCGCAAACGGAAAAACCGTAAGTTGCCCTTTCGGAATTAAAATTCGTCCGTCGGTTATATTAAAAATTCCGTCCGAAACGCTTCCAGAAAAATAAATGCTGCCCGTGCCTTTTCCGCCGACGGGGCTTTCTTTGAAACGTCCTGCTGCGGCAAGAAAATCGCCGTTTAATCTTGCGTTAAACTTCGCTTCTTCAATTTTTCCGTCTTTGTGGACGGCGGAAAAATCAAAGTTGGTTTTAATTCCCAATGCCTCTGCGTCGAATTCGTCCAATGAAAATTTGTTTTTGCTAAACGAAAAATAAGCGTTTATTTTTTCTGTTTTCAAATCCTGATAAAAAACGCTGTCGGCGTTCAAATTCAGATTTATTTCGTCGCCGTCGCTGCCTTCAATCCACACATTTACTTTTCCTTTTACGTCCGAAACACCGGCAATCGGCAAAAAATCTTCCAATTTAAGATTTTCTACGGACGCATCAACGTAAATTTTTTCGCCTGATTTTTCCAATCTTTTTGTGCGAATCAAATAATTATTATTTTGTTTTACTACGAATTTTGGAAATTTGATAGTGCTGTCCGAAAAAGAAAAAGAAAAATCCGCGTCTAAATTTTCTGCGTTTCCTATATGCGCGTTTTGGATTTTTAATCCGCCGCTTGCCACAATGTCGGTTAGCGTACCGCTCGCTAAAACGTTTCCGTAAATATTTCCCGTTTTTATCAAATTTTGTTTTGTTTTTTTGGATTTTATGAAGTTGCTGAAAAAATCCAGCGGGAATTTATTTATGGTGATTTGTCCTAAATTTATATTTTGAAAATTTGTATCCAAAACGGCGTGTAATTTTACGGTTTCTTTTTCGTCCGCCAGATTTACGCTCCATCCGCCTGCGGTGTCTTTTATTTGCGCGTTGAAAACCGCCGTATTTTCGTTGAACAGCCATTTTGCCGAATCTATCGTAATAATTTTTTGTTTTTCGTTGATTTCTCCTTTTGCGTCGGCAAAAAATCGTCCGTAATTATTTGTAAACAGGGAAACGTTTGAGTTGAAATTAAGTCCTGAAACGTCGCCGTTCGCCTGAAAAGAAACGCTTCCGTCTTTGAGCGGAAAATTTTTGCCCTGCATTTCAAAAAGTTCTTTGATTTTTCCTTCGGAAACGTTTAGATTTACCGCGTATGGAAATTTTTCATTTAATTTCACTTCGCCCGAAAGCGAAAATCCGTCGTCTTTTGCGTCTAATTTCAGCGTATCGCGGATTGTTTGAATCTGCGATTTCGGAAAGTATATTTCTTTGTTTCCTTGCGTGAGTTTCATATCCGAAACGCTGCCCGTAATTGTCGGGAGCGTTTCAAAATTGCCGCCTTTTATCGACGCTTTCGCTTTGGCGACGACTTGGGCATCTTGGTCGATTTTTGCGTTAATTTCCATTTCTCCGTCGAGTTTGTAATTTACCCCCGGCACGATAAAACCGCTGAAACTTCCGCGTCCTACGTCCCGCATTTCTACCAAAAGAGAATCTAAAACCGCTTTTTCGTCGATAATTCTTCCCGCTCCGTAAAGCGTATCGATTTTGTCGTCCCGCTTGATATTTCCTTCGGTATTAAAAAAAATTTTCGGCGAAATTACGTCTGTCAAATAAATTTCGTTTTTCACGGTTAGCGAATTTTTGTCGTCGAACGGAAGCGAAATAATAACGTTTCCCGTCGCTTTTCCCGACTGATTCAAATCCATTTGTACGTATCCGTCCGCTTTGCCGCCGCCGAATTTTGCGTCGATGTTCGTCGCGGTCAAAACTCCGCCGCTGGCAAAAATATCCATTGCGCCGCCGAAAATTATCCCGCGGCTTTTATCGTGAATCTGCAAGTCCCTTATCAGCAAACTTCCGTTGGGAATTATCGCTTCGGGAAAATATTTGTCGGCGAATAAAATATCCGCGTCCCCGCTGATAACGAACGACAAATCGCCCTCCGTTTGCACAAGCGGCGACGAAACGGCGAGCGATTCAAATTTTATCGTGGCGAATTGCCTTTCGGGAATCGGCGAAATTCTGGACGCGATGAAAATATTTTTTTTGCTCCCCGTCTTTGAACTTCCGCTTAAATCTATGTTTAATTCGCCGTTTTTTCGTTTTAATTCGCCGTTTAATCCGTTGAAATCCGCCAGAACTCTATCTTTTTTCGTAACGACCAAAATTGAGCAATCTTTTATTCTTGCGGATTTGAACGGCACGCTTTCGACGATAAGTTTGCTCAACTGCGAGCATAAAAGTTTTTCGCTCTCTTCCTGCGTCGAGTCAGCATAAGGAATAATTTTAATTCTCGGACTCGTTATCACTAATCTGTCTATAAAATACTGCGGACTTAACTTTGAAAAAAACGGCATTTTCATTATTCCCAAGCCGATTTTTATCTTTTTGATTTCTACCTGAAACGATTTGGAATTTATCGAAAGTTCTATATCCGTCGCGGTCGCAGAAAAAAAACCGACGGAAAGCGAACCGATTTTCACTTCGCCGTCGATTGCGGACGACAGCGCCTGCACAGCCGCGTTTTTGATTTTTTCCTGAACAGACGGATGCCTGTAATAAAAAAATCCGCCGCCGAGTAGCGCAACGACTATCAAAACGGCGATGATGAATTTTTTATGGCGAATCATTCTTATTCGGTTTTGCGTACCACGACTTTTTCATCTTCGACATCGACTACGATACCGTCGCCTTCCTGATATTCTTTTGTTAAAAACGCTTCCGCCAAAATATCCTCCAAGTTGCGCTGAATCGCCCTTTGCAGCGGTCTTGCGCCAAAATCCGAATCAAACCCCTTTTCTACCAGAAACTTTTTAAGCGCGTCAGTCAAAACCGCAGAAACGTTTTTCTCTTTTAAGCGGCTTTGAAATTCAAGCAGGCGTATCTCGATAATTTTCTCTATATTTTCTTTCGTCAAATGCCTGAAAACGATAGTTTCGTCAACACGGTTCAAGAATTCCGGTGTAAATACTTTTTTCAACTCGTCCGTGACTCTGCTTTTCATTATTTCATAATCCGACTGCGCACCGTCTTTGGTGAAGCCCAAGCCCTTTTTGTTCGCGTCGCGCGTGCCGGCGTTCGAGGTCATTATTATTATCGTGTTTTTGAAATTTACGTGCCGCCCGTGCGAATCGGTTAGCCGCCCGTCGTCCAAAATTTGAAGAAGAATGTTAAAAACGTCGGGATGGGCTTTTTCGATTTCGTCGAACAAAACGACCGAATACGGCTTTTTTCTTACTTTCTCGGAAAGTTGTCCCGCGTCTTCGTAGCCGACAAATCCCGGGGCGGAGCCGATGAGTTTTGAGACCTCGAATTTTTCCATAAATTCCGACATATCGATGCGAACCAAAGCGTCTTCGCTGTTAAATAATTCTTTTGCAAGCGCCTTGGCGAGTTCTGTTTTTCCGACGCCTGTTGGACCCAAAAATATAAACGACGCGATTGGGCGCTTGATGTTTCTCAACCCCGCTCTGCTTCGACGAATACTTTTTGCGACCGCTTCCAGCGCTTCTTCCTGCCCGACTATGCTTGTGCGCAAATGTTCTTCCAAATTGAGCAGTTTTTGCGACTCCTGCTCTTCCAATTGGTTAAGCGGAATACCCGTCATCGACGAAATTACTTGGGAGATTATCTGTTCATCGACAATTAAAACGTTCTCGTTCAAGTTTTCCTGCCACTCTTTGTTTTTGAGCGACAAAGCGTCTTTCAAATTATCCTGAATACTCTTTTGTCTTGCCGCCTCTTCGTAATTTTGCTCGCCCGCCGCGATGTTTTTGGCTCTTTCCGCCTCTTCCATTTCGTGTTCCAAATCCCGAATTTCCTGCGGGACTTCCATTCCAGAAAGCCGTTTAAGCGCGCCCGCTTCGTCAATTACGTCAATTGCTTTATCGGGTAAAAATCTTTCGGAAATATATCTGTCGGCAAGAACTACCGCCTCGTTAATCGCCTTGTCGGTATATTTTACCTTGTGATGGTCTTCGTACGCTTTTTTAAGCCCACCGATAATCTGGATGGTCTCCGCGACCGACGGCGGCTCGACCATAATGGACTGAAACCTGCGGTCTAACGCGGCGTCGGATTCAAAATATCTGCGATACTCGTCAAGGGTCGTAGCGCCTACGCATTTAACCTCGCCTCTTGCTAACGCCGGCTTGAAAATATTCGCCGCGTCAAGCGTGCCGGAAGCGCTTCCTGCTCCGACAATCGTATGTATTTCGTCGATAAACACGACGATATTTTCGTTTTTTTGCAGTTCAGTTATCAGCGCTTTCATTCGCTCTTCAAACTGCCCGCGATATTGCGTTCCCGCGACTATCTGGCTTAAATCAAGCGAATAAACGACCTTGTTTTCAAGAATCTGCGGAACGTCGTGATTAACGATTTTTTGCGCCAATCCCTCTACTATCGCGGTTTTTCCCGTTCCGGGTTCACCGATTAAAAGCGGATTGTTCTTCTTTCTTCGCGACAATATTTGAATAACTCTTTCGATTTCTTTTACGCGACCGATAACCGGGTCTAATTTCCCTTCTTTTGCAAGAGCGTTCAAATTTCTTCCGTAATGGTCTAAAAACGGAGTCATACTTTTTCTTACGGCGGCGGGCTGCGGATTTATATATCTTCCCGGAATTTGCATACCGCTCGCCATTTTAGCGTCTTCTTCGGATTTTTCTTTTTTTATCGCCTCAACCGCTTCTCTTATCTGCTCGTAATCAAGTCCCATTCCCGTCAAAACCGCTGACGGCTGCGAACCGGGGTCGCGAATCATAGCCAAAAGCAAATGTTCCGTTCCAACCACGGCGGAGTTCAAATTCCGCGCTTCGATTCCCGCGTTGTCCAAAGTTTTTTTTGCCCGCGGCGTAAACGGAAGTATCGATGCCGCCTGAACCATCGTCCCCCCGTCGCCGAACATACTTTCTTCGATTTTTCTCGCCAATTCGTTTGTGTCGATTCCCAAATTGTTCAAAACCTGCATCGCCGTGCCGCCGCCTTCTTTTATTATTCCCAGCATAAGATGTTCGGTTCCGACGTAATCCTGTTTAAGCCGAATCGCTTCGTTTATCGCCATAACGCGTACTTTTTTTACTCTGTCGGTTAATGGTAAACTCATATTTTATTCTCCCGTTTTCAAAATTTTTAGCAATAATTTTAGTAAAAATATGTTTTTAGCAACGGAATGTTTTGTAAAAAACAAAAACGGGAGAGAAATTTCTTTCCCACCCGTCTTTTTGTACCAATATAAACCGTGTTTAGCGGCTGCCGGCACCAAACTCCCAACCGAGCGAAAACGCTAATTTCGAGCGGTAAATATTCTTTTCCCACCTTTCATTAGTTTTGATTTCTTCATACGTGTCAGGGTCATAATCATAGTCATAGGTTTTGTGTTTCACCGTCCCTATGTCGCATAGGATTTCCTCCCGCACGAAATGAAAAAAACGTCTTTATTTAACGATTTTCCAAAAATAACTATGTTGGAAATAATATTTTTGCCGATATAAATATTGCTATGTAAAACTAATTTTGGAGATAGAAATGAAAAAATTGCTTGTTTTTTGCTTATTTTTGGCGTTCTTGACGGGATGCGGCGAAAAAAAAGCGCCGACTTCGCCGACGCACGAAGAGTTAAACGCCGCAAAAAAAATTGCGGACTCCGCGATGGCGGCGATAAACGAAATTAGAAATTCTATTCCGAAAATAGAGGAAGCGCAAAAAGAAATAATTAAACATCAGGAATACATAAACATTCTTTTGAGCGACCCGACGGCGACCCGACTTGACGACGCGGAGGTGCAACTGGCGTATTTGACCGAGGCGTTTCGCGATTTGTATTCGCAGGTTAGGGAAATTCGACTGATTCCGCTTATTCAACAAGCGCAAAGAACCGCTCCGCGCCCAAGCGGATTTACGGTTTCGACCGCGACGCAAACGCTGGGCGGCGACGAATATTCTCTTTATAGCCGCGGATTAGACGCTTATCGCAAAAAATTTTACGACGAGGCGCGGCAATTTATGATGGAAGTAATAAAATCGTTTCCAAACGGAATTTACAGCGACCGAGCAAACTATTGGATAGCGGAAAGTTTTATGGAGCAGAAAAGTTTTAAGCAGGCGCTGGAATTTTATCAAAAGGTTTTGGGATTTGGCGGCTCTTCAAAAGAAGACGACGCGCAGTATCGCATAGGAATTTGCTATTTGTATCTTGGCGAATTCGACAAAGCGGTCGAAGAACTTACAAAATTGGTGCGCAAATATCCGGCGAGCGAATTTGTCGTTAAAGCGAACGATGCCATAGAAATAGCCCGCCGCCGCCGCGTTCTGAAAGCGGACGCTATGACGATTCCCGAAGCCGTTTCTATTCCGCAAGCGCAAACCGAACCGATAACGGTTGACGTTGAAATTAAAGACGCGCAATCGGGAACTCCTGCCGCGCAAGAAAATCACAAAGGTAAAAACAATGCGGACGATAAAAAGGAAAAAAAGAAAAAATAATCAATGCAAAAAGAAAAATTATTTACGAAAAGTTATATTTTTGCGTGCGCCGCAAACTTTCTCGGCTGTTTGGGATTTTTTACGCTTCTGCCGACGCTTCCGATTCTCTTAATTGAAAAATACGGAATTATACAATCGCAAGTCGGAATAATCCTTGCGTCTTATGCGTTTGCGGCGATGCTTGCGCGTCCGTTTTCCGCGTATTTTTCGGATTTATACAATCGCAAAACGATTTTATGCGTATTTCTCGCCGTCTATTCGCTGCTTTTTCTGCCGTATGCTTTTTTGACTGGCGTTGCGGCGTTTCTTGTTCTTCGGGTGGTACACGGCGTATTTTTCGGCGGCGAAACCGTCTGCGCGAACGCTCTTGTAACCGATATTGTGTGCGAAAGCAGACGCGGCGAAGGTTTCGGATATTTTGGAGTATGCAACAACGTCGCAATGGCGCTGGGACCTATGGTCGGGCTTTACATTCACGAATTTACGGGCGGATTTTTGTGGGTTTCCATAACCGCGTTTTTGTTTTGCGCGGCGGGATTTTTGTGTATTCTGGAAGTTCATTTGTCGCCTGAACAAAAGAGAGCCAAGCCGGCGGAAAACAGAAAAATGTCTTTGGATAAATTATTTCAGCCCAAAGGAATTTATGCGGGAATCGCTTTGCTTTTTATATCCTATCCGTGGGGATTTATCTTTTCGTTTGCGGCTATTTACGGAAAAGAATTGGGAATCGGCGGCGCAATGGGCGCGTTTTTCGCGTTTGTGTCGGCGGGACTTGTCGGCTCGCGTCTTTTATCCGGCAAATTGGTCGATAAAGGCAAAATTACCGCAGTAATACAATTCGGTTCGTTTGCGGTTGCGGTAGTTATTGCGCTTTTTGCGGCGATAGGTTTTATTAAACTGCAAAACGGCGCATTATTGCAAATTTTGTTTTATGTAATCGGACTTTTAATCGGTGTCGGCTACGGAATAATGTTTCCCGCTTACAACGCGCTGTTTGTAAATCTTTCGCCGAACGACAGACGAGCGGCGGCGAGTTCTACCTATCTTACAAGTTGGGACGTAGGGCTTGGTTTGGGATTGATATTCGGCGCAATAATAGCGCAAAAATATTCCTATTCGTATGCGTTTGCGGTTTGCGCGGCATCGTCGTTTGTGTCGGCGCTGTTTTTTACCGCGTTTGTTTCGAGGCATTTCAACAAGTATAAATTACGATAAAAAAAAGAAACGAATTATACGTTTGTGCCGCAATAGCGAGTCCGAAAATTGCGAATCTCTAACCGATTATACAAAAAAAAGAGCGCAAATTTCTCTGCGCCCTTTTCTAAAATACCCGTAAAACTGAAATTTTACTTTTTTACTCCCACTTTCGCAGAATAAGCGTAATTTCCGTTCACGCCTTTGGCTTCGACAATTATCAAATACGTACCGTTGGCAACGTTTCTGCCTGCGTTGTTAGTCAAATTCCACGAAACGTTTGCGCCACGCTCGGTTTTCTCAAACACAACATTTCCGGTATTGTCGTAAATTACCGCTTTCACTTCCAAAACTTTGTCGCTGGGTAAAATTACCTCAAATTCGGCTTTATCCGAAACGACGTTTTTCGACAATCTTATGCCCGTACGTCCGTCGGACTTTTGAATTTCGCGAATTGGCACAGAGTTGCTTGTTTTTACCGACAAAGGAGCGGAAATCGCACCAGCGAGGTAATTGGCGTTCTCTATCGCACGAGCGAATATGTAATAGTCCGTATTCGGAGTAAGATTTGCAAACGTCAAATCGGTTTTCCAAGCGGTCGCGTCGGTCGGAGCGGTATTGGCGGTATTTATCGCATAATTCACAACTTGCCCGCTTGCCGCGACAATCGCGTTTATCGCAATGCTGTTGTGCGTTTTGCTCGCCAAAGCCGGAGTCAAAACCG
>Ga0268262_10001854_pt1 | contig 25322 bp, 23 predicted proteins | sample TergutNc150P3_FD_190354 | JGI IMG/M metagenome (GOLD analysis project Ga0268262, IMG submission 190354) | Nasutitermes corniger P3 segment gut microbial community from laboratory colony in Florida, USA - Nc150 P3 (SPAdes) (version 2) | ecosystem: Host-associated > Arthropoda: Insects >... | reverse complement strand
TGCAGGGCGGAATAGACGACGTAGGGTTAGGCGTTTTATTCGGTCTTGGTCAGTATCTTTATGAATTTATAGCGATACTTATGCACGCAGAGCATTTGGAAGCGGCGCACGGCGTCGGTCCCCATACCATAAGTGTTCCGCGCATACGCGCCGCCGAAGGAATAAATCCCAGTTCCTTTAAAAACGGCATAGACGACAATACTTTTGAAAGGATCGCCGCATGCCTTAGAATCAGCGTCCCCTATATTGGAATTATTGTCTCCACAAGGGAAAGCGAAGAATCCAGAAAAAAAGTTTTGGAACTTGGCGTTTCTCAAATCAGCGGCGGTTCCCGCACCAGCGTCGGCGGTTACGAAAAAGAGGAAAAAGAAAACACAAAACAATTTAAAATCAACGACAACCGCCCCCTTGATGAAGTTGTAAACTGGCTTATAAAAGATAAATTTATTCCCAGTTTTTGTACGGCATGTTACCGCGAGGGACGCACAGGCGACCGCTTTATGTCGCTGTGTAAGTCAGGGCAGATACAAAATTGCTGTCTGCCCAACGCGCTTATGACTTTGCAGGAGTACCTGATTGATTACGCCGCAAGCGGCACAAGAGACTCAGGAGAAGAATTGATAAAGAGCGAAATTGAACATATACCAAACGAAAAAATGCGCTCGCTTGTCATTAATCGCTTGGAAGAAATTAAACATGGAAGCAGGGATTTCAGGGTGTAAGTTTATTAAGACACTATAACATTTTATGTCATATACAAACAAGTTATAGTAATAACTTGACTTTTAAATATACTTTTTTTATTTTTAATTATAGGAAGTATACTATGAATAAAATCATTTTTATCTTCTGTATAATAATATTTATTTCATCAGGTTTAACGGCGCAGGAATCATTTAATGATTATAAAAATGTTTCTATTTCATTTGATCCATTAACATTTATCGGATTACTAACAGCTCCTAATGAATCAGAAATGGATTTTAGAAATATGTGGTTTGGAATGGATTTTAATTGGGAAACAGAAAATCAAAAAGAAACGAGCTTGGGAATAATTTTACAATCGAATAGAGTCGCGATAAAAACCCAACATCGTTCATTTTATAATAAAGAAAGGCAAAGCGGTTTTTTCTGGGGATTATACGGACTTATTGAATGGAGAAATATGCGCTGGTATAATGAAAATAATAATATAGCAATAATTTGGACATATCCTTCTATAGATAATTCCTCATATCATAGTATTGGAATTACAGGGGGATTTGATATAGGTTTTAGATTTCGTACCAGTGATATAGGTATAACTCCGTATATGGGATTAGGGATACCCTTATTTTATTGTTTTGGCAATTTACCGTCAGAAAAATATATAAAAGAATTTTATATAACTAATGCTATTATTCGGACAATAAATATTGGAATCAAGTTGGATTTTTTTAACTTTAGAGGAACGTTATAAATAAAGGGGGAAATATTGTTTTTATCTATATATTGTGGTATGATATTTTTAAAGTGATGTTTATAAAAAAATATTTTTGGAAGGAGTTTTTATGAAAAATTTATTAAGGCATTTTGGTTTTCTAATGCTTCTAACTGTAATTGTTTTTTTTGCGACAGGATGCCCCCCTGTTGATTCTGAAGATACGTATCCGGCACCAACCGGCTTAACCGCAAAGGTGGTACACGATAAAATTATTGTTCTTTCATGGAATAAGGTTAAAGATGCCGGATATACAATATATGGTTCCTTTGAATCAGGCGGACCATTTATATATATTGGATATGTCGGTTACGGAACAGGCTTTTATGTAACACATATGGATGATCAGCAAAGGGTTCCGCTTGAACCGGAGACAACATATTATTTTAAGGTAGGATGCTACTATGATGGTGAATTATCGCCTGAAGTCAGCGCAACGACCGGTAAATGGGAAAAATAATAAAAAGTAAAAAACGCAGTCGGGCTACACCCTCTTGACAACGATCTTTTTCCCTTTAACGCGCGTAACCTTTACGCCCTTGCCCGGATCAATACGCTCGCCGTCTGTTACCGCCTCGTAGATTTCTTCGTCAATTAACACAGTCCCCTTTGGAGACATTTCCGATTCGGTAACGGCGATTCTTCCGATCAGGGAAGAAAGGTCTTTCACTTATACACCTAACAGTTTACTGTACGCTTCCAACGCGTCGTCGCCGAATTTGCCGGAAAGCACTTTTTTGGTCAGGATTTTTCCAAGCTGTACGCCTTCCTGATCAAAACTGTTCAGATTCCAGACAAACCCCTGAAACATCACTTTGTTTTCATAGTGTGCGAGCAAAGCTCCCAATACGGCGGGTGTTAAACGCTTTCCAAAAATCAAACTTGACGGGCGTCCGCCTATAAACTCTTTGTTTCCGTCCTCGCTGCCCTGCCCTTTTGCGAAAGCCACAATTTGCGCGGCAAGGTTTGCTTTTAATTTCGTATGACTTACAGAACCATCCACGCTTACATCGTCGCCTCTCTGGCTTTCAAAAAAACCTATAAATTGGAGCGGGACAATTCCCGTTCCCTGATGAAGCAGCTGATAAAATGAATGCTGACCGTTTGTTCCCGGTTCTCCGAAAAGAACGGGACCGGTGCTGTAATTGACCGGTTGTCCGCTGCGGTTTACACGCTTTCCGTTTGACTCCATGTCCATCTGCTGTAAGTGCGCGGGAAATCGCGAGAGCGCCTGACTGTAGGGCAGAACCGCAGTATACGGATACTGTAAAAAATTACGCTCCCATACGCCGATAAGCGCGTCGAGGAGAGCGGCGTTTTTTAAAACGTCGGGCTCAAGAGCCATTTTGTCGGCTTCGGCGGCTCCCGCAAGGAACTCTTTGAACACATCGGGACCGAAGGCGAGAGAGAGAACACAGCCGCCCACCCCCGATGTCGATGAATAACGACCGCCGATATAATCGTCAATGTAAAAAGAATCAAGATACGCGCTGTTACGAGCAAGGGGACTTGTCTCGCTTGTAACGGCAATCATATGCTTGCTTGGGTCAAGACCGGCTTTTGAAAGTTTGTCTTTTACAAAAAGCTCATTGGCGAGAGTTTCCTGAGTAGTGCCGCTCTTGGAAACCAAAATAAACAGGCACTGTTCAAGATTGCAGGACGCGATTACTGCGGAAGCGTCGTCCGGGTCTACGTTGGAAATAAATTTCGCGTCAAGTTTCTTTTTGCCTTCCTTGAGCGCCCAGTTATCAAGAGCAATGTACATGGCGCGCGGACCAAGATCAGAGCCGCCGATACCTATTTGCACTACCGTAGTAAAATTCTTGCCTGTGGAGCCCTTGTATTGAGCGCCATGCACCGCGGAGGCAAAATCGCAGAATCTTGCAAGTTCTTTGCGGTAGAATTCCCCGATATCTTTTCCGTTTTCAATTACGGGCTGTCCCTGCTGTCCGCGCGACAGATGGTGAAGCACCTTCCGTTTCTCGCCCGTGTTCATCATTTCGCCGTCAAGAAGGGCTTTGTATTTCGCTATAAGCTCCTGCTCGTCCGCAAGCTCCTGCAATAACTTGACGGTCTGCCCGTCAACGGCTTTTGCCGCCCATGAATACTTAAGCCCCGCCGCCATCGAGAGAATGCACTCCCCCACCCTTTTCGAGTCAAGTTTGTCTTTAAAAAGAAAAGACTTTTTTGCCTGCTTTGAAAGTTTCTTATACGCGCCTGTTTTATCAAAGTTAATATATTTCATAATATTCTCCTATGAATTCTATTTTATCTTATATTTTCGATTTGGACAATAACAAAGAAATTAATATATTTAATTTGAGTAATTATCAGAATGGGGTACGCGCAAATGACAATGAGTTCCGTCAAGTCATTAAAAATGTTCGCCAACAAAAGGTTCCTTGTCTTTTCATGTATCCTTTTCTTTGTTTTTACCCTGTCGTCTATTACGGCATATTTTATTTCCGCGCGTCAAATCAACCATTCTTTTATTAAAAATCAGCTTTCCATAGCCTCCGAAACAATGCGGCTGCGTCTGGAAATAGCGGTAGACAGCGATCTTGCCCTTGTGTTAAAAATGGCGGATACTCCGGTAATCCGGCAGTATTTTATAAATCCCTCCGATCCGATTCTTAAATCTCAGGCGGACGCCGAAATCGCCATTTATAAGGAACATTTTAAAGATAAAATACTTTACTGGATTAATGACGTGGATAAATTATTTTATTCAACAAGGAATGATCCGTACTTTGTCAATCCTAGCGAGCCCAAGAACTATTGGTACAATTTAACATTATACGAAACGGAAAGATATATTTTTAACATTAATTATAATCCTGATTTGGATCAAATCTATCTTTGGGTAAATGTCCCGGTATTCGCGGAATCGCAGAGAAGCAAAAAACCCGTAGGGATGGTTGGCACAGGCATAAATCTGACTGATTTTTCAAATTTTGTAGCTTCCGGCTATCAGAAATTCGATGAAAACATCACAACATATATGTTCAATAAATACGATGAAATTACTCAGGCGTTGAATCATGAGCTGGTTCAAAATAAAGTCCGTCTTGACGAATACTTAGGCGAAACCGGAAAAGAATTAATTAAGGTAGCGCATGAGCTTTCCAAAGAGGAGAGCCGAAGCTTTATACATGATAAACAAATATATTTGGTAAACTCCATCCCTGAGATGGAATGGTATATGAGCGTAAGTTATCCGACGCCGAGCTTGTTGTCTCTGAACCGCGCCATGAATACCTTATTTTTCAGCATGTTGTCTCTTATCTTATTCCTGTTCATCATTATTAATTTTTTTATTTCCCGTTCTGAAAACGCGATAGAAAAACAAAACTTTCAGCTTATTGAGGCAAACCGAAAGGCTCAATACGCTTCCAAAGCAAAAAGCGATTTTCTCGCGAGGATGAGCCACGAAATCCGCACCCCAATGAACGCCATTACAGGTATGGCGGAACTGCTGCTGAGAGGAGAACTTTCAAATGAAGCGCGAGGCTACGCTAGGGATATCAAACAGGCGGGAAATAACCTTGTTTCGTTAATTAACGATATTCTGGATCTTTCAAAAATCGAAGCGGGAAAACTGGAAATCGTTCCCGTCAAATATATGCTTTCATCTTTGATCAACGACACTGTAAACATTATCCGCACAAAGCTTAAGGAAAAACCAATACGGTTCTTTACCAACATCGACAGTAATATTCCAAACAGCCTTTTCGGAGATGAAGTGCGCATCCGCCAGATTCTTCTTAACCTGCTGTCCAATGCCGCAAAGTACACGGAAAAGGGATATATAGGTTTGACCATTACCGCGGATAAACAGGACGATAAACGGATCTTACTCAGGATAGACGTATCCGATTCCGGAAAAGGAATAAAACAGGAACATCAGGCGAACCTCTTTGATGAATTTGTCCGGGTAGATAAGAATCATAACATTGAAGGAACCGGATTGGGGCTTCCTATTACCAAACGGCTATGCGCGGCTATGGACGGGAAAATAAGCATGGAAAGCATATACGGCAAAGGCAGCGTATTCACGGTAATTATTCCGCAGGGTATTGAATCAAAGGAACCTTTTGCCGAGGTGGAGGAACCGGAAAAAAAGAAAGTTCTTGTTTATGAAAGCAGAATTAATTACGCAAAATCTATGTGCTGGTCGCTGGAAAATCTGACCGTTCCTCACGCTGTAGTGACAAATCAGGATGATTTTGCCGCGGCGCTGTACCGCGAAGAATGGTTTTATGTGTTTTCAGGTTACGGTCTTTATGAAAAAATTAAACCTCTTATGGAACAAAACAATTCGGTTTTCTACGGAGGAAAAAAGCCGCATCTGGCTCTTATGATTGAATGGGGTACTGAAGTCTTTGTCTCCAACGCGCGCTTTGTTTCCATACCGGTACAGTCCCTGTCCATAGCCAATACCCTGAACGGCAAAGCCGACCATCAGAACTATTATGAAGATTCCGACAGTTCCGGCGTAATACGCCATACCTTCCCCAACGCGCGATTGCTGATAGTAGACGACATTGCCACCAATCTTAAAGTCGCCGAGGGACTCATGGCTCCATATAACGCAAAGATTGACACCTGCCTAAGCGGCGCGGAAGCGATAGAACTTGTTAAACAAAATAAGTACGACATTATCTTTATGGATCACATGATGCCGGAAATGGACGGAATTGAAGCTACGGCGATTATCCGCGCATGGGAAAAAGAGCGGCAAGAAAACAACAGCGCGAATTTCACCGAAGGCGAAACTCGAAGCGATAATAGTAATTTTCCGGCGCAAATTACTATTATCGCACTAACCGCTAACGCCGTTGTGGGAATGAAGGAAATGTTTATAAAAAACGGTTTTAATGATTTTATTTCAAAGCCCATAGACGTTTCCAAACTGGATGAAATTCTTGACCACTGGATACCGAAGGAGAAAAAGACAATGAACAGAGAAAATAACTTTGTTAGCCCCCTTAGACAAGATCATGGGGCGTACGGAAATGCACTCATTGAGCCGTCTTTCTCGTCCCCTGAGCCTGTCGAAAGGGTCGAAGGGAGCGAGTTGTTCGCTATTCCCAACGTTGATACGGCAAAGGGAATTGCCATGCTCAGAGGAAATTTGGATCTTTACAAAAAAGTGCTATCCATGTTCTGCGTAGATGCTGATGAGCGGCTGGCGTATCTGCAAAAAATACCGGAGGCGGATATCTTGCAGTCATTTATAATCCATGTTCACTCTTTAAAAAGCGCATCCGCCGCCATTGGCGCGCAGGAAGTATCGTCACAAGCCGCAGGACTTGAAGCCGCAGGCAAAGCCGATGATATGGCTTTTATCCGCGAACATTTACCCGACTTTACGGTACTGCTTACGGAACTGGTAAAAAATATACGCACTGTATTATCCGACTGTACCGGATAACCAACTTCATCCTTAAAACGGAATGTCAATGTCAAATACTATTGCGTTGACTTTTTATCGTTTATCCTGTTTTGATATTGGCGTAAATGATTTTATCGGTGGGATTTACAACAAAGTCGCGTTTTTTGTCCAATTCGGCGCAAAACAAAACGTAATTTTTCGCATCGGTATAAATGCCAAAGGGCATAATAGCCGTACCCGCCCCGCGCGTACCATAATATCCCGCGTGGACAAATTCGGCATACGACGAAAAGGTTTGCGCTTCCGTAATATCAAATATTTCGTTCGCGCGCGAAACGTCGATATCGAAAAAACTTGACGGGATGACAAACAATTCTTCGTAAAAATATACGGAATTTGCGTCGTTCAACAGCTTGTTAGAAAATGTCGAAACAACTTGAGTCGAAACAACGAAATTTTGAATGTTCAAATTTTCCAAACTTTTTTGATTTTTTGGGTCAATAATTTCGGCAAAGATTTTAAACGGTCGTTCGTTTATACTTGTCACGCGCGACAATTCAATAATAGTCCAAAACACATTTGCGTCGTAATTTTTGGGCGATACTGTATCGTCGCTTAACACTACGGCTACCGAATCGCGGTCGCCTTGCTTCACTACCGTATCAACAAAATTATTAATATCTTTGGTTTCAAAATGGGTGATAACTGCGTCGGGGTGCGTTAGTTTTAACGCTTCAACTAAATATTTGTATTTGCGATTTTTTCCAATAACAAATAATTTAAGCGGGCGCGCGGTCAACCCCTTCTTAGACGTTTGCAGTCTTCGTTCGGTTTTATACGGAAACGCGCGTTTACGCCTCGCGGCGGATTCATCATCGGCAAGGCAATACATTTTATCGCCGAATACCACGGTCGGAATACCCGCGCAATGGTTTTCCAAATACTCTTCGCGCGATATTTTGTCAATGGGATAAAATTCACAGCCGCGATACGATAAAAGTTCCGACAATACATTGCACAAATCAGGGTTGGATACCGCCAACGCCATAAATTGCCCGATTTTTTTGTGATGTGCAAAAAACTGTATTTGTAAATCATTCAATCCCGTAATATCTTTGCGTAATGAACTCATAATTTCCGACGCTTCCTGAGTGCTTGTTTCCACTCCTATCGGTACGTTTGGGCGCAAATTGAAATTGCCCAATTTCAAAACCAAATCCAAACTGCCCAAATAATCCGTTTCGCGCGATTCGTCGCCGGCGCTTGCGTTGTTGTTCATAATTAAAATCCCGCTTGCGCGTTCTATGCCGACGTCTTTTAACTCGCTTAGACTTGCGGGGTTGCCCTGGCGCACGATAAGGTTAATTTTGTGCTTTGGTTTTTCGTCCAATTCGGCAATGGCGGCGTTCAATTCGTCAAAAACCTGCTGCTTTTTCGCGTCGGACAACAACAATATGATTTTTTGGTCGGGGTTATACATTAAATCCGCCAAAATCGCGGGGACTTCCTTGTTATAAAATAAAATCAATAAATGGTTTGATATGCGTAACCGTCCCTTTGCCCCGTCTCGGTTTGTAATGTAATTACGTATCAATGTGGTCATAATGGAAATAATAGTACCTGAAAACAACAAAGTTCCCGAAATAATGGTTATCAAGCGCACGATAAAAATGGCGTTATTAGGGTTATTGGCGCTTGCCGTACCGGTGTGGTATGTAAATATGGTTTTAAGGGCTTCTGAATATTTTATGTTATTATCAATTTGGGTTAAAACGCCCGCCAGAGTCAACACTAACAACATAGCGCAGAATAAAATCATCAAAACTGCGGTAAAAATCGGGTGACGGCTTTTGACAATCGTCCATGTATTGTTTATATTTTGTACAATTTTTCGCATATACTCCTCCAATTACCAAATATAACACAAAAACACGAACGATTCAACATATTGTAAATGGTCGCCGGAAGGCGGCGTACAGTTACAGACCTGTTATATGCCGTTGTTTGCCATTTGATTCGAATACGTTCCATGTGAGTACCGCGATATTGTAATTGAAACCGTCGAATTTATGAAAAGTTTCGTTCATTTTGACAAATCCCGTTATGTGTTGAGACAACCGTATATTCCGGCTTAGGGACGCCATGACCCAAAAACGGTCTTAAACGCGGTTTTTGGGCTTGAATATTTCCGCGGGTTACGGTGAAAAATGGCTCATTTACCGCTAAAGGTTTTATTTTTAATTTTGAAGGAATATTTTCGTATATTTAAACAGATAAATAATTTTTTTTGTTGACAAGCTACATTAATTAGTATATTATTAACTAACTATTTTAAAATAAAGGAGAAAAAAATGCCTGCGGAAAATTCTGAAAGACGTGTTCTGTATACGAAAAGAAAAAAAAGGGGCGAATGCCCGAGGTGCGGTAAAAAATTACGAAAAGGTTATAAATTTTCATTTTGTGATGATTGCCGTGAGTTTTTCCGCGATTACAATAAAAAATCAGCTAAAATTATAAATAAGATACGGAAAGCCCGTTACGAAGACCGAAAAGACAGCAACCAGTGCCCCCGCTGCGGCAAAAAACTAGGCAAAAGTTACAAAAAAATAATTTGTTTAAGCTGTTTGGAAAAGCAGTACAAGTACAATTACGGCAAAAAACGACCTAAAAAATAAATATTCAGCATGGGACAGCGCCTTTTAGACCTTTGGCAGACTCATTCCGCCTTTATAATGTCGATCTCTAAAAATTTGGCGTCTGCGGCGGTTATTATCGTATTGGGCATAATCCTTTCCAAAGGGGTGCGCAAACTTGTACATAAAGCCAATTCAAGCTGGGCTGAAAGCGACGGGACGGCAGTTCCCCTGCTGCAAGCGGTTATCCACTACGCAATCATCATTATCTGTGTCATTATGATCCTCAATATTTTCGGGGTAAGCACAGCAAGCCTTATCGCCCTGCTGGGAGCGGCGGGCGTAACTATCGCCCTTGCGCTTAAGGACACACTTGGAAACGTCGCGGCGGGTATAGGGCTTCTTATTATGGGGACTTTACGCAAGGGCGAATACATTGAGTTCGGCTCCTTTAACGGAACGGTAAAAGAGATAAATTTATTCACCACGATTCTTGAAACCCCAGACGGAATTTACATATCCGCCCCCAATTCCTGCATTTGGGGCGCTCCTTTAAAAAATTACACCCGAAACGGCAAACGCAGAATGGAGCTTTCCGTCGGTATCGACTATTCTGACTCGGTTGATACCGCTTTTCAGGTAATGCAAAACATTATCAGCGCTGAAAAACGATTTTTAAAAAACCCCGCCCCTCAGGTTATCCTTCAATCTTATGAAGACAGTTCGGTAAAAATCACTATTCGCGCGTGGGCAAAAATTCATGATTACTGGAACATTTATTGGGACATAAATAAAAGTATCAAGCCTAAAATCGAAGAAGCCGGACTGCACATTCCGTTTCCGCAACGCGATGTTCATATTGTGCAGGGGTAAAGTAACAATTAGGGTTTTTATTACCTTGACAATTAGCATTTTATACCTGAAAATTCTCTTAATAACGGGGTTATGTCTCCGCGTTGCGGAGACTTCGATTAACTAGCCGCTCACGCGGCTTAAATAGGGGTTATGTCATGGCGAGTAAAGATTTAATAGAAAAAACACTGCAAAAGGGAGAGGGCATTTTCCGCCTGAACCCCAATTTTATACCGCGCCCCTTTGGCGTTGAAGGCAGGCGGCTAAGACTCCATCCGGATGATTATTTTGCGTACGGTCTTGCGCGCGGTTCTATAAAAGAACGATGGATGTCTTCCACGAACATTGCCCAAAACGGGCCGCTGGCGGGACCGGAAGAGGGATTAAGCTTTGTAGCGGTTGATTACGGTAAGGAAGATAAATTCAGTTTAAAAGAGGCGATTGAAGTTCTAGGCGCGGCAATTATCGGAAAAGAACTTATCGACAAATACAAAGGCTTTCCGGTCTTTTCAAAATTCTACGATCTTAAAACTCCGCTCTTTCACCACCTTCACCTTGATATGGAAGCCGCAGCCCGTGTAGGCAAACTCGGCAAACCTGAGTGTTACTATTTTCCGCGCCAGTTCGCAAGCCACACTGGAGAAATTAACGCTACCTATTTCGGCTACGACCCCGACACAAAACCTGAAGAAGTGAAACAGCGTCTGCGCGATTACAACAAGGGCGATAATCGCATAACGGAGCTTTCCCGCGCTTGGCGCATTGAGTTAGGTTCGGGCTGGTACTCCCCCGCCGGCGTAATACACGCGCCCGGTTCCGTAATGACATACGAACTTAACTGGAACGGCGATGTCAATTCAGTGCATGAGAACGTTGTTTCAGGCGTTACCTACCCCCGCGAATTTATGAACGGCGAATGTCCGCCCGACAAAAAAGACGACATCGACTATATTTTCAGTTTATTGGATTGGGAGAAAAATACTGATCCTCACTACAAAAAACGCTTTGGTCGCCCGCCAATCACCATTGTAAAAAACGCGGACTATGAGGAGAAATGGATTTCTTACGCCAACGAAGGTTACTTCAGCGCGAAAGAGCTTTCCGTTAATCCGGGCAAGAGCGTTACTATCAAAGAGCCAGCCGCTCACGGCGTTATCTTTATTCAGGGACACGGCAAGTTCGGTTCCTACCCTTGCGAAGCGCCGGGTATGCTGCGTTTCGGTCAACAGAGCGCAGACGAATACTTTGTAAGCGAAGACGCGGCAAAGAAAGGTATCGTGATAACCAACACAAGCCCAGTTGAGCCGCTGGTACTGTTAAAGAGCTTCGGGCCTAATCACCCGGATGCTCCACAAAGCGTTTAACCTTTTGTCTTCGTCTTCTCGCTGTAATATTCCCACGCTTCTTTGTCGGTATATTTGTTATGCACAATTTTCCCGATAGCGTCCGCCATTTCCGCGGGGTGGTAACTTTGGAAAATATTTCTGCCCATGTCCAGTCCGCGCGCGCCGCCCTGCATTGAATGATATGCCATTGTAAGCGCTTCCTTCTCAGGCAGTTTTTTCCCGCCGGCTACAACGATTGGAACAGGGCACGCGGCGACAATTTCTTCGAACTTGTCGCAGTAGTAAGTTTTTACAATGTTCGCGCCAAGCTCCGCCACAATGCGGGTCGCCAGTTTAAAGTACTGGTCTGTCCGCTCCATGTTTTTCCCCACGGCGATAACGCCCAAAGTGGGTATGCTGTAACGCGCGCCCGCGTTGATAACTTTTGAAAGATTATCTATACTTTCAAGCTGACCGTCCGCACCGATAAAAGTCTGAACCGCCAGACAATCCGCGTTCATTCGGATAGCGTCTTCAATATCCACCGAAACAAGCTCATGGCTAAGGTCGTCGTTTATCATTGACGAACCGGCGGACACACGCAGGGCGATTCCTTTTCTGAAATTCGGCTTAACGCAGGTTCTGAGAGCCCCGCGAGTCGCCATAAGCACGTCAATATGATCGATTAATTGCGGAATAAGTATGTCCAGCCGTTCAAGACCGGAGACCGACCCCATGAAATAACCGTGATCAAAAGCGAACATCACCGTATTGCCGCTTTTAGGATTGAAAATATTGGTTAAATGCTTTTTCATGCCCCAGTCAAGATTCGCCGCGCCCTTTACATGAAAATTCCCGTTTGTCTTAAAGGGTACGTCGGTATGGTAGTTTTTCTCTACTTTGGTTCCTTCTGTATCTGCCATGATTATCCTCCAACGAAATATATAGTATAATATCATATAGTTTAAAAAAGGGGGAGTTATGTCCGGCGAATATTTGATGGCGGTCGACGCCGGAACAGGAAGCGTCCGAGCCGTTATTTTTGATGTCAACGGCAACCAAACAGGCTGCGTTCAAAAAGAGTGGAGACATCTGGAAGACCCCCGCTATCCGGGCAGTATGGATTTTGACTGGAAAACCAACTGGGACATTACCCGTTCCTGCATTAGGGAAGTCATGGCGGAAACCGGCATTAAGCCCGATCAAATAGCGGCGCTGTCCAGTACCTGCATGAGGGAAGGGATTGTCCTTTACGACACGGCTGGAGCGGAAATATGGGCGTGCGCCAATGTTGACGCGCGGGCGGGGGACGAAGTAGCCCAGCTAAAACGCATAGACCCCGAGCTTGAAAAAGAATTGTACATGGAATCGGGACAAACCTTCGCGTTAGGCGCTTTGCCTCGTCTGTTGTGGGTAAAAAACAAACTCCCCGACGTTTACAAAAAAATCGCCCGTATCGGAATGTTCAATGACTGGATCATTTTTAAACTTTCAGGCGTACTTGCCGTGGAACCCAGCAACGGATCAACCACCGGACTTTTTGATCTTAAAACGAGAACGTGGGACAAAAGCATAGCCCGACGCTGCGGCTTGCGCGATGACATTTTCCCCGATGTGATGGAGTGCGGAACTGTCGCCGCGAAAGTATCTAAAACAGGCGCGGAACAAACAGGCTTACTTGAAGGCACTCCGCTTGTCACAGGCGGCGGAGATTGTCAGCTTGGTACTGTAGGCGTAGGTGTTGTTGATGCAAACGAGGCGGTAGTTTTCGGAGGCAGTTTTTGGCAGTACGAGTACAATACCGTTACGGGAAAATGTTCTCCAAAATGCGACATACGCGTAAACTGCCACGCCATTGGCAGCTTGTGGCAGTACGAGGCTCTTGCTTTCAATCCGGGACTCGTTATGCGCTGGTACAGGGACGCTTTCTGCGCGGAAGAAAAACGAATTGCCGCAGAACAGCACACCGACCCTTACGCGCTCATGGACAAGGCGGCTACTGACATTCCCGCCGGCAGTTACGGAATGATCTGCACATTCTCCGACGTAATGAATTACATCAATTGGAAACACGCCGCCCCAAGTTTTATGAACTTTGAGCTTAACCCCGAAAAATTTAACAAGGTTACTTTTTACCGCGCAATTATGGAAAACACAGCCCTTGTAACGCTTGGGCATCTGCGGCTGGTGGAAACCGCAACCGGCAACCGTCCTGAAAAAATCGTCTTCGCGGGCGGCGCTTCAAAGAGCGCCCTTTGGTCGCAAATACTGACGGACGTACTCGGCATTCCGGTAGAAGTTCCTGTAGTGAAGGAAGCTACCGCGCTGGGAGCCGCTATCATGGCGGGAAAAGGCATAGGGCTGTATACCGACATTAAGGAAACCGCCCGCAAATTGGCAAAAACAGGAAAAGTATTTTCACCTAACAAGGAAAATAGGGAAATCTATGAAAAGGCATTTGACAAATGGAAAGCGGCATACGCTCCGCAACTGCGGCTCAGCGATGAAAAAATAACCAAGTATATGTGGCTTGCGCCGGGAATGTAATTACCCGATAATTTATTTTTAAAGGAGAATATTATGTTTATTGTAGATGAAAAAGACAAAGAATACCGATTCGGCGACTCAGGTCCTAAGTACCTTATGCAGGGACCTCGGAGTAATTTCGCTCTGGTACAATTCATGCCCGGTCAGGATTTCCGCGCTCATTATCATGAGGTTATGGAAGAAAACTTTTTTATCCTTGAAGGAACCGTTACCATAGTTGTAGACGGAACTGTGCACACCCTTAACCCCGGTCAACTCATACACATTGAGCCTAAAGAGGTGCATTATGTGATCAATAAATCTTCTTCTGTAGTACGCATGATTTCTTCACTTGCGCCTTATCAAAAAGTTGACAAGATTGAGGTTGATAATCCTGTTTTGGGGTAAAGGGCAAGTACAGAGATCGTTGAGGTGATTATTTGCAGAAAAATTAACTTGACAATATGAACAAAAGTTCATATACTTATTTATGGCATGGGAAGTAGATACAACTGATGAATATGACGCTTGGTTCTTGGAGCAGGGTGAAGATGGACAAGAATCTATCCGTATAAAGGTTGAGCTTCTTACGAAATATGGTCCGCACCTGCCACGACCTTACGCCGATGCTTTGAAAGGGAGTAAACTGAATAATTTGAAGGAACTAAGAGCTCAAACTACTGATCATGTATTTAGGGTTGCTTTTTTGTTTGATGAGGAACGCAAGGCTGTTTTGCTCATCGGCGGGAATAAAAAAGGCAAAAACGAAAAACGATTTTATCAGAACCTGATAAAACAGGCTGAAAAAATATATAAACAATATCGTAATATCCGTTAGGAAGGAGTAAAAAAATGGCTGAAACCAAAGTTTTAAAGAAAACACACCCGATAAGCGAATTAGACGCAAGAATGAATCCAGAGGTTCTGGCAAGAGCAAAAAAAAGGGCAAAGGAAGAAAGTCTTAATATCCGACTTTCGATACTACGAGAAAAATACGGAATGAAACAAAGCGAGGTTTCAAAATTTACTCAAACCGCTGTTTCAAAACTTGAAAAGCGCAAAGATATCCGAATTTCCACATTGATAGATTATCTGGATAGTCTCGGTATGGGTTTGGAAATAACCGCTCGTCCAAGAAACTCTACCAAGAAAGAATTGCTGTTGAGGGTGTGAGTAATTCGTTAATCAGTTCATCATATTTTGCTCCCGCGGCGCGGACGGCGAGCTGAAGCTCGCCTCATTTTGTTCATCTGGGGGACTTGTTTCTGCGCCGGAGCGATTAGGATTATTCATCTACACCCCTTGACGGGGTGCGGTTAATTGCTCCCCCGCGCGGATTCGGACCACGGACCCAGTGGTTAACAGCCACTTGCTCTGCCAGCTGAGCTACAGGGGATTAAAACTTCATTAAGTTCCTAAAACTTGATGAAATCTAATGAGAACATAACATAATTAGCCAAATATTGTCAATAGGGGCTAAACTCAAAAATGGGTAAAAAAACCCCGGAGAAAGGAGTTACTCCGGGGAGAAAAAGGGGAAAATAGGAGGAACGTAGTACAAAGCGAGCTTACTGAATATATAACCATATTTGGGGATAAAAGGTTACAGAGAAATAAAGATTATTTTGCCTTCAAATTATGAATAAATCGCTCGTAGGCGGCTATCGTCGCGGCTAGTATTATGTCCTGCAATGTACCCCTGCCGCCTATGTCCGCGCCTTCCATTATGTATAGATGCTTTAAAATTGCTTCTAAATCTTCCGCTTTACAAGAAGGGTCGGCGGCAAGACGGCGCTCTAAGCCCCTTGTTTCCTGCTCAAATACTTCTTTGTACTTTATTTCCTGCCATTCATCACTAAGAGCCACTTTTTTCTCCGGAACGAAGAAATTTTTTCGGTAAATATTTTGCCAGTGTCTCTTTTAATCCTATGGGCTGTAGTGTAAAAGTTAAGGCTATCGGCAGCATTAACATCTGGTCTGTAAGATTATCTTGATAAAAAGCGGGCAGAAGCTTAAGCAATATCGATATAATTATACCTAATACCGAAAGCAGCCATATCAACCTTAATAGCTCGCCGTAAATTTGCAGTTTCTTCTGATTCTTGGTTATCGCGTAACATATTCCGAATGGAGCCGCGACAAGCAACAACGGAGTGCAGAAAATCATATTTATATTTTGATATGTGTAATCGTGGTTTGTAAAAAGATTCATAAAGTACAAAAGAACGCCTATAAGACCAAAAAATAATCCGCTTAAACTCATACTTACGCCAGCCAGTACTCTGCCCGCTTTAATGTTCTTTTTCTGTAAAAAGAAAAATAAGGCGAAAATGGCGGATAACACAAGACTGAATATAAGCTCCCATACCCATTGTTTGTGCGGTTTTACAAGAACAGGAGGACGTCCTACCGACTGATTTACAATCTCAATTGACGATACAAGTTTGCGTCTTTTGCCGTTAATATCGGTGTACTGGAAATCTTCTATTCTCTTGCCGACTTCCGAGGGGAGAAACATCTCTTCCCAAATTGTAACGGGATAATCAATAACCTGACCCATCAGGAAATTTAAAAACCAGTCGGCGACGGGTGAAAAATATGTGTGCCGCCTCACATGGTTGCGTAATGTAAAACCGGTAGTTTTACTCTCAAATTCTTCTTTAAACTGACCGTCTGTCGCAAGATCGATTATATCCCTGATCCTTGTTGAGCAATTATCCCTGAAATGATGATAATAATAATCGCGGTTTTCGGGAAGAACGTTGTGTACGGCAAAATCCCTTACTTTCCTTTTTGTTTCCGGCGGAAGATCTAATGTATAAATTGCTATGTCACGATTGGTTCTTTTATAAACATTTAAATTTCTTTCGGCGTGAGAAACTCCGCAGCTGTATAACAATCTGCCAAAAGCAAAATTATAGAAAAAATTGTCATTATCAAATGAAAATATTCCGTAATCAAAAAAATAACCGGTATTATCGGAAGAATCTTCAATCATCAGAGCAATATGCCCCCACCAAAAATACAACTGATCGCCTGGTCCCATAACCGCAATCTTAATCGTAAGGTTATCTTCCTGCGCGGAAAGGCTTACGATTAAAATAACAGTCAGCAATAATAAAAAAATAATTTTCTTAGTCATGTTATTAGTGTGCATTATCATTAAAAGTTATTCAATATGTTTATCGTTTTGTTTTGCGTAAATTTAACGCAAAATTAACCTGCGCGATGCTTATTTCAAGGCGCGACGCTATCTCTTCGGCGGAAAGTCCTTCATTGACAAGGGAATCAATAGCGTTGCGAATCTGTTTTTTTGAGGGCGGTTTTTGAATAGGAGACTCCTCTTTAACGGTTGGCTTATTTTCAGTCCTAACTGGAGTTTCATAAAGTCCGGCGGTCGGGTTTTCCGGCGATAAACGTCGCGACATCAACGGAGGCTCGGTCTGCAGTCTCGGCGGCGGCAAAGGCGGCTGTCCTTCGGGATTTTTTAACGCTGAGCGAATACCGCGTCCAAGGTTTGTATAAAGAGCATTGGACGAAGGTTTAATTTCAACCGCGTTTTTATATTCTTCTATTCGTTTCTCCGTATCTTCCAATATTTTTTTAAGTTTTGAAATACTGTCTTCCACAAGCTGTATATTTCTGTCTGTAACTGAATTAATTTCCGCAATTAATTTGGCGACTTCAGTTCTGTGCTCTTCAAGTCCGTCCGATGTCGCTCTGGTTTTAATATACCATTTTAAATAAAAAAACATTATTAAACAAAGAGCGAAACAAATAATTGATACAATAAAAAAAATATTCATAAATTTCCCGTATTAAAGGCTTATATCGATCTTCTTGCCCAAATATGGATCGCGTAAAACATGGGGTTGCGTTTCTTCCTCATTTTCTTCTTTTTTTCTTTCATCATTCTTGTGACCTGAATTCTGTCTATGCCCGTGTTCCTTATCGCGATCTTTAATTTTCTCTATTCCCTCTCCCGTATTCTGAGTTTCATTTACCTGTTGTATATGTTCTTCTGTTTTACGTTCAATTTGTACACCCTGAATTGCCTGATGAAGCGTTTGTCCCTCTTTTTGAGCGGCTTGGGTTTTCCCAACCTTGTCAACTTGTGAAAAAATGGCTTGTAGATCAATTGGTGCTATAGCCATCAAGTCCCTTCATAGCAAGCTCGTCAGGTTCCTCGTATTTAGTCGCTCTGACAAGACCGTTTTCCAGAATAAAGGTTACCGCGCGGTATTCTGTTCTTACATCTTCTTTAACATCGCGAATCCATATTTTTACACCGGGCCATACTTTAGTAGACGCGGATACCTTGCCGCGAACTTGCATTTGATTCATGAATTCCTGGACTTTTAGAATATTTTCATTGGCATCATTTAATTCATCGGTTAATACTTGTTTGCGTTCCGTCAGTTCCTGCAAGTACGCTTCTTTATCTTCGGGCAGTGATTTACGCTGTTTCTTTGTATTGATTAATGTCTGTAAATCCAGCCGCATTGATTCAAGTTCTTCTTCCGACGACGTTTTAAGCGCAAGAAGACGCTCCAATTCCAGTTTGCTGTGAGGATCAAAACCAACTTCGCAGATTGTTTCCGTACCGCTTGTCGAGTTACCCAGAACTTTGGCGTTTATTTCCTCGCCCGCGCGCAAACGACCGCCCATGATATTTGCGCGTTTGCCCATACAAACAATACTCTTTATCGCGTCAACATTTGAATTGATAATTCCGTCGGTAACAACAACCATATTGCCTGCTTCCACATTGGCATTCTCGATAAAGCGCGACCAAATTGAACGCCCCGCGCGAATCTTACCGCCGCTCTTTCCGTTGATACCTTGATAAATAATTATATCGCCTTCCGCGTCAAGTTCCGCTTTGGATACTGTTCCTCTTACTTCGATATTACCGGCGGCTTTTACAGAGAAAGTGTCTTCTACGTTGCCTGTAATAATAACATTTCCAAGGAAAATAATATTTCCTGTTTTAAGGTTAACGTCGCCTTCAACCGTTAAGACCGGCTCTACGTTAATTTTACCGTTTGCGACTATTACCTGCCCGTTAATGTCGGAAATAATTGTGTCATTGGCGTCGTTTACATGTACGTTTGTTCCGATAGGCAGCGGAATATCGCTTCCCGCTCTCGCGGGAAGAATTTTTCCCGTAACGGTTTTTCCGTCTACGCCGTCTTCGGGAGGCACTTTCTTCGCAAGCGGCTGATTTTGAACAACGTTCTGAATTATATTAAGTTCTTTAAAGTTTACCCTGCCGTTAGTTCCCTCTTTTAACTTTATCCGGGTTTGATCCGTCTCAAAGAAATAATGAATATAGGCGTCTTTTCCGTTAACCGGTTTTAAACCTTCCGCTATTTCTACCTTCTCTCTGAAAACAGGTTTGTCTACAAGCTGTTCAATGTATTCTTCTTTAACGCCGTGGTATACCCTGTTCTGTATAAGCAGACTCTTAAATATATCGACTGTTAAATCCGCGCCGCCTTCACCGGGAGGAATGATAGTCGCTAGAACTTTCATTTCCGCGTCGTCAACTTCGATGTTAGCCATAGTGTCGTTAGCGGGATTATAATTAAAATCCGCCACCTTTACATACATTCCGCCGGCTTCATCTACAAGTTTTTCAACTAAATTATTATCGTAATTTTCTACACCTCTGGAATGAAGCTCCTGCATTGCGTAAGCCGAATGTACTCTCTTGCCGTTACCGACAGGAGGAACAACCTTAAGAAAAACTCCGTTGGACCAACATCGAACAAAAGCGTCTCCGTCTTTGTCTTGGATAACTTCAACGCTTTCCGCGTCTTCATCAACAAGACTCTCTTTCTCCTGCTGCGCTTTCTTGGCTTGAACGCGTTCATAGGCGCGTATTACCCAATCCTTTTTTCCCGCGCCCATAAATCCGGCTGAACCCCTTTCCAGGATTTCATACTCAAGACGGCGGATTGATGTATCAAGCAAACCGGCGGCTTCATTTACAGCCGCTTCCAATGTAGGACCCGACGCATCAACAGATCTTATCGCCCTGTCGTTTTCCAGATGCCCTTTTACAATTTCCTGCAACTGGAGAAAATCGATCATACAATACCTTTTCTTATATTAGTTAATTTGGATCTTAAATGCAGAATCGCTTTGGAATGAAGTTGTGAAACTCTGGATTCTGTTACCTGAAGAACGCGTCCTATATCTTTTAACGTTAAATCTTCGTAATAATACAGTACAAGAATTTTCTTTTCTTTATCGGGAAGTTCGTTTATCGCCTCGACAATAACTCTGCGGATTTCTTCGTTAACAACAACAACGTCGGGATTCATACTGGAAGGAGATTCTATGCTGTCGCCGATAGACACTTTGTCGTTGTCGTCGCCTGAGTACCATAAATCATTCAAGGAAATTATTGAAGTGCCGGAAATTTTTTGAATCACTTTCATGTATTCTTGTTCGTCTATGCCCAGAGCGCCGGCTATTTCCTGCTCCGAGGCGGTTCTGCCCAAATGAGCTTCCAAAGATGAAATAGTCGTTTCTATTTCGCGGGTTTTTTGCCTGACGGAACGCGGAACAAAGTCGATTAAACGCAGTTCGTCAAAAATCGCGCCTCTTATGCGCGTAACGGCGTAAGTTTTAAATTTTACATTTTTATCAGGATCAAATTTGTCAATTGCGTCGATAAGACCAAAGACTCCGTAGCCTACAAGGTCGTCAAACTCAACGTTGTTGGGCATTCCAACGGCTACTTTTCCGGCAACATACTTTACCAATGGGGCGTACTGTTTTATAAAAGCTTCTCGTATCGCAGGATCCCGTGTTTTCCGGTACTGCTGCCAGAGTTCTTCTTCTGTCCTTTCTTCCGGCATTCCCAAACCTTTCCTTTTTAATCTTTACTCAACACTGTTCTAATGCCTTGCGCGATAGCTTGCGGCTGAAAATCACCCTGCAACGCTTGAGGCTTATTGCCCTTGTATTGACTGCGATCCGGCTCGGATTCATCAACAGGAGCTGTCGGTCCCATCGAAGGAGCCGAAGGCGAAGCGCCGTCCGGGGAACCTGAAAAATTGGAAAATGCCATTGCCATCATATCTAAATCAGGCAATCCTCCCAATCCTGAATCATCCTCCCCAACACTTGAAGCAAACTGAGGTTGAAAAGCCTGTGGTTTTTCAGCCTCAAAAGAAGACGTTTCATCAAAACCGCCCGATTTTGCCGCAGCGGGTTCACCGAATGAAATACCCTCAAAATCCCCTAAGTCATTATAGCCTGTTTCTTTGTTTTGGTCTATACCCTCATCCGACATTGAAAAGTTGACGCTTGGATAAGCAGGTTGATTACTCTCGGCATAAGAGCGATTATCCCCCCCGCCGCCGGTTTTGAAAGCGCCTGAAATCAAGTCTTCTATATTTCCCAATTCATAAGCTTCGCCTTTTTGCTCAAATAATTCCGGCACAGCATACTCGCCCATGCTGTCCATAGCTATGCTTATATGTCCTTCAGATCCATCGGTTTCGGGGGTAGCGGAGGTTTCATCATTAATATATAAAAGTTCCGGAAAATAACTGTTTATTACAAAATGCAGACCAAAGCCAAGCCCGAAAAAAACAACCGCAAAAATAAGCGCTCTAAGGAAAATATAAATTGCGCCTACACCGGAAACCAGCCCCAGAAGAACTGAAACAAGCAGGGCGAAAGCCGCGGCTGTAAAACCCCATTTAAAACTACCCACTTTTTACTCCTTTTCCTTTAAACATTTTCCTGCGGGGACTTAAAAAGTCTTTTTAGCATTCCGCCGAAACCGGCTGAATCTACAGGTTTGTTTCTGTCCATGCGATCTACGATATGTTGAACGCAAATACTTGCCTTGCATTTTGGATCCACCACCATAAAGGGTTTTTGCCTTAAAACGGCGTGAGAAACCGATATGTCGTCGTAAATAAACCCAAGATAATCCAGTTTTAAGTTTAAAAATTGACCGGCAATATTGATCATTCTGTCGGCGACGCCTTTTGCCTGAGCCGCGCCCTTTGCGCGGTTTACTACAAGTTTTAAGCCCATGTTAACGGAGTCATATTCCGTAGCGATAATTTTGATAATGCCGTAAGCGTCGGTAATCGCGGTCGGCTCCGGAGTGGTGATAATTACCGCGTCGTCGGCGGCGGCGATAAAGTCCAAAACATTGCTGGAAACGCCCGCGCTTGTGTCTATGATGATTATGTCCGCGTTGGACAGAGAATCAAGCTCCGATATAAAGAGTTTTCTGTCTTCCTCGCCCATGTTGGCAATCTGGGAGAAGCCGGAAGCGCCGGCGACAATGGAAATCCCGTATTCGGTCTCCACAAGAATCTCCCGGATTGTTTTTTGCTTTTTAATTACATGGTAAAGGTTATATTTGGGAATCATGTTGAGCATAACATTAACGTTGGCAAGCCCAAGGTCGGCGTCCATTACAACCACCTTTTTCCCCAGTCTTGCGAACGCAAGAGCCATGTTAACGGAAAGGTTGGTCTTTCCTACGCCGCCCTTGCCTGAAGTAACGGTAATAACGCGGGCTTTATCGACGGACTTTATGCTCGCCGTCTTTGAAGATGAAGACGTTTTTGGCGGAGCTGCGCCGTCCTTTTTCCGTTTCATTATTTCCCGCAATTTCTCAGCTTGATCGTCCATACTTTTTATCTCCATTTAAATTGATCCGCTTCGCCGGAAGGGAAACGTTTCTCAATTTTATCCCGGTTTACCTTAAAACCTTCAAGATTGATAAGAAAACGCACAATAGAGGCTCTTCTTATATCTTCGGGAACTTCTTGCCCATTAGTGATAAAAGAAATACTTTTTCTTTTCTCCGCAAGCGCGGAAATTATGTTACCGTAACTGTCGGTTTCATCCATTTTTGTAAGAATAATCGATTTATAGTCAAAAGGCTCAAACTGCCTCATAATGACCTCTATATCGCTTGTTTTGGTCGCCGCGCTTATAACCAGATGATACTCCGCGCTTTTAGGGCATCCGTCAAGAATCTCCTTCATCACGCCTATTTTGGACGAGTCTTTTGGGCTATTGCCGATAGTATCGATTAAAACTAAATCTATGTCCTCGCCGCAAAGGGCGATTTCCTTTCTTATATCATGTTTATTCAAGGCGCAGGAAACAGGAATGCGCATAATATCCCCGATTTGTTCAAGCTGCTCTTTGGCGCAAATACGGAAAGTGTCAATTGTTATCATTCTTACGTCGACGGCGGAGACTCCTTCCGTCCCTATGCCGTAAATCGCCGCAAGTTTTGAAATCGTGGTTGTTTTTCCCACTCCCGTAGGACCTACAAGAACCATGATCCTTGGTTTGCGTACAACGGCGTCCTCTTTAAAAATACTGATGCTCTCCCCTATCCATTCAAGAAGACAATCCTGCACGGTATCAAAATTATCCAGTTGTTCAAGAGACAGCTCTTTTCGCAGTCTTTCAATCATTCCGTTGATATATTTTTCCGAGAAATCATTCGCTTTTAACAATTCCACAGTACGGACAAAAGAGGGGTGTTCTTCTTTTTTACCCGTTCCTTCTACTTTTTCTTTTAATTCTTTAAGCGCGTCTAAAATCTGCTGGGACGCTTCTCTGCCGCCGACTGATATTTCGCCTATGTTTTTTCTGGCGGCGGCGATAACTTTTTGTTTCTCATTTTCAAGATTTTTTTCGGCAAATAAATCTTCAGGCGAAATACCAAGCGCGTTATGCGAAATTGATGTACGCGCGGCATTATGCTCATGCGCCGCTAAATTATTTTGTCTTTGCGGCGTAAAATAAAATTCAACCTGAATACCGGGTTTTGAAAACATACCTAAAAATCCGCCGAACCTAACTTCCTTCTGGCTTAAAATATGGAAAGGACGATTATATTTTGCGGCAATTTTTAATTCGCAATCCATCCGGCTGTCGCCCTGTTCGATATATTTCTCCATCTCACTGCTCCGTTGTAGTATCTAATCTTATCATCCCTACCGCTTCCGGAATTACACCGGAAACAATTTCAGGGACGGAAAGAACCGCCAAATCCGGCAGTTCGCGATCCGTTGAATTTTTAACAAGGAAACGAGCCTGTTCGGAACAAAGAATCACAGGCATCCAGCCCTTTTCCTTAACCGCCTTGACCGCTTTTGCAACAGCGGTAATCCAAAGTTTTTGCGTATTAGGATCAAGCGCGCAAACCATACCGGTTGCTGTCTCATATTTCGCGTCGATGATTTTCTGCTCAATAACGGGATCGATTGTAAGAACGCGCAGTTTTTTATCTTCATCGGCGTATTGATCGCATATTTGACTTGCGAGAGCCTGACGCGCTTTCTCGGTAAGGAACCAAATGTTTTTGGAAATCGGCGCGTAGTCGGCAACCGCTTCAAGAATTGACACAAGGTTGCGGATAGATACTCTTTCCCGCAATAAGCCGTGAAGCACTTTCTGTATCTCCGTTACGCGCAAACCCTTGCCTTCCCTAAGAGCCTCGTCGACAACGGCGGGGTAATCTTTGCGCAGGGTATCAAGAATTACTTGAGTATCCTGCAAGCCCAGAATATCGGCGGCGTGGCGGCGGATAATTTCCGTTAAGTGCGTCGCGATTATCGAGGGAGGATCTACAACGGTGTACCCCGCGCGTTCCGCCTCGTCTCTCCTATCCTGATCGATCCATATTGCAGGAATTCCAAAGGCTGGGTCTATTGTTTTCTCGCCTTCTATTTCATTTGTAACTGTTCCCGGATTGATACACAGATAATTTCCAAGACGTATCTTGCCCCGCCCTGAATCCACGCCCTTAATCTTAAAACAGTACTCGGAAGGACCGAGCATGGAGTTGTCAATTATGCGCACCTTGGGAATAACAAGCCCAAGGTCGTAGGCGGACTGGCTTCTTACGCCCATAACTCTTTCCAGAAGTTCCGCGCCTTTTTCCTTTTCAACTAACGGTACAAGACCGTAGCCAAGTTCCAGTGAGAGGGCGTCCAGCGGAACAACGGGAGGAAAGTCCGCGGTTTTTTCATCTTTATGCTCGCGGGCTTTTACGGCTTGTTCTTTAAAAATAACAGCCTTTTTCTGATTAACGCCTGTCCTGTACGCGT
>Ga0268262_10001853_pt1 | contig 25330 bp, 22 predicted proteins | sample TergutNc150P3_FD_190354 | JGI IMG/M metagenome (GOLD analysis project Ga0268262, IMG submission 190354) | Nasutitermes corniger P3 segment gut microbial community from laboratory colony in Florida, USA - Nc150 P3 (SPAdes) (version 2) | ecosystem: Host-associated > Arthropoda: Insects >... | reverse complement strand
GCTGGCGCTTTGGTTTATGACGCGGCCTTTGATGCTCTGAATATTGGAGGTAATTTCGTTCACCGTTGCCGCCGTTTCGGTCATGTTGCTGGACAGGTCAGCGCCAATTTCTGATAACACGCCCGCCTGTTTTTTAATGAGAAGAACCAGGCCCTTGATTTTTTCAAGCGTTTTATTGAAGTAATTGGCAAGGTCGCCTACCTCGTCTTTTGAACTGATTTCAACGCTCCGTGTCAGGTCGCCTTCGCCTTCGGATATGTCCTTTAAGGTACGGGTTACGCGGATAATCGGTTTGACAATGTTTTTGGCGACGAGTAGGGTAATAACTGCCGCCAATATCAGGAGGATAACGGCGAATACTATGGAAAAAGATATCAGGGCTTGAATCGGCTTCTTTATTTCCGATACGGGGATGCCTAATTGCAGGGACCAGGGTGTCGTTTCAAAGCCCGAAACGAGAATAGGCTGGAAGATATAATGTACTTCTGTTTTCATGACTTGGGAATACTTATCCAGTATAGAGACATCTCCATTTAAGATCGCTTTGGCTAAACGGTCAGTGTCGTTTCCAAAAAGCTCTTTGTCTTTGTCGTTGGATTTCAAATTTTTCCCGATCCTGTCCTTGTCCCAATGAGCTATAGCCGTAGCGTTATCGCTATATACAGCGGCTATTCCCGCGCCGTCGTACACTTCTTTTATCAAATTATCTACTATTTGCTGAACTGTGCTGATAAAGTTGACTCCAACCAGACCTACAATTTTGCCTGAACTATTCTTAAAAGTATAAATAACGGCAACGATGGGGACGTTCCCCTTGCCGGTCACATTCGCCCAAAAGACGTCCGCAAGTTCCTGGAAGGCAGGTTCTCTTCCTGTTGTAGAAGCAAGGCCTTGCGCGCCTACTCTTGCCAGCTGGCTCTGCCAGCCTTCAAAGCCGGCGGGTTCCCTTACTACTGGACCGTTCATTCTATGGAAATACGTTTGATACTGCCCCAGTTGGGCGTCCTGATTGTCTATGGTGTTGGGAAACCATGCTGTCCAGATACCGGCAATGGAGTCGACTGTTGCGATAAGGCTGTGCATTACATCGTCATACATATGCCGCCGCCCGCTCATTTCAGTATCTTCATAGCTGTTGAATATCTGGACGAGCACGTTTCCGTAATCCGTGAAGACTTCCATTTGCCGCTGGACTTCCTTTGCGTTGAGTTTTGCCAACGTCTGGGCGTAAGTGTAGGTTGTGTCCAGCTGCAAAGCTGAAGACCGCGTAAGGTTGAACACGGACAAAATCGCTACGGATACTAAGATCATAATCAGGATAATCGTGGTTAATTTGATTCTCAGGCTCATATCATTGCTCCTTTGCATTAACAACACTGGTATCTATGTTGCGTGTATTTTACGTATGTTATTAGTAGTATAAAAACATTTCAAGTGAATATCAAGTTAAGTCCTGATGGCCTGAATCAGCGTTGCTTCGTTTCACTTGATTAACCCTTCAACCCGGTAGTAGCTATACCTTCTATAAAATACCTTTGGCAGAGGAAGAACAAAATAACAACCGGCAATACCGCCAAACAGGACATGGCCATGACATTTTTCCAAACTATCACGATATCGGAATCAATGAACATCCGTAATGCCAGGGACACGGTGAATTTTTTTACGCTGTTGATATAGATCAGGGAATTAAAATAGTCGTTGTATGTCCATAAAAACTGAAACAAACCCGCCGAGAAAAGAGCAGGTTTAAGAAGCGGTAATAAAATGCTTATAAGGGTCCTGAAAGAACCGCAGCCGTCCATACGCGCCGATTCGTCAAGTTCCTGCGGGATGCCGCGTATAAACTGAACCAGCATGTAGGTAAAGAAGGGATAACATGCAAAAATTGCCATCAGGTAAAACGGGTTAAAACTGTCCAGCGCTTTGAGATTGCGGAAAATAGTATAACGGGGTATAAGCAAAATGGAATTGGGAAGCATAAGCGTTGAAAGTAAAACAAGAAACAATACCTTTTTCCCTTTGAACTCGAAACGGGCAAAACCATAAGCTACAAGCGTGCTTGAAATGATTGTAAATAACGCGGTTGGGATTACAAGCAAAAATGAATTGGTAAAGAATCTGGTAAAGGTATTTTTGGCTACGCCTTTCCAGCCGTCCCGGTACGCGTCGAAATTAATTTCACCCGGGAGTAAGTTTACTCCCAGAAATATCTCAGTATTTGTTTTAAAACTGGCAAAAAACATCCATAACAGGGGGTAACACAGGAAAACCGCAATTAGAATCAAGAGAACATACGAAAACGCTTCCTTTATATGGTTTTTAGATTTTAAATTCACCGTTCGCCCCTTAACTTTCATCGCTGTAGAAAACCCAGTACTTTTGGCTGGCGAATAATCCCATGGTAAATAGCGCTACCACCAGGAAGATAATCCATGATGTCGCGCTTGCGTATCCCATTCTCCAGTACACGAATCCGTCGTTGTACAGCTTAAGGCCAAGCATATACGTGGATTTAACCGGCCCGCCTCGCGTAATGACAAAGGCGGAGGTAAAATTCTGCAAAGCGTTAATTGTCTGCATTATAATACAGAAGAAAAGGATGGGTGATATATACGGCAGGGTAATCTTTACAAATCTTTTCGCGCTGCCCGCGCCGTCAATGCGCGCGGCCTCATACAAAGCGGCGGGTACCTGCTTCAGCGCGGCCAGAAACATGACCATTGAAGAACCGAATTGCCATACCTCCAGCGAGCTCAGTGTCGGAAGGGCTGTTTTGGGATTGCCTAAAAACGAAACGGTGGGAAAACCAAAAAAGTTTATCAAGCTATTTACCATTCCCTGATCCCTGAACATAACCTGCCATAAAACCGCGACCGCGACGCTTCCGCCAAACAGGGAAGGCAAATAGTACGCTGTGCGCAGGACGCCGATTCCTTTTCTGGCTTTATTCAATAACATGGCAATAAATAAGGACATAAGCAGTTTAAACGGCACTGTGTAAACCACATATAGCAAGGTTGCCTTTAACGATATCCAAAACTCGGGGTCTTTGGTAAACAGGTCGATATAGTTGCTAAGGCCGGCAAACGAAGATCCTTTTAACGGGTTATAGTCGCAAAGGGCGTAATAAAACGAAATGACAAACGGATACAACTGTAATAGCAATATGCCGACCAGCCACGGCAACAAATAAAGATACGCTACATTGTTTCGCTCTTTTAGGCTTTTGCCTTTCACAACCGCTCCCTTCAAAATTTATTACATTATAAATTTTACTCGCAAAATCTCTCACGAAGACACGGAGGAATGAAAAACACAGAGAGAAGACAGAAAATCCTACTGGCGCGCGAGGAAAGCGTTGATCTGTTGAACTACGTCCCTGGCGGCTATGGCTGGGGTCTTTGTTCCAAAGGAAACCGCCTCGTACGCGTCCATAAGAATCTTGGTAACTTCGGCTCCCGTGGTCAGCCCGGCATCGTCTACGCCATTATATAGCCTGGTAATTGCCACTGATTCCGCCGTAAGCTTATTAAGCCTCCCGTCATTAACCACAATTTGCTGCGCCATTGCCGTAGGCGGTACCGACCGGACTGTCCCAAGTATCCTGGCCGCTTCCTCAGAATTGAAGAAGAAGTCAAAGAACTTGGCGCATTCCTCGGGGTATTTGGTCTTCGCGTAGATGCCCATGTATTGGGGTGGGTTGGTAAACCATGCGTCATTCTTGCGGTTAGGCAGGAGCGGCAAGTTCCCCGCGTAATATTGAACAGAAGGATTGGCGGCCTGCATTACTTCAACAGTTGACGTATACCCAACATGCGCGACATACTTGCCGGCAACCCAATTGGGATCATCCTGATCCCGTAAACCGAAAGGCGCCTTGTAGGCGGCGGGCGCGGCAGTCCCTGACTTATATATGCGGTCAATTAGATCAAAGCACTGGGTAAACTGCGCTTCCGTCATGTTGAGCTTCTTGGCCGCGTCGTCAATGATGGGGACGCCGTTAAGCTGGCGGGCATACCCGCGGACAAAGAACGCCAATCCGTTTGAATCCTGAATGACGGACAAGAGGTAGCAGGACGGATCCGCGGCGCGCACTTTTTGGCCCCAGGTGATAAGGTCTTCCCAGCTATAGGGTTTTGTAAAATCAATGCCGAGCCTGTCAGCCAGGTTCTTGTTGACAAGAACCGCAGTGCCGGCCACGCCGGTCGGGATAGCCCACTGGCTGGCGGTACCGAATCGGCCGTTGGCACTAATGAAGTTTTGATCAAATTTGTCAAATTTGATGTTTTTAAGCGTGGAGAGGTTGTACAGAACACCCAGCTTTTGGTATTCCGGGCCGGCGCCGGTTTCAATCTGGAATATATCCGGGGCGGTTCCCGAGGCAAATTCCGTTGTTTTCTTGTCATTATAACCGGCTTGGGCGCCGTACTCAGGCTCGATCCTGATGTTTGGGTTGGCCTTCTCAAACGCTTCAATGACTTTCAGGGTAGCTTCATGGCGCGGGTCTGTGCCCCACCAGGAGAACCGCAGGGTAACCGGCCCGCTCTCGCTTGCGCCTCTTGCAAACACCATGCCGGCAACGATAAAAAGGGCCAGTACCAATAAAAGAGCCTTCTTCATAATAATTCCTCCATAAAAAAAAGAAAAGTGAAAATCTACCAGGCCAGGCCCGGAAAAAATACAATAACAGATTATAACATGGGTTCCGGGTACTGGCAAATGTTTTCAGCTCAATATGTTGTAATACCGACTGAATTCCACTCTCGGATTTTCTTTTTGTTGGAAAGAACCCTCTGGCCGGTACGGTACTCGGAAGGAGAAACGTTAACATAAGTTTTAAAAATACGATTAAAGGTCTTCAAGCTGGCAAAACCACACCGATAGGCAATTTCTGTAATAGGCAGGTCTGACTCTACAAGGTATTCCTGCGAGGCGCTTGTCCTGAGTCGGGAAAGAAAATCATGGAAAGTTTGTCCTGTTTGCTCCTTGAAGAAACGGGTAAAATAGAATTTACTCATGGCTGCGGCATCAGCCGCATCTTTCAGGGTAATATCAGGATTATCTGCATTGTTAAAGATAAATGAAAAAACTCGCTCCAGAATTTCATGGTTATATTTGTAATGGGCAATTTCATTTTTGGACAAATTTCGTTCCGGTATCTCACGGACAAAAACAAGGGCAAACTCGTATAATTTGGAACGCAGGGCAAGCCGGTACCCGTCTTGTTTTTTATAGTACTCTTCTTTCATGACTAAAAGCGGGTTTTCAAGGGTTTTATGCAGTCTAGGGTCTTCTTTTGCGCTGATATAAATTTTTTTGTCAAATACCAATTTGTGGAAAAACTGATCCCGCAGATCCACCAGAGTCTGCTCGAAAACTTCAAGTCCCACTTGAATAATCATGAGTGAGTTTTCCTTATCTGCGCCAAAAAAACCATGGACATCGCAGGAATTTATTACAATAATATCACTTTTCTCAACATTGAATACCTTGCCTTCCACAAAGACGGAAATATGTCCGCTAATAACATAGATGATTTCAAGCACTTCATGCCAATGATAAAAAAAATTACGCCACTCACTCATTAACACACGAAACGGAAAAGACGGATCAAGTTTTTCATTTTGGTAAAGAGGACTTTGTTCAACACCACTGTTATCAATGCTACGATAATCCATATCCGTTTTATGGTTTATTAATTCTGTTTAGGTGGAGCGACGCTCAAATTATAAAGCTTAAGCGGATACGTTTTTTCAGGCGATATCCCTCCTCCGTCACGGGTATTGGGTCTGATGTATTGCCTGAAATATGGCAGATAAAATTCTGAATCTCTGGTTACACAGCCTGTTGGGGCTCCTTCCGCGGCGGAGTGTCCCACAAGTGCGCCGCAGCTCCCGCAGGTTACACATAGTTTATTATGATCCAGCTTTCCTTCTTTTAGCAGTTCGTTTGCAAAGCCAGGATTTGCCAGAGCGGTCTTTGCCACTCCGGCAATGTCGTATTTTCCCTTTTCGATTCCGCCGGCAGCCACATATGGGAAGAACTGTTTAAGCCAGGCAAAGTTTCCGGTCATTACAACAGCCTCGGGAATATGCTTTTTAAATATAGCTGCCATCCGCTGAAAGAAATCCACCGAAACAAGCTGATGATCATGGGGGTAAAGGTTAGGGTGATCAGACGGACTCTGGATATGATGTACCTGATTACGGCCCAGACTGAGGTTCATCAGTCTTACGCCTTTATCGAAGAGTATCTGTCCCAATTTGAGCGGTTCCGTATAATCCGCTTCCATTGAACCGTCATTTTTCATTCCCCAACCGTAAGGGTATGGAACAAGATCTGTCACACTAAGGCGTGTAGCCATAGGGATACCTACTTCCGCGTTAATCCTGTCTACAATTGTGAGCATCATCCTGGTACGATTTTCAAAAGAACCGCCAAATATTGAGTTCTCCCGTTTATATGCGCTTAGCATTTCATTTAATAGATACCCATGGCCGGCCCGTATGTCCACGCAATCAAAACCCGCTTGCTTCATAAGAGCTGCGCATTTGACATAATCATCAATTATGCCCCATATTTCATCATCCGTTAGTACTCTGGTATTTTCTCGGGGAAGGTAGGGATTTTCACAGGCAATCATAGATGGATAATTCAAACCAGTCCAGGGCGCTTTATCCATGTTTGCGCCCCGGCCGCAGTGGGTTAACTGTCCGACTACAAACGGAGGAACTCCATCGGCCGCACATTCCTTTATTTCCAGAATAATATGCTGGAATACATAGACATTGTGTTCCCTTATTCCGGACATACGGGGACAAGTCTTGGCGGTATTTGTAGTGGAAATAGATTCCATCCATATAAGTCCGGCGCCTCCGGCAGAATAACGGCGATAACGCCTCATGGTTAGATCACTTGGCGTTCCGTCGAAATTACCGTCAAATCCTTCCATTGGCTGAATAGCGAGCCGGTTTTTTATCTTTTTACCGTATACTTCAATTGGCTGCCGGAGCAGATCCAGATTTTTACTCAGGGGAAGATCCAGTCCCATGGTATCAATATCTTTTTTTAGGTCATCAAGAGTTTTATAATCAAACGGTCTCCAAACAAGCATAATAACACCCCTATTTAATTCGATGCTTACAATGTAAGGCCGACTTCCCTGGCTACCATTCGTGTATGGGCCGCCGCTTTGTCGTACTCAAAATTATTATTGAGATGCTCAAGCATCAAAGGAACATCTTTTGGGAGGTATTTGTTAATAGCAAGGAGCAATGCCTTGATATCCATACCACCTAAACCCATCGGAACTTCTTCAAGGAAAGTGTTTGGCAGTGAAGGATGCAGAACCAGATCCTTAAGGTGCATGGAAACAATTCCCAGGGGAGCAAGGCGTTTAATAGCGTCGGTAAACACCTCACCTGATCTGTAATAAAGCCGCGGTGAAACAATAAGATTTATAGGATCAAGATGAATACCCATGTAATTTTTCCGATCAATATCCTTGAAAAATTGCTCATAAGTCTCCGCGTTATCAAGAAAATTAAAAGGCAGTATTTCAAAGGCCATCCTGGTTGCTTTGGGTTTTACCGCGTCAATGATTTTCCGGTACAGCTCCAATGCCTGGTTGTAAAATTCGTTACTCATATTAAAGGCGCTGATATTTCCGTTAACAATAGAACCAATACAACACACGGTGCAGCGCGCGCCGACTTCATCGGCAATGGCAAGCCTGTCAATAATGAATTCTATGCTTTTTTTCGCTTCCTCCGGATCCGGATCAAACGGATTTCTCCACGCGCCGACTTCGGCTATAACCAAATTCCTTTTTTCAAACGCCTTTTTAAAAGCCGCAAGCTCCGAGGTCATTTTTGAATCCAATTTCCACGTGGGTGAGAACGGGAAATAACCGGCTTTATAGCCTTTCCCTTCAAGAAAGCTTGCGTATTCCTCAGGATCAACAGTGTTTATAAATACATCGCCGCCTAAAAGCATATTATTAGACCTCCAAAAAAACAAATACCATCACCGTAACTAATTATCCAAAGCCTTTTCCGCCGCGCCTCCGATGAAGCCTGAAGGAAGCGGCGCCGGCTGAGCAGGACAGCTCTTTAACCGGTAGATGATATCTTTTTTATTAGATTCAGCCACGCCTTCCACAACCTCCAGATGATGAAGTCCCAATTCCGCCGCGCAACGGTGGGGCCGGTTATTGGTTATTGCCCAGGCCAGATCCGCCACGCCAAGGCCGCGCCGGCTGCCGAAGTACATTCTTGGGAAATTTTCTTCAAAAGTAGCATTGGGACCTACGGCAGTTTTGGCGAGTTCTGCCTTAAATACCTCGTCGTTTTTGCCAAAAGTGTTATAATCATGAAGTATCGGCAATTCCCTCAATTCATCGCTGCCATGTCGGCCGATTAGAACGGGACCGTTATACGTATTGGGATCCGGACAAATGAGAGTTCCTTCCGTTCCGTATATCTCAATACGGGGAACTTCCCCATAACACTCGCCAAGAACTACCAAAGTGCCAAGTATTCCGTTTTTAAATTCCAGGGCAGCTGTAATTGAAGTATCCGCTGTGGCCGGAAAAGGCTTGCCGTAATTTTCATTTTTGGGATTCACATAGGGCTGTCCGCAGGCCATTCCAAACCCTCCTACCCGGTTAATTGGACCAAGAAGATGAACAAGGGCGTGCAGATAATATCCGCCCATATCATAGGGCATGGAATTTCCCGCAACCCACATGCCGCCTGGCCGGTTAAATGGAAGCGGGGTAACGCCGTCATTACGGTAGCCGCGGACAAGTGTCGCCATCGCGCAGATGGGTTTTCCGATCCAGCCGTCGTCAATGGCTTTTCTGGCCGTTTGATAGGGGCCTCCAAGGAAAGTATCAGGCGCGCAGCTTATCCGCAGCCCCTTGCTTGTGGCAAGATCAATAAGGGATTTTGCTTCAGCGTAAGAATTGGCTATGGCTTTCTCTGTGTGAACATGCTTGCCTGCCTCAATGCACATCTTGGTTACGTCAAAATGGGCGCTTGGGTAAGTAAGATTCACAACAATTTTAATATTCGGATCTTTGAGTATTTCATCATTGGTCATTTGTCTAATGCCAAATTCCTTTGCCCGCCCGGCGCTGCGTTCCGGAATAATGTCAGAACAGCCGACAACATCAAGAATTCCAAAACATTCCGTCATGTTCTTAAGATAAGTCCAACTTATCATCCCTGAACCAATAACCGCAGTCTTAATTGCCTTAATAGACATAAATTCTCCTTCCTTAATATGGCAAAATTATATTTTACAGGGCAAACCATGCCCTGTTTTTTGAGACTCAAAAATCAGATCAATTACTTTCATTACTCGCATTGCCTGTTCAGGCTTAACGATCAATTCTGTTTTCCCATCCAGGGTGTCAAGAATATTTTTGTAATATTCCGACCAGTCAGTTTTTACTTTGGGTAATTCCATTGTCTGCTGAGTATATTCCGGCCGTGGTATCATAGTTCTGGTAGGCCCGGCGGCTGTGTATACAATGTCATCAGTCCAGTCCATTTTGGATTTTGTTTTTAGTTTGACTATATTACCTTCGCATTCCCAGTTCTGGATCACCGCAGTTCCGTTTGTACAGGAAACATGCCAGCGAGGCAGTCTGATGAAACAATTTGTGGACATTTCCAGAAGAACGGATACTCCACTTTCAAAACGGAGAAGTATTTTGATGTTATCTTCAACCTCTTCGGTAAAGATTTTGAAAAGATGAGCGTCAACGGATACAACTTTTGAAGCGATCATATCAAGTATTTGATCAATAAGATGAACGCCCCAGTCCAGAACCATTCCGCCGCCATTTTTCATGTGCCCGCGCCAGCCATGCATCGCTCCGCGTGAGCCTTGCACCCTGCTTTCAATAAAATACGGAGCGCCAATTTTTCCGCTGATCAGTATTTTACGGATAATACAATAATCAGGATCCCAGCGGCGATTCTGATGTATTGAAAACAGTTTGCCGGATTTTTTGGCGGCGATAATCATATCGTTAAATTCAGACGCGTTCATCGCGACAGGTTTTTCGCAAATTACGTTTTTTCCGGCCCTTAGGCAGGCGATTACAAGATCATGATGAAAATTATTTGGCGTGGCAACAGTTACAACATCAATTTCTTCATCGTCAAGCAATTCCTGTAAACTGCTATATGCATATAACAAATCTGTTTTTGCTTTAGCTCTGGCTTCTTTCCTAATATCCCAAGCGCCCTTAATCTTTAACGCTTTAACTTTTTCCCGTAAATTTTTTATATGCCAACTTCCCATACCGCCGTAACCGATAATACCAAATACATGTTTTCCCATATTAAATCCTCACAAAAAATTCCACTTTATGCTAATACATACGAAGTTCACTCTTAAAATCACTGGCGGAAAGCCCTTGTTCTACCGCAATGCGTTTGCTCATTGCCGCCCAAAGCAGGCCCCGTTTCATCAATTCCCAAGCTTCAGGAACATCAAAGATATTATCATGATGGCCTAATGCGTTGTAAAATACGCGGCCATGACCCCATTTCCTGGTCCATACCTGGGGCATATCCAATTCGCCATTAACCGAATGATACCAATTTACGGTGGGGAATCTGGTGGTCGCCAGAACTTCGTTTACAGGGTCCACGTGGAGATAGTACTGTTCGGAAGAAACCTCAAAATCATTTATACCTTCGGTAATAGGATGAGTTTTGTTTTTAATATTCACCTTATATCTAACGCCATCCCCGCCAGGGTGAGAAACCCAATTCGCGCCTGTGAGAAACTGGTATTCCACACTGCTCCGAAAAGCGTCGCACATACCGCCGTGGTTTCCTGCCATCCCCAGACCGCCCCCTATAGCCTCAAGGAGAAGTTCAAAAAAACCATATTCAAGTTCTTCTTTACATCTTGTCCAGAGGGGAATGAAAAGATCCTGATCCATGAGCAATTCAAGGTTTCTTACCACCTGGATACTCTCTTCGATGCTTACATCGAACTCTTCCGATTCAAGAAATTTACTAAACCGGGCTGCGACCAATTTGGGCTCGTGACCATCCCATCCACCGCAAAGAATCAAGGCTTTTCGTTTCATACTAAAATACTTGCCTAATTATTATGAATAGCATAGCTGGCAAATATCATATAAGCTAGCCAATTATTGCCGAGTATGCCTCAATTATTGCTCAATATCTTTTCCGTATAATGCCCATTGAGTAAGAGCAGGAAATGGCGATGTATCATTTTCACATTGAATCAATTTTGTAATTTTTGCCCAGTCAACCTTTCTTTCGTTAAAATCGAATATTTGAGCGTCACCGGTTTTTTGCAGTTCCAGAGATTCTTTGCTCCCATCAGAAAATTCAAGTGTCATAGCCCTCCACCAGTTATCATGTGGAAAATCAGCCCGTAAGTGTATAATTGTTCTGTTTACAAGTACTGGCCGTCCAAAGTCAAGCTTGATTTCCGCTGAGGAATTTCGATCATTCCCCCAAGACGTATATGGCCAACCCCAATGGCCATAAGGTACTATTACGCCGTCAATTACGTTTCTCGCTACAAACCGAGGGTCATGATTATCGGATTCATGTGTAGCTGTGCAATGCGGATAATATGTAGATTCCTCATGTTTATCCAGGGGATTAACGCTTAAATTCCGGTATTTTTTAAACAAATCCGGTTCTGCCACCTTTACTGTAAAATTATGCTCAATACCTGAAAAAGTCCCTTCAGGATAAGCTTTCCCGATCTCGTCAAGATATACCTGGAATTCCATGTACCCTTCCTTGAGCCAAATGTTTGATTCAGGAATTTTTTTATCAATCCTGACACTCAAACCGATAGGAAATTCACGCGATTCAATACGAATAATATCTTCATTGGCAAGTGCCTCAGAAAAAAACATTTCAATATTTTTATTGCCTGTTTTTTCAGCTCTGAGTTTTCTGTTTTTATCCAACACCTTGATTGTTAAACTAACTTCGTTCATTCTCATTTTCTCCGTTTAATCTCTTTTATGATATTGTCCACCCACCATCTATTAGTAAAAAGGTTCCTGTTATCATATCCGACGCCGAAGATGAAAAAAATGCCACTGCTCCGGCAATATCTTCAATGTTTGCCACTCTCCCAAGAGGTATATTTTTTACCACTCCGTTGTAAAACACCGTATCATTCAACCTCGCCGCCGTCCCTGGTGTATAGACAAAAGTCGGGCCTATGGCATTCACTGTGATTTTTTTAGCAGCCCACTCAAAGGCGAGGTTCTTTGTCATCTGATTTATCGCTGCCTTTGAGGAGCAATATATGGTTTCTCCGTCTATTGCCACAATTGATGCCTGTGAACTCATGTTTATTATTTTTCCACCGCCGGTACCAGCCATCTTTTTTGCCACTGCCTGTGAGAAAAAAAACATTCCTTTAAGATTCAGATCCATCATCTCGTCCCAGTCTTCTTCGGAAATATCAAATGCCTGTATTGGATTTCCCATTCCTGCGTTATTGAACAGTACATCAATTTTCCCTGTGTCATCGCTAATTTTTTCAATGCACCGGCGTATGTCCGGAACATTCCTGAGATCAGCGGTATAGGATCTCGCGTTCCCTCCTGAGGATCTTATTTTTTCACATAAGTTATCCAGTAAATCACCACTTCGCGCCACTAAGAACAGATTGGCACCCATATCAGCCATGATCTCGGCTACACCGGCGCCAATTCCTTTACTCGAACCGGTAATTATTATGTTTTTTCCCCTTATATCAAATTTCTCATTTAATGACATACATACTCCTTCTTAATCCTTTAGTCCTTCCCTGATATGGCATTCTTTTAGACTTACCCGTCCATTAAATACGGATACAGAAATATTATCACCGAATTTTGAATAGAATCTTCCGCTTAGTGCTGTTCCGTCAATATAAACTATGACAAATGTATCATCATAAATAAGTTGTATCCGGTATTCTTTTTTTCCTGCCAATATAATTTTTCCATTCCACGAAAATGATCCGGCGGTATAATTCCATGATTCGGCGTCCGGCCTATACAGAATCTGTTTTCAGAAAGTAAAAATTTTATTTCGTAAGCTTCACCCGTTTCTTTACTTTCCAGAAGATTAATCGAAAAAGCTATTGCCTCATTTGTTTCTATTACCGCCTCAATCATAAATTGAGAGCCTGATATACTGCCTAATATTTTCTCTTTTCGGCCATAAGGCGATGAAACTACTTCCTCATTTGAAATTAAACTACGGCGTTCATTGAATGCTTTATAGATTGAATCAGGAACTGCTGTTCCAAGGCTCCCGTCATTTTTCTGATAGATTTGATGTATCCACATTCCGTTATCACCACCGAATTGAGAACGATCATCACCGTCTTTTTTCCCGCATATCCATCCGCAAAGAAACCGGCGGTTTTCATTGTCCGTGACAGTCCGGCCCGCAAAATATGATGTCCCGTCCAAAGCGTCATCGGAAGCTGGCTCCCATGGCCCTAATACGCTTTTACTTCTCCTGTAAATAACCTGGGTATTGTCGCTATATTCGGAAATTAATAAATACCACCAGTTATCTATTTTAAATAGATCAGGCATCTCGTGAGTCGTATATTGGTCGGGAGCCCAAAGGTCCCCCTTGAATTCCCAATTCTTAAGATCAGTCGAAGAAAACCATACTGTACATCCGTTATGGTATTTTTCACCTCTAATTTTTCTTGTACCTAAGATAAGCATATAGGCATTGATTTCATTGCACCAACATACAAAGGGATCCCGCCATTCAACAGGTCCGTATCCTTTTTCAATTGGAAGCCTGAAATTATCTTTATGGAGACACTTTATATCCTTTCCACTCGCGTGAAGCACACATTCCGCATCTTTATCTCCACCGTAAAACAAGTGATAGGTGTCGCTCTTTTTTAGTAATGTCCCAGACCTGAAAATATAGTCCTCGTCGCCTTTTTCTCCATGTCTGAACAATTCTCCGTGATCGGTATAATTGATAAAATCTTTTGTTGTACTCAATGTCCAATTCTGAGCGATTTCATTACTCTCATTTTTATGTTTGTAATGATAAAAATAAAAATATCCATTTTCAAAAAAAGGCATTGCATCACCAATGCTAAAGCCTTCAGGCTGATAAACCACTTTTCTCAATACTAACCCCCGGACATTATTAGCAATTTTGATATTTTATCTTGTCTTTAGTTAGGTGTCAATATAACGTATAATTTCTGATTGTTTTTTATACTGATGCGTGTTACAATTACTCATAACAACAATTGTCCGTGAGGAGGCAAAGATGAAATATTCTGTTTGTATTGATGCGGTATTTAACGGAGTTGATGCCAATAAAGCCCTTGAAATGGTTAAAACCACTGGTTTTGATGCTTTTGAATTCTGGCATTGGGTTCAAAAAGATATGGCAGCCTTGAAAGATAAAGCGGATTCACTGGGGCTTTGCTGTTCAGCTTTTGGGGGGACAAGACTCGGTTTGACAAATCCGGAAGATCGCAATAAATGGATTAGTGAAATAAAGGCCACAATTCCACAATTGAAAAAAATGGGAACCTCCCGGTTAATTGTTGTTGCAGGGGAAGATACAGGAAAAGATAGAAAGTTTCAACGTCGCTCGGTAGTGGATGGACTAAAGGCCATTGCACCAATGATGGAAGAAAACAATATCATCATGGTTCTTGAAACTTTGAACGGTCGTATCGATCATAAGGGAACATATCTGGAGTATTCCGATGAAGCTTTTGAAATTCTTGATGAGGTCGGAAGCCAGAATATAAAACTTCTCTTTGATATTTATCATCTGCAAATAAGTGAAGGCAATATTATCCATAGGATGTTATCCCGTCTTAAAGATATCCGGCATATTCACTGTGCGGGAGTTCCGGGCAGATATGAACTGGATATCGGGGAACTAAATTACAGGAATATTATAAATGCCTTGGATGAAGCCGGTTACTGTGATTACGCGACAGTTGAATATTTTCCCCAAGGAGATGCCTTGTCGGGCCTTAAGCGAATGAAAGAATACTTGCCGTAGATTTCACTGCTGTACGGTTCATTATCCTTTCACCGCTCCGGCTATAAGTCCTTTCTGGAATGATTTCCCACCAAAAATAAAAATAATAAGTAGTGGAATTGTTGCAAAAAAGAGTGCTGTCATCTGCGCACTATAATCTGTTCTATATAGGCCGGTAATTGACTGAACATATAAAGGAACTGTGAACATTGTTGACTTGGTTATCATTATCAAAGGTAGCATATAACTATTCCATGACCATAGGAAAACCAGCATAACCAGTGTAACAATGGCGGATCGCATAAGAGGAATTGAAATGGTAAAAAATATCAACGCTTCATTCGCGCCGTCAATTCTCGCGCTTTCAACTATTTCTTTCTGGATATTTGAACTAAGATATTGCATAATCCAGAAAACACCAAAACTATTCGGAAACCAGGCAAGGATAAGAGGAAGAAAGGTTCTGTTAAGAGCCAAGGCCCTCATTTCAATTATATAGCCAATGATTGCTATTTGAGGAGGTAAAAGCATTGTAAGAACGATCAATCCCTTAAAAAATGCCTTCGACCTGAACCTGTATAAACTTAGCCCGTAACCGGCGGCAGCACAAATAAACACACTGAATACCGTGGAAAAAAACGAAACTATTATACTGTTAAAATATGAAATAATATAGTTTCCTTTCAGTATCGTCTTAAGGTTTTCCAGCAGATATGTCCCCGGTATAAGAGTCATACCCTTTTTTAATATATCTTCATTAAAATATGAAGACATTATAAAAAGATAATAAAACGGAAAAAGCGATACCATGGAGATAATTATAAGAATAAACCTGAAAAAAGCATTACGAGCTACAATTTGCGGTTTCATAAATTGTCCTCCTTGGTCATGACTTTCATGCCGATCAATGATAGAATCCCAATCAGAATAAACAATGTGAAGGAAATCGCCGATCCGTAACCCCATTGAGTTTGAGTGCCAAATGCCATGTCATACATAAGCCAGTTTACGGTTAATGATGTCTTTCCAGGGCCGCCAACAATATTTGTCATTTCGCGTCTGAAAAGTAATACCGGTTCATCAAAAAGTTGAAGCCCTCCGATTAAGCCTGTAATAACAACAAAAAGAGTTACAGGCGTAAGCTGAGGTAAAGTTATCCTGAAAAAAGTATTAACAGCATTAGAACCGTCTATTTTAGCGGCATCATACATGTCTTGTGGTATTGAGGATATTCCCGCAAGGTACAACACCATATAATAGCCGAAATTTTTCCATAATATCATAAGCGAGACAACGTATGGAGCATACCTTTTATCACCAATCCAGAAGACGTTCTCCTGAATAAGCCCAAGCCCTTTAAGAATCATGTTTATATAACCGTTATTCCGGTCGAAAGACACGGCAAATATAAAACCAATTGCTACAGGTGTCGTAATATACGGCAGGAAATTGATTGTCTCGAATACACGGCGGCCCCTGGTAAATGAACTGAGAAAAGCCGCCAAAACAACCCCGATTACTATTGCTATGGGAATTGAACACAATACGATTTTAATTGTATTCCAGAGCGCCAATCTGAAATTTGAATCCCTGAATAACACCTTTGCGTAATTGTTAAACCCGGAAAAAACTCTTGGATTAAACCCATCCCAGTTAAAAAAACTGATATATAGTGAATAAAGCGTTGGGTAGAGTTTAAAAGCGAAAAAGCTAATCAGGAACGGAGCCATAAAAATAAAAGGCCATTTTGCCAGCGTATCTTTCTTACTTGATTTGCTAATTGTATCTGTTTTCATATGGCTTTTCTCCCAAGATAAAAAACAGGGGAGATGCTTTTCACCTCCCCTGAAAATAATTATTATCCGCTACCTGATAACCTTATCCGGCAAACGACTTCTTACCTCATTGATCTCCATCTGCATTAATTGCTCAGCGGTAATGGTTCTGTTCACCGTCAATTCCTGTTGGCAAAGACTCATAGCCTGACGGACGACTGGATCATATTCCGAATAAGGGATAGCCGGAACAGTCGGGGCAAGAGAAGCATAAAAATGACCATAATCAAAATCACCAAAATTCTTGTAGGTAAATGGCCCTAAAGTGGTCGGATCATCATAAGCCGCCTTTAAGGGAACGAAAGAACCTAAATTGTCTCTTACCCATTTTATACCCTCAATATCGTGAAGGAAGTATTTGAGGAAGTTAATCGCGACTTCTTTGTTTTTACTTGCCTTCATTACACCAAGACTTGTTCCACCAAGCTGGAAACCTCCGATATCAGCAGGCAGAGGTATAAGCATAAGCGGAATTTTACCTTCAGGATCGTTAGGCATAAAAGTATAGAATATATCTCCTGTACATGTCATTAAAGCGATATTGACATCATCGGTAAGCTGACCGTTATATGCCGGTGAGCCTTCAGCGTTATAGGTGACAATGCCCGATTTCCAAATCTTTAATTGATTTTGATATATCGGGAGATGATTTTTTGTAAGCTCAAACTCTCCCGCCGCGTTTTCACAAGCGCCGCCTACCCTAAAGTTGAACCAGAAGTTAAAAAAGGTCCAGGCACCGAACAGGTTTACACGGTTATTTGTCTCTGCTCTTACTTTCTGACCGGTAGCGATCATTTTATCAACCGTTGAGAACATTTCAATAATCTCATCGCGATTGTCTGTATGTAAATACCTTCTCGCCATATCTGTTTTTATTGCGATAGCGCCGGTATTAAGAGCGTAATTTATACCCTGTATATGACCATTCTTGTCCAACATCCCCGGAACGGCAAAGTCCATATAATCGGATGCCTTAACACCGTAATCATCCAAATGAACCCTGAGATCCATATCGTTCGTCCTTTTCCACCAGCTTGATTCATAATCCAGAATCTCTGGAAGTTCCCCGCCGGACGCTATGGTCTGTTGAAGCTTCAGGAAAAGATCATCCGACTGATAAGCTACTAAGTCAAAATTTACTTTAGGATACATTTTTTTATATTGATCCGCTATACCGCCATTGGTGTAGAAACTCCCAAGAAAAGTCCAGATAACGACGGTTCCCTGAGGCTCCCCGCCGGTGGAAACATCCGTGGATTCAGATTTTTTCTGGCAACTCACGGAAAAAAAAGTTAAAACCAGCACGAGACATATACTTAGCACCTTCTTAAACATAAAAGCCTCCAAATTAAAAATATTCAGATTTTTCATACAAATAAGATAGTGAAAGGTAATAATTATTTGCGCTAGTCAATTATTGTCGAATTTACCTCAATTATTGCCCAATATGCGGACTCTGGTCCGCTTAGCTTAGTCCGCCGTTGTGCCGCCGTCGACCGGCAAGGCGACGCCGTTGAGAAAAGCGGCCTCATCGGAGGCAAGGAAGAGCGCGGCATTTGTCACGTCCGCTTCGGTGGCAAGGCGGCCCAGTGGCACTTCGTCATAACGCTGCTGTTTTTTTACCGGGTCCTTAAAAAGCTCCTGTATCAGAGGGGTGTTCACCGTGCTGGGATGGATGCTGTTGCAGCGGATATTGTCTTTCGCGTAACGGACGGCGATTGCCTTGGTCAACAGGGTTACCGCCCCCTTGGTCATGGTGTAGGCTTCCGTGGTAAACGCATGCCCGATAAGCCCGCAGACCGAAGAAATGTTGATAATCAGCCCGCCGCCTGATACTTGCATCAGGGGAATGGAGTGTTTTATTCCCAAAAACGGACCTTTCACGTTTACCGCCAGCATAAGGTCAAGGCTTTCAACTTTTATTGTTGTAATCGGCTCGCGGATATTGATCCCCGCGTTGTTCACCAAAATGTCAAGCCGTCCGGCTTCCTGCCGCACTGCCGCCAACGCGTCTACCCAGCTCTGTTCATTGGTAACGTCAAGGCTTAGAAAGGACGCATTACCACCTTTCCCGCAAATTTCCGCTGCGGCCGCTTTCCCCGCTTCCGCTTTGATGTCGCCGATAAAAACATGTGCCCCTTCTTCCGCAAAGCGCCGCGCCATTGCCGCGCCGAGCCCTTGCGCCGCCCCGCTGATTAGCGCCGTTTTTCCTGCAAGCCGCATCATCGCCGCCCCTATTTCCGTACTTCTATTTGAGCAAGCTTTTCATAAAAACGGACAATGGCGCTGTGGTCGCTTTTCCCCATGCCGTCAACGGTGAGCGCTTGCAGCGTTTCCATTACGTTTGCCGTAAGGGGAAGCGGCGCGTTCACTTTATGTCCGGTATCCAGGGCGTTCTGCAGATCTTTTACATGAAGCTCGATGCGAAACCCGGGCCTAAAGTTACCGTCAAGGATCATCGGCACCTTTGCGTTCATGACGGTTGAGCCGGCAAGCCCGCCTTTAATCGCGTCAAAGACTTTTACAGGGTCAACGCCGGATTTTGCCGCCAACACAAAGGCTTCCGAAACGGCGGCGATGTTAAGCGCCACGATAATTTGATTTGCGAGCTTCGTTACATTCCCCGCGCCGACGCCGCCGGCCAGCACAACCGAAGACCCCATTTTTTCCAGAACAGGCTTTGCCTCGTCAAAAGTTTTTTGATCGCCTCCCGCCATGATTGCCAATGTCCTGTCAATCGCCTTAGGCTCGCCGCCTGAAACCGGCGCGTCAAGGAAGGCGACGCCCTTTGCCTTGAGCGCGGCTTCCAGCTCTTGCGAAACTGCCGGCGCGATAGAGCTCATGTCCACCACGATTTGCCCTGCCCTGCACCCTTCAATCACGCCGCCTGATCCCAGAACCGCTTCTTTGACGTGAGGCGAATTGGGAAGCATTGTGATAATCAAATCGCTTTTTTCGGCGGTTTCCCTGTTTGAAGCCGCGCCGTCGGCCCCAAGGGCGACAAGATCGTCAAACGCGGCAAACTTGTCGTAAACTGTTAGCTTGTAGCCCGCTTTGATAAGGTTCTTCGCCATTGGGCGTCCCATTATGCCAAGCCCGATAAATCCAATGTTCATATATTTCCTCCTTGTTGCGTTCCTATTTGTTTTTATTCAAGGCCGTTTTTACCGCGGCATACACATCTGCGGCGGTCAGACCGAATTTAGCCAACAGTTCCTCGTATGAATGCGCGGAAGCGCCGAATTGATCGTCAATGGCCACAGCCGCAAATGCGGGCGCGAAGGCGGCGTTAATTTCGCCGAAAAGCAGCGAGGCGACCGCGCTGCCGAGGCCGCCTGATTTCACCGATTCCTCCGCGGTGATAACCGCCTTTTTTCCCTTGGCGTATTTCAACACTTCTTCTTTTGATAACGGCTTTAGAGTACTGACGTTTAACACCTGAACTTCGATGCCTTCCTCTTTAAGCTTTTCCGCGGCTTCAATGGATTTGTTTACCATGACGCCGGTTGCAAAAATTACGGCATCGGCGCCTTCGGTTATTGGGTAGATTTTCCCGATTTGGTAACCGCCTGATTCAGGAGTAAAAACCGGCAAATCGCTTCGGTTGATCCTGATATACGCCGGACCCTGGTATGAAACCAAAGCCTGCATCATTTTTTGTGTTTCCACGGCATCTACGGGGTTGAGGACAGTCATGTTCGGCATTGCGCACAGTATATTAGCGTCCTCAACGGACTGGTGGGTCTTACCGTCGCCAAAATCGGATAGGCCGCAGCTTGAGCCGCAGATCCGCACGTTCGCGTGAGGGATGGCAATGGAACAGCGGATTTGATCATACGCGCGGCCCGACGCAAATACCGCGAATGTGCTGTAGAAGGGTATTTTCCCGGCAAGTGCGAGGCCAGCGGCAACCGAAGCCATGTTCTGTTCGGCGATCCCCATTTCAAAATAGCGTTCGGGAAACGCTTCTTTGAAAAGGCATGACATGGTCGATTTGCCGAGGTCGGCTTCCAGCACAACAATGTTCTGGTGTTCCCTGCCCAGTTCCACCAGGGCGTCGCCGTAGGCTTTTCGCAAGCTCATCGTTTTTCTTTCCATAATTATATACCCGCCTTTATCACATCCAATTCGCGAATTGCCTGCTGATATATTTCCTCGGTGAGTATCCCGTTGTGGTAAGCTGGGTTTCCTTCGGCAAAGCTAAAAGCTTTTCCCTTAACCGTATCAAGGATAATGACGGAAGGCCGGCCTTTGTGCGCGACGGCCTTTTCTACGGCATCGTCAATCCCGTCAAAGTCATGCCCGTTCGCGCATAGCACATTCCAGCCAAAAGCCGACCACTTTTTGTCCAAATCGGGGATGCTGAAAATATCTTTTGTAGCCCCGGTTGCCTGCACCTTGTTCCAGTCGAGAAATGCGGTGAGGTTATCGGCCTTAAAATTTGCCGCCGCCATGGCCGCTTCCCAGAGCTGGCCTTCGCTCTGTTCCCCGTCGCCCATAACCGCGTACACCCGCGCCGGGCTCTTGTCAAGCCTTAAGGCCAGCGCCATGCCCAGCGCGACGGACAGCCCCTGCCCAAGTGAGCCGGTAACCGCTTCAATGCCGGGGATGGTCAAGTCGGGGTGGCCCTGCAACAGGCAGTCGATTTTCTTTACCCGTTTAAGCTCCTCGCGGGGGAAGCAGCCTTTCTCGCAGAGCGCCGCGTACTGGATAAGCGCGGCGTGCCCTTTTGAAAGCGCCAGCCTGTCCCGGTCAGGATCATCCAGCCGACTGGCGTCAAAATTCATGCGGTAAAAATAGAGGTACGCCGCCAATTCAGCAAGCGAGCTTGAGCCGCCCAAATGCCCGGCAACCCCTACGCCGATCATTTCAATTATATCATAGCGAAGCTGCAGCGCAATGCGCCGTAGATTGTTGCTTTCTTCCGGTTTCAATTTCCGCTCCTGGTTTATGGTATTGGTTACCGGGATATGTGTCAATTTAGACTTTACAAAAATAAATACAAAATCATCACGCAAAGAAACTATGATTTCAATTATCAGGAAAAGTAATCAGCGGTTAATTTTTTTTAGCAGTGTGAGAAATTCAATTCTGCTAATATCAACCGCGCCCAGGCTTTCAAGGTGAGAGGTGTGCTGCTGGCAGTCGATAAGGCGGACGCCATTTTCAAAAAGCATTCGGGCAAGCGTAAGGAAAGCGGCCTTGCTCGCGTTGGGCCTCAGGCTGAACATGGATTCGCCAAAAAAAAATCTCCCAATAAGTATGCCATAACAACCGCCTGCCAGTTGCCCATCAAGATACGCTTCCGCCGAATGGGCCCAGCCCAGACGGTGGAGTTCCGTGTAGGCTTTTATCATGTCAGGAGTAATCCATGTGCCGCCCTGGCCCGGCCTCTTTGCCTGCGAGCAGGAAGTTATAACGCCTGAGAAATCCTGGTTGAATTTGATTGTAAAGATCCTTTGCCTGAGAATTTTCTGCATTGACTTTGAAACGTGGAGTTTTTCCGGAAAGATAACAAACCTTGGATCGGGGGAATGCCAGATGACAGGCTCGTCTTCACTGTACCAGGGAAAAATGCCCTGTTCATAGGCTGAAAGGAGCATGCCCGGCGAAAGGTTTCCTCCCCAGGCTACAACGCTGTGGTGCTTTGCCTTTTCTGGAGGCGGAAATATGAAGCGCTGGTTTTCGGACAGGAAAGGAAAATCAGGGTCCGGCCCCATTAATTTGCCGCTTCGGTTAACAACTCAGTCTCGTTTTCTTTCCGGCTTGAATCGGCAATCTCAATTATGTATTCTCCGTTCACATAATCCGCGCTGGCATGGCCGCCTGACTCAAGACGGCCGAAGAGGACTTCGTCCACAAAGAAGGATTTTATTCGCTCTTCAATTAGGCGTCCCACGTTGCGGGCTCCCGATTCCCTTGAGTACCCTTCGATGGCAAGCTGGTTTATGCAGGCTTCCGTTACTTCAAGGGTTACTTTCTTTTCGGCCAGCTGGGCTTTGAAAGTTTTGAGCTCCTTTCCAACGATGGAAACCATTATTTCCCTTGACAGATGGCTAAAGCGGACTATTGCATCCAGGCGGTTCCTGAATTCAGGGGTGAATATTTTTTCTACAGCGTCGTCAACTACGGCTTCGTTTTCGATCCGTTCTCCGAAGCCGATAAGGCTTTTCCCGATGTCCCTTGCCCCGGCGTTGCTGGTCATTATGAGGATGACGTTTCTGAAATCAGCCTTTCGGCCGTTGTTGTCGGTAAGGGTGGCGTAATCCATGATCTGAAGGAGTATGTTGTAAATATCCGAGTGGGCCTTTTCAATTTCATCCAGAAGAACCACCGCGTGGGGCTGCTTGCGGATGGCGTCGGTAAGAAGGCCGCCTTCCTCATAGCCCACATAGCCTGGCGGAGCGCCTACCAGGCGGGAAACGGTGTGTTTCTCCTGGTACTCGCTCATGTCAAAACGGTGCATGGTTACGCCCATTGTGTCCGCAAGGCTCCGGGCCAGTTCTGTCTTGCCGACTCCTGTGGGTCCTACAAAAAGGAAATTTGCCACCGGCTTGTTTTCATCCCGGAACCCGGCGCGGGATCGCTTGACAGCCTTAACCACCGCCTTAACCGCCTGATCCTGCCCGAAGATCCTTTCCTTTATCCGGTCTTCCAATAAACGCAGGCGATCCTTTTCGTTTCCGCCTACCGATCGTTCCGGAATGCGGGCGATCTTTGAAACTACGGTTTCAATCATGGGAAGGTCAACCTCAATTTTTTCTACGGAACCCTCCTGCACGGTTTGGGCTACCTGTCCGGTTTCTTTATCGAAAAGCTCCGCGAGCTCCTTTTCTTCCTTCATGTAGGCTTCGATCCGGGCGAATGATCCCGCCTCGTCAATGACGTCGATGGCCTTGTCGGGCAGCCGCCGCTCGGTGATGTACTGGGCGGAAAGCCTTACCGCCCCTTCAAGGGCGTCATCTGAATAGTGAACCTTGTGGTAATCCTCGTACTTGGTTTTAAGGCCTAAGATTATTTTAACTGCGTCTTCCTGGCTCGGCTCGTTTATGTCAATTTTCTGAAAACGCCGCGAAAGCGCACGGTCTTTTTCAAAGAATTTGCTGTAATCCTCGTGGGTTGTGGAACCTATGCAGCGCAGCTTGCCGCTGGTCAAAGCCGGCTTTAAAAGGTTCGAGGCGTCCAGTGCGCTGCCGGATACTGAACCCGCGCCGACCAGGGTGTGGATTTCGTCAATAAAGAGGATCGCCCTTTCTTTCTTTAGAATCTCTTCTACGACTTTTTTTATCCGCTCTTCAAAATCCCCGCGGTATTTGGTTCCGGCAACCAGGGCGCCCATGTCCAGCGAGTAGATCAGAAAATCTTTCAACGTGGGAGGGACTTTGCCCGCTACTATTCTCTGGGCAAGGCCCTCTGTAATTGCTGTCTTGCCGACCCCAGAGTCTCCCACATGGACAGGGTTGTTCTTGAGCCTGCGGCAAAGTACCTGAATGGTGCGGTCAAGTTCCGCTTCCCTGCCTATTACCGGTTCCAGGCGGTTTTCCCTCGCCATGGCTGTTAGCTCGACAGAATACTTTTCCAGGGCGTTTTTTTTGCTCCCCTTGTTTCTTGAAGCCGGGTCGGATACGTCATCATCCGGAAGAACATCTTTTAGATCTTCCCCTTCAACTGCGTGGCGCCGGTTGTTTTTGCCGAAATCAAAACCCGTCGTGTCCTGTCCGTGGGAGATAATGCTTAAAAGGTCGTAACGCCTTACTCCGGCCTGCTGCAGGTAATAAGCGCAGTAGTTTTTCTCTTCTTCGTAAAGGGATACCAGTATATCGGACGCGTCCAGGGTTTCTTTCTGGGCCGCCTGGCTGTTGATTACCGCCCGCTCAATAACGCTTTGAAAGTTTACGGTCTGGATCGGCTCTACGCCCGCGATTACGGGGATCTTCTGTTTAAAATAAGTCTCCAAATCGTGCTTTAGCTGTTCCACCCTGGCGCCGCAGGCTTCAAGTATTGCCTGGATCTCCCTTGAGTCCAGCGAGGCATAGAGTATATGCTCCGGCGTCAGGTATTCGTGATTGCGAATTTTAGCAATGTTGTACGCCTGTGTGATAATTGTACGCACAGGCCCGGAAATCTTCATTTTCCCCCTCTACACTAATAAAGTATAATATAATAATAAACTTTTACAAATAGGGTTAAGCCTCTTCTACCACACACTTTAAAGGAAAATCGTACTGTTTTGCAATGGAATGAACCTGACTTGCTTTGGTTTGGGCTATGTCCCAGGTGTAATTTCCAGCCACCCCCCGTCCCCTGTTGTGGACCTTAAGCATTATGGCTTTGGCTTCAACCGGGCTTTTATGGAAAATAATCATCAGAATTTCGACAACGAACTCTCTGGTAGTATAGTCGTCATTTAAAAGAACAACAGCATATTCCTTCGGCTCCTTT
>Ga0268262_10001852_pt1 | contig 25330 bp, 29 predicted proteins | sample TergutNc150P3_FD_190354 | JGI IMG/M metagenome (GOLD analysis project Ga0268262, IMG submission 190354) | Nasutitermes corniger P3 segment gut microbial community from laboratory colony in Florida, USA - Nc150 P3 (SPAdes) (version 2) | ecosystem: Host-associated > Arthropoda: Insects >... | reverse complement strand
GCTTTTTTCTCTTGCATAGATAACCCCATTCCGCCCTCCGAGCCCTCCCTCGGAAAAGCATATTTGGGTTAGATTTTTATTTTGAGGCATGGATACTTCTGGGTTAGATTAATTTTGAAGCAATTCGCCCTATTGACTTTTTTGATTTTTCCATGGCAACATCTGAATTCACGCTGATTAAAAGGCTTTGAAAAGGTTAGTGGAAAGGTAAAGGTATGAAGACAGAATTTATAAACCCTACAAAAGTGGAACGGAAGTGGTTTTTAATCGATGCCGAAGGAAAAATCATGGGCAGGGTTGCGGCAAGGGTGGCTTCCATTCTCCGGGGAAAAGAGAAGGCGGTTTTTGCGCCCCACCAGGAAGTGGGAGACTATGTGGTTGTAATTAACGCGGGTAAAATAGCGATTTCCGGCGACAAAGCGCAACAAAAATTGTACCGCCATCATACAGGCTATCCGGGCGGCCTAAAAACCGTAAATTTTCGGGCGATGATCGCAAAGCACCCGTCAACTCCGCTGGAATTGGCGATTAAAGGCATGCTTCCAAAGGGCCCATTGGGGCGGAAACTGCTAAAAAATGCCAAACTGTACTCCGGAGCCGAGCATCCCCATGCGGCTCAGAATCTCCAGAAGATTGAATTGTAAAGGAAAGATTAGATGATAAAGAATCTTGGTATCGGAACAGGCCGCAGAAAGACTTCGGTGGCGAGAGTTTATGTAAGGGACGGGAACGGAAAGATATCGATAAACGGCAAAGAGCTAAACCAGTATTTTCCGCAAGGGCAGCATATTTTAATGGTTCGCCAACCGCTCATGGTTACATCATCAGAGAACAATTTTGACATACTTATCAACGTTTACGGCGGCGGCGTACACGGCCAGGCTGAAGCATGCCGTCATGGCCTTGCGCGGGCGCTTTGTCAGGTAGATCAGGGCAACTACACCAGCTTAAGGAGCAACGGGTACCTTACCCGCGACCCCAGGATGGTGGAACGTAAAAAGTACGGCATGGCAGGCGCCCGCCGCCGCTTCCAGTTCTCCAAGCGCTGATTATTCTTGCTCGACGTTGACTGCATAAAAGCTGAAAAAATCGCGTTACGCCTCATCGCAAGAGCCGAGCAAAGCATTGCTGGTTTGACGGCCAAACTGGAAAAGAGGGGTATCGATCCTTCTTTAGCCCGTTATGTTATTTCCAGGCTATTGGAAAAAAATTTGCTGGACGATACGCGATACGCTGAACGTTGGATCTCTGCTCACCTTAAAATGAAAAAGCCGCTAAGCCCCCTGTGGTTCCTTGTTTCCCTTGAAAAAAGGGGGGTCAACAGGGAAATATGCCTTGCCGCAATCAATAAAGTGCTGGATGAAGAAACCGAATACTCCCTGCTTTTGAAGTATATCGATGGAATGGATGTATTAACTAAAGAAACCGTACCAGTCAGGACAAAATTAAGGCGCGAAGGCTTTTCTCCTGAGGCAATTAACAAATATACTGATTCCGAATAACACTTTTAGTTATTTTTTCCCTCTGTAAGGTTGAAATTACATTTAAAAGGGCTATAATACTATTGATAAAAAGCAACTTAGAGGGGTAGTGATGTCCAAAAGCGGGCGGCTTGTACGTATATTTTCAGCATTGGAAGTCGCCAATATCTGCGGAGTTGTCAACCAAACCGCTATAAACTGGATTCGTAACGGCCATTTAAAGGCTTTTACCACCCCCGGCGGGCAATACAGGATCTACGCCAAGGATCTGGCTGCTTTTCTTGACAAGCGGGGAATGAGCACTTCAGGCGAAGTATTGCAGGTAATTATTGAAAATGCCAACTGGAACGTTTTGCTTATCGCCGCGGAAAAATCCGAAAATAATAATTTAAAAGCCTCAATTGAAGACCATTTCACTGAATATACGATTATTCAGGCTTTTGATTGGTTCGAAATCGGCAGAAAAATGACCGAAGAAAAACCAGGGTTCATTCTTTTGGACGAAAATCTGCCAGGGGTTAATATAGCCAGGTTTATCCAAACCTTGAGGGACGATCCTGTTTTCGGAAGGCCCTATATTATCATTTTGGTAAACGGCAACTCTTCTTTTCAGGCGGATTTACTGTTAACAAAACCTCTTGATCTGACCAAACTTGAAGCGATCCTAAAAGATTTCGATAAGCAAAACGAAACCGCCGTTAACGCTTGAAAACAGTTAGTTAAATCTTTTAGGTTTAGGTTACTGCGGAAAAAGCTCCGACGAACGCCGCCAAGCGGCTTCCACAGCATTGATCACAGCGCCCCTGAAAGCGCCGTTCTCAAGGGCGGCTATACCTGCAATAGTAGTTCCTCCCGGCGAAGTTACCATATCTTTTAACTCGCTCAAGTGTTTTTCTGTTTCCTGAGCCATGTGAGCTGAACCAAGCACTGTCTGAATGGCATATCGCAGGGCTTTGTCCCTGGGCAGCCCCGCCCGGACGCCTCCGTCCGCAAGAGCCTCAATAAAGACATAAACAAAGGCCGGCCCGGAGCCGGAAAGGCCGGTTACCGAGTCCATGTAGCCTTCATCAAGGTGATCGACCAGGCCCGCCCCGGAAAGCAATGCTTCCACTTCCGGAATCCTTTCAGCAGGGAAATCAGGGGATGTTGACATGGCAATGAGCCCGCGCGAAACAAGAGCCGGCATGTTGGGCATTATCCTGACAACAGGCACATTTACATTGAGACAGCTCCTGATTTTTGCAATGGGCCATCCCGCGACCATTGAAATCAAGGTAAGAGGCCTGCCGTCGTTCTTTTCATTTGAAAGCCTGTTCCTCACCATTGGAGCAATTTCCTCAAGCACGCTTTTGTATACCTGCGGTTTTACCGCAAGAAAAAGAAAATCAACCTGCTCCGCCGCCTGGGAATTTGAGTTGTAAACCTGGCTTCCCAGAGAATCGGCGGCGGCTTTTGCCTTTAAAGGTTGCGCATCGCAGAAGCCTATGTGTTTTGGATCAACTACCCTGGAAATCCCCTTTATAAGCGCCGACCCCATATTTCCGCTGCCTATACAACCGATTGTCTTTTTCATTATACGACTCCTTTATCTCATTACGGCTGATTCACAATTCCGGTGAACAGTATTTGGCAGCCACCGTCATTAGTGTAATCGTACAGTATGAAAACAAACGGTTTGTTGCAGATCATTTCAAAAGGCTTGGAGGGTTCCGGCGGCCCCGCAGAAGTTGCCCCCACCTCTATTACCGTTACAGCGGCGGCGGTTGTCCCTTTCTCGTCAACTCTAATGGCGGCTTTTTGTATCGCCTTTGACAGCCATACACGCAAAGGTTCCTCGATTAACCCGCCTGAAAGCGGCGCGGCTTCCTTGTCAAACAGGGGAACGCCCAATGCCACAAGCGATTCTGCCAGATCATCAATCGTGCTTTCAATGGAGAAACGCGGCAATAGCAGCTTGCCTGTGGCTTGAACGGAACCACTCAGTATTTCGTTAAAATAATTGTTTGTCATGGAAGAAAGCAATTGTGTCGCATTGCCGGTTTTGGGCAGGATGATGTACAGACCGCCGCTGTGCTCAAAACGGAGCGGCATTGCCTGCACCCTGGAATCTTCGTAGTAGAATTGCCCATCGCCGGAGCGCAACATGAAAGACGCTGTCGTATCGCGTCCAGGCGCGTGGAATACATCTTCTTTTGTCTGGCCGGAGTTAAATTCCCGCGACCACCTGTCGGAAAAATAAATCGCATTGGCTATGGCGGCAACTGTCAATGGATCAAATTTCTGTATCACATTTTTTATCAGACCGTTTGTATTATCGCTTGCCCAGCGGTTTAAAGCGTCCACCGCGTCGCGGGAAGAAAAGTCTACGTTTATGCTGCTTCCCCTGTAATAATCCATGAACGTTTGAGCGAAGGTCTTTTTAAGGGTTACATTTTTCCCAACAAAAATGGCGTTGGCGATTTTAAGGGGATTGTAGTTTCCCTCGGTTAAGCTATACAGCATCCGCGAGGAAGCCCTGTTGATGTCCGCCTCGGTAATTCCGGATGAGCCCAATGCCGTCAAAAGGGCGGCTTTGTTTTGCGCGTCCGTCGCGTTGACAAGGGCGGCAAGGGGCAGCCAGGCGGAATAAGGAGAGCAGACAAAATTGCCATTGCCTGAGTTTTTGGCAAGCTCCGCGCTCAGGCGGAAAGCAAAGTCATTCGCGCCTGTTGCGGCTTTTATTGCCGCCGAATCCTGCTCGCCGTAAGGCGACAAAAGTTCTTTCGCGCTTACCTTAACAATATTTATTGAATTGCCGTAATTCTCATCTGACGAGCAGGCCGTAATTAGCCCAATTACGCATAGACAGGCTAAAAGACCGAAAAACGCTGGATTCTTCTTCATCATTTACCTCTTAACTACAATATAATTAAAGATAATTAAAAAAAAGCAAAGATTCACTCTTTTAAAGGTACCACCGTTATATTTCCCAAAAGTGCGGCGCCTGAGATGACAAGCTCCAGTTCTCCGTTCCTAGCGTTTTTATTCACCTTTTGATCGGTCCAGGCGCCGCCCAAAATCGGAACAGCCCTGTTACTCACCCTGATGCCGCTTTCCACGGCGATTACGCTTTCCCCCAGAATGGAAACCACGTTAAGGACCGTCTTCCGCCTGCTCAAATCCGCCCTGCGTATCTTTATATGCTCGCTGCCCAAAATGCTGACAAACTGCATACCCGATTCTACCGGACCGGCAATAGTCCTTGACGAAAGAACAGTCAGGCTGCTGCCCTGATTGACGTGACCAGGATAATTATCAACTTCGTCATCTTCGTCTTCATAAACGTTCTTCTTCGGCAATTCGCTGCCGCCATACTCGGCGACCATTTTTTCAACGACAATAAGCTCTCTTTCGCTTTCTATTTTTTGGATGTACTCCACAAGCCTTTCGTACTCTTCAAGGGGCAGTTTGTTCTTGGCAAAACTGTCCGAAAGGTTCTCGATAGCCTTTTCTTTTCTTTCCTCAACAATTTCCCTTAGCGCCGGAAGTTTCATTTTTTACCCTCAATAAGAAAAGCCGTACCGCGCTGCTTCCCGGCGGCCAGGGCTTCCAGCGCCCTGGGCTTTGAACCGTTTGTTATGATGGTTTGGATGCTGTAAGGCACGGTTCTTTCGGCGGCGGATATCTTTGTCGCGATTCCCCCGGTTCCAAGCGCGTTGGAGCTGCCAATGGCTACCTTTTCCCTGACCGCCTTTATGTCAAAAACTTCTTCCACAAGTTCCGCGTCGGGAAACTCTTTGGGATTTTTGGTGTAAAGCCCGTCGATATCGCTGAAAAGTATGAGGAGATCCGCGCTCCAGAGTATGGCGGACTGGGCTGCCAGGGTATCATTGTCGCCGATTTTAATTTCCTCAACCGACACGGTGTCATTTTCGTTGATTACCGGAATAACCCCCTCATCCACCAGCGTAAAAAGCGTATTCCGCATATTCAGGGTACGGATGGGATCGGCAAAATCCTCCTGGGTAAGGAGTATCTGCGCAATGTGAAGGTTGGCCTTCTCAAACGCCCTGCCCCACGCCTTCATGAGCTCAACCTGGCCTACCGCGCAGAGGGCCTGTCTGTAATGAATGTCCTTTTTACGCGCCCATTTACCCATGGTCGAAAGCCCCGCCGCCTGTGCCCCGGAAGAAACAATGACGATCTGTTTTCCGCTCCTGACCAGGTCCGCAATCTGGGCGGCAAATTCATCCAGAATCACAGGGTTGATTTTCCCGTCCGTGGCTGCCAGGGTATTTGAGCCAAACTTAAGTACGATTTTACGGGCTTCTTCCATCAAACGGGCAATCATGGATAGAGTTTACAGTTAATGGTATTTGAAGACAAGTCTAAAACAAGAATTTTTAACCACAGAGCACACAGAGTTACACGGAGTATTAATAAAATTTTGCTTTCCTCCGTGAAACTCCGTGTTACTCCATGGTTAAATTCTTTTCATCAATTTTGCATGAATAGCTCAGCACTCAAAATCCAGCATATTGCGAATTTGTCGTGTTTCGTCAATTCCGGGGTATACTTCTTTCAACTTGAGCCCTTTTTCGGTCAACTCGAATACGCATCGCTCGGTAACGTACAACACTTTTTGCCCACGCCTGATGGCGTTTTTACCGGAAAAACTGATCGCGGAAACGGCTTTTTTGAATTTATTAATTGAGCCTTCCTGTTTTATATGTATCCGGCCATTCTCGTTTGCTGTGAGAAGCCCTTTGGTTCTAAAACTCATGCAGAATATTATGGTTTTTGTGGCGTGGGTGATGTTGGCGAAGCCGCCGATTCCGGCGTAACTTCCTGCCAGTTTGTGGGCGTTTACGTTTCCTTCCCTGTCGGCTTCCAATCCTCCCAAAAAGCAAATGTCAAGGCCTCCCCCGTCATAAAAATCAAACTGGGTCGCCATATCGGTGATAATATCCGCACCAATTGTCGCGCCAAACGCGAAACCGGGCGCCGGAAGCCCGCCTATACCGCCCGCTTCGACAGTAATTGTAATATCTTTTAAGATGCCTATTTTTGAAGCGTATATTCCCACCATTTCAGGAAAGCCGATGCCCAGATTGACTATCTGGCCGGCTCGCAATTCCCTGGCGGCGCGTTCGCCTATAATGCCGGCTGTATCATCTTCTGCTGCGTTTTTTATCGCCGCCTCATTTTTATTGGAAGACAGCTTGTTTATATAATAATCCATATGCGAGGCGGGGACGTGTATGTCACCGGAAAGGGCAGGGTTGTACTCCATGATTTCGATCGGGTTTTCGCACACGACCACATAATCAATCAAAATCCCCGGCACGATTACATAGCGCGGCCTGGAAAATACATGGCTTACCCGCTCCACCTCTACAATTACCTTGCCGCCGTTGCGTTTTGTCGCCTGAGCCAAAGAAAGCGCGTCCACGGACAGGTATTCTTTCTCGGAAGAAATATTGCCGTTGGGGTCAACAGTAGTACCCTTGATAAACGCGATGTCAAACTTTGGGGTGTGGTACAGCAGATAGTCTTTCCCCTCCACTTCTTTTACCGTTAAAAGCTCCTTTTTGGATTTCTCGTTTAAGGCGCAGGTGTCTATGCGGGGATCGGCGTAAATTCCGACGCCAACCTCGCTGAGAATCCAGTCCTTGCCAGCGGCGGCGGCGCGTATGGAATGTGACAACAACCCAAGCGGGAGGCAATACGCCTCGATTTCGCCGGACAGCGCCATTTTCATGGCGACAGGCGAACTGCGGTAATGGCTCGCGACGATCTCGCTTACCGCACCTGCCTTTATATAAGGGTCCGCGTAGCGGTTTTCATCCCATCCGCCTATACTCGCAGAGCAAAACAAGCGCAGGTTTTTTGGAGAACCAGTTTCGACAAACCTTTTGTATAAAGCCTCATGGAGCTCCTCCGGGTTCGACAACGCCAAAAAAGAGTTAACAGCGACGCAATCCCCATCTTTGATAGAGGCGACCGCTTCTTTCGCGGAGATGATTTTAAACATCAAATTACCCTCTTGGCTTAATTATAGCGCATTACTCGCGAATTTGGCCCGAACCGGTTATGCGGTACTTGATTGTCGTCAGGGCTTCAAGGCCCATCGGGCCACGGGCATGGAATTTCTGCGTGCTGATTCCAAGTTCAGCCCCGAAGCCGAATACCCAGCCATCGGTAAAACGGGTAGAAGCGTTGGCGTAAACACAGGCGGCGTCTACCCGGCGGCAGAATTCCTCGGCGGAGTTAAGATCGTTAGTAAGTATTGCCTCAGAGTGTTTTGTACCATAGGTGTTGATGTGGTCAATAGCCTCGTCCAAAGAAGCGACGGTTTTTACCGCCATAATGTAATCCAGAAACTCCGTTGCCCAGTCTTCGGGAACGGCGTCTTTTACAACGAGACCGGCGGGCAGGGCGCCAATAGCCGCCAGGGATTCCTCGTCGCAGCGTAATTCCGCCTTTCCGGCAAGCCGCCGGGCAACAAGGGGCAAAAGCGTCCCTGCTATGTCCCTGTGCACCAGAAGCGTTTCCATGGCGTTGCAGGCCCCCGGCTTCTGGAGCTTGGCGTTTGCGATTATTTCCACTGCCTTGCCAATGTCCGCCGATGGCTCAACATAGATGTGGCAGTTGCCTTCCCCGGTTTCGATTACAGGGACCTTGGCATTTTCCACAACCCGCCGGATGAGGTCTTTCCCGCCCCGGGGAAGAACCGCGTCGATCCAGCCCCGCGCTTTGAGAATCTCGTCTACTTCGTCCCTTGAACCGGAATCGGCCAATTCGACCGCTCCCGGGACACCGCCTTCCTCAAGGCCTTTCTTAATGGCTTTTACCAGCGCCCTGTTCGATTCCAGGGCTGCCGAGGAGCCGCGGAGCAAAATGGCGCAGCCCGCCTTGTAAGCCAGGGAAAAAGCGTCAACGGTAACATTTGGCCGTGACTCGTAGATAATCGAAACAGTCCCCAAAGGAACAGCGGTCTGCTGTATTAAAAGCCCATTAGGTGTTTTCCAGCCGCTAATGATCTTGCAGACAGGGTCGTCCAGGCGTATTACCTGGTTTAGCCCTTCGACAATTTCCTGTATCCTTGCCGGATTCAGCGACAGCCGGTCTACGAGGGCTTCTCTCATGCCCTCTGCCCTGGCTTTTTCTACGTCCACATTATTTGCCGCAAGTATTTCTTCGCTGGCGGCTTCGATGGCTCCGACAACCTTTTCCAGGGCCAAATCCTTGGCCTGCCGATCCTGCAGAGCTAAAACAGCCTGAGCGGCTTTTAGCGACCTGAACACGCTTTGAAGGGAATTCATAGTAGCTCTATTTACCACAAGAAAAATTGTTCATCAAGCCTCTGCGGGAGCGGTAAAAAAATTCGTACTTGCCCTTTTATATATTTCCCACATTATTATTGACGCCGCACATGATACATTCAATGAATTTATATTCCCTTCCATTGGTATCCTTATTATTTTATCACAAATTGCCTTTAGCCCTATGCTTATACCCTTTGCTTCATTTCCTACTATTAGCATTACCGGTTTATCTATATTACAGTCTTTTACTGACACGCTTCCATTTGAATCTGTCCCTACTATTTCCATATTGTTCTTTTCTTTTTGAACCTTTATATATTCCAATAATGCTTCCATTGATTTTATTGTTATTATTTTAGTAAAAAATATACTTCCCATGCTTGACCTGATAACTTTTGATTCGTATATATCTATTCCGTGCCCTATTATGAAAATTCCATCTACGTTAAAAGCATTTGCCGAACGAATAATTGAGCCTAAATTTCCATAATCGCTTGGTCTGTCAAATACTACTATAAACGGATTTTTGGGATTAATATCACTAATTTCATATTGTTTTATTTTTGCGGTTATTAACATTTCTGAAGGGTTCAGTTTATCTGTTAATTCATTATACAATATATCTGACATTTCAATAATTTTTGCATTATTGTTTTGCCTTATCACATTTCTTCCCCATTCAGACAAACTTGTCATATTCCTAATAATTATTCGAGTAATGGCAATATTTGCATTTATTGCCTGCTTTATACATTCTATACCCTCAATAAATATTTCATGCGTTTTATTCCGCTTCACACGGTTTAGTTTTATGGATTTAATAATTTGATATTCCGCGTTTTCTGCACTTATTAATAACCTATTCATTGTATAATTATATCCATTATGCTACAATCCCGGCTACTGTGGAATTTGTTGATAACGTATGATTTCAGAGTGGTAACAAGAAAAATTATGGACAAGCTGACAATTCTCAGGGAAAAATTCGGCTATTCTTCTTTCCGTCCGGGGCAGGAAGAAGTGATGGACGCTATTCTTGCGGGGACGGACGCCCTTGCGGTGATGCCGACAGGAGCCGGAAAGTCCCTCTGCTATCAAATACCCGCCCTTATGCTTGATGGTATGACCATCGTTATCTCGCCGCTGATTTCCCTGATGAAAGATCAAGTCAGCGCATTGAAAGAAGCGGGGTGCGGAGCGGCATTTTTAAACAGTTCTTTAAGCGGCAGTGAATACTATAATACGATGGACGAAGTAATGAATGGTATGATTAAATTGCTCTACATTGCTCCTGAACGTCTGCAAAGGGCGGATATGTCTGAAGTAACGATGGACAATGTTCCGCTTGTTGTAGTTGACGAGGCGCATTGCGTGTCACAATGGGGGCATGACTTCAGAACAAGCTATCTGCAAATAGCGGGATTTATTAAAAGCATTAAACATCGTCCTGTAGTTGCGGCTTTTACCGCTACTGCAACTGTTAATGTAAGAAACGACATTTGCAAATTACTGGCGTTGCGCAAACCTCTTTCCGTAAACACAGGTTTTGACAGACCTAATCTATATTTTGAAGTACAAAAACCAAAAGATAAAAAAATTGCCCTTTTGGAATGTCTTGATAAGCGAAAAAAAGCAAGCGGCATTATTTATTGCGCTACCAGAAAAGCCGTAGAAGAAACCTGTGGTTTTCTGATTAGCCGTGGTTTTAACGCTACCCGTTATCACGCAGGTCTTAACGATGAAGAGCGCAGGAAAAATCAGGACGATTTTATTTACGACCGCAAAACAGTGATGGTAGCGACCAACGCATTCGGCATGGGGATTGATAAGTCAAATGTGTCCTATGTTATCCATTACAATATGCCCAAAAATATCGAAAGCTATTATCAGGAAGCGGGACGCGCGGGAAGGGACGGTTCTCCTGCGGACTGCATTCTTTTGTATAATGGTCAGGACGTGCGGATAAATCAGTACCTGATAACCCATGGCGAAGACGAAGAAACCGCAGACTATGAATTGCAGGCTCACAACCTGGAATTGCTTAAGCAGATGACTTTCTATTCCGTAGGAAACGACTGCCTTCGCCACCGCTTGCTTGCTTACTTTGGCGAACAGATGAAAGCGAACTGCGGCAACTGCTCAAACTGCCTGACGGAATTTGAGGAGACCGATGTTACTTTGGAAGCGAGAAAAATTGTTTCCTGCGTATTCCGTCTGAAACAACGAGGCAGAAGTTTCGGCAAGACCATGATCATTGACATTCTGCGTGGCAGTAAAAACGAAAAAATCCTCCGCTTTGGCTTTGACACCCTCAGCACTTTTGCGATAATGTCCGATACAAAAGCGCACAGGATTAGGCAAATTCTTGATCACCTGATTGACAAAGGTTTTTTGTTGGTGGAAGAAGGAGACTATCCGTTTGTAATACCTGGTAACGCAGAAAGACTGCTCAAAGAAGAGGTTCGCGTTTTAATGAAACTGCCACAAGAGTATGAAAAAACCAGCGATATGCAAAATGTTTCCGGAAATATTGATGATGGCTTACTGGACAAATTGAAAAAATTACGGAAGGAAATTGCCTCAAAGGAATCTGTTCCGGCGTACATTGTTTTTTCTGATGCAAGCCTACGTGATATGTGCCGCAAAAAGCCGCTCTCGCTTGTTCAATTTTCAGGCGTTAATGGAGTGGGGAGTGTAAAGCTGGAAAAGTACGGAGACATTTTCACTTGTCTTATCCGTAAACATTATGAAGGATAATATTTTCATATTTTTATACCTCCTTTAATTCAAAATGGCAACCTTTTTTACCTATGCTTGTCAATGCTGATGATAAAATTTTAACATTAACTTTTTTCCCCAATATTGTTTGAAGATGATGTTTTACATGTCCTCCGCAGCAATAGCACCAGGTTTTTGACCACTTCTTGTTTATGCTATTCAACCGCATACCCAAACAAACACATTTTCTATAGTAAGGAGATGATTCATCATAAAATGTTATTTCATATTTTCCCTTTTCGATTATTTTGTATCCATACCCAAAACCAGAGTTGGTTTCATTTATTGCCTTTATTCTTTCCTCAATGGATTCATAATTTTTATTTACTTCCTTGCATTTTTTATGCTGTTCACCTCCCAAACAACAAGCACAATCCTCGCGAACTTTCATCTTTGTTTTCTCATCAAGCAATTCATCCATTACGGTCATAGCGTTAAAGCAAGCTTCAGCTATTATTTCCGGTTTGTTTGCTATCTTTATGTTTTCCCCATGTTTCACTATTTTTTGACGAATTTTTTCGTCAACATCATTCTTTACCAAGGATTTGTCTAACATGGCAATAGGAGTAATGTACTTTCCCATATAAAGCCCCTTTAAATTCTTTAAAAAAAATGCTATGCCCATATGGACATATTATTAAAAAGCTTTTTTCTTACATAAAAATCTTAATACAAAAATTGTGCTGTCAATTATTTTATTCTTACCCCTCCATGAATTTGATATTGCAAAATCAAATTTTTTGGGAAATTCCCATAATAAAACGAATTCAGGGATTGGATCGGGCTTCATATTTAGTAGTCTGTCAACAATTCTTTTTAAATCTATGTTTTCCATAATTTTCTCCAGCCTAAAAAACTCCCCCATTCTCCATAATTGTCTTATTCACAAAATCCATGTGGTATAATTTTTCCCAATGGTTTATGTTTAATGTCCCTTTTTTAAGATGAATTGCCAAAATACAGCAATTTTCGTCTTTTTCATTGTTTGCCATGTCGTACCATTCAGCAAAAGCTTTACGGAGTTTAATCCTTAATTCGGCGTTTTTCGGGTCTGACACCCAACCGAGATTTTCTCCGATTCCAATTGCGGTAAACATCTCCGGGCTTGTCGCGATCGAAACCTCCGGGTTTTGAGCGATTTGCTGCATTTTGTTTGATTTCCCATAAGTCGTAACGTAGAATACACCGTCTTCATAATAGGCATCCACAGTTCGTACAACCGGTCGGGGCTTCCCGTCAGCGTTTGGTTCACGGGCGATAGTCGCAAGCGCTATAGCGTTGTCTTTTCCATTGCCAAACTTTTCTTCAAGTAATTTTAACCCTTCTTCATACTCACTCATCTTTAATTTCTCCAAAATGATAATAAATTATTTTGCCAGGTACCATTCAGCCTGGCTGTTATACATATTACGGTAAAGTTCGCAGTCTGTCATCAGAGACCCATGCGTGCCATCGCCCACAATACATCCTTTATCCATTACAAGTACGCGATCAGCTATTTGTGTGGAACCTAAACGGTGCGTTATGATAATTGATGTTCTGCCTTTGGACATTTCAATAAATTGCCGGTAAATGCGGCTTTCTTCCAACGGATCAATCGCGGCAGTAGGCTCATCCAGTAAAATTGCATCATGGGAGCGGTACAAACCGCGCGCAATGGCTACGCGCTGCCATTCACCGCCTGAAAGATCAACTCCCTCAAAGTCGCGGGAAAGCATGGTTTCAGCGCCATTCGGGAAACTGCCGCTTTCAAGCGCTACGCCCGCCTGCCCAAGCGGCGTTTCAATGTCCGCTTTGCTTTCAAAGTCGCTGATTTGTATGTTGTCGCGCAGAGTCATTTGGTAACGCTGGTACTTTTGAAATACGCCGGATAAATAATTGAAAAGACTCTGAGCGTTTGTATCGGAAGTGTCCATACCAAACAATATCACTCTGCCTTCGCTGGGTTTGTAGATTCCGGTCAACAGCCGTGCCAGCGTTGTCTTTCCCGCGCCGTTTTCACCCACAATTGCGACTGTTTCCCCGCTCCTGATCGTCAGATTAATCCCGCTGACGCTGTTTGTTTCGGCGTTGGGGTATCTGAAACATGCGCCTTCAGCAATAATTCCGGTTTCCGGTTTCCGTTCGCGGGCGCATCCGCCGCGTTCAGGCAGTTCCATAAAACGTATAAAGTTATGCGCCTTGCCAAGCGACGACGCTATATTCCCTATATGATTGCGGATAATCTCATCCATTACAGAAAACAACATTCCCATACCTTCAAAAACCGCCGCAAACGCGCCCACCGATATTTCGCCTTTTAACAGAGCGTCAAACAGCATGAAAATAATGCCGCCGTCCCCCAGTAAGGTAAAAAGACTCATGAGTAAATTTATCGAATTGGTTTTCCGGTTCGCTTCCCATTCCGCTTTATTCAGACGGCGCATTGTATCCATGAACAGGCGCATGAAATAAGTATAGCCGCCCAGCAGCCTTGTTTCCTTAAACCATGTTTTATGCGTGGTTGCCTGCTCATGCGCTTCAAATTCACGGCGTATGGGCGCGGCTTTATCCTCAAATTTTTCAATGATATTGGTGCGCATAAGCTGTCCCGCCAGCGATGGAATAAAAACCAATACTATACAGATGATGAACAGCGGTTTTAGATAATACAGATACACGGCTATAAAAACAAAAAACGGCAGATAAAATGTGAAGAGCGTTATTCCAATAAAGATGATGTAGCTGATCGTGCCGGAGCCTTCCTGCGCTTTGTTAATATCGTCGTGCAGGTTTGGATCTTCCAGGCATACGGGATCAATTTTCGCCATCTTGCTGTGTATTATTCTGGTCATTTCCCCGTTCATTTTGCTAAAACAGACATTATGCATAAAGTTATGTATGCCGTTAAGCAGCTCGCGCAGAAGCATGGACAGCCCCAGCGCGGCAACAGCCAAATACGCGCCTCGCATAACGCCGTTATGCGTAATTACAGCCTCCACGGAGTCATAAAAACGCTGCATCATAAAAGTGGTAAACCCGTAACTTATGCCGTGCACGACAGCCACAATATTAATGAATATAAACAGGAACGGAATTGTTTTAAGTGTCATGGACAGACCAAAGCGTACTATTTTGTTAAATGGCACTTTGGGGCGCCCGGCCTTTTTAGTCTCTTCAGGCATATTGGGTTTCCTTGTCCTGCGCGTACCACTCCGCCTGGGCGTTGTACATTTCCGCGTACAGCCCATTATGCGCCATCAATTCCGCGTGGGAGCCTGTTTCCGCGATTTTGCCTTTATCCAGCACATAGATCAGGTCGGCAAGTTTGGTGGAACCCAGCCTGTGGCTTATAAAAATAGTGGTGCGTCCCCGCGAGATTTGCTCAAATTTATGGTAAACATGGCTTTCATTGACAGGATCGAGAGCAGCGGTCGGCTCGTCCAGAATGCAGAGAGGCGCTTTATTGACAATGGAACGCGCCATAGCTGCCCTCTGCCATTCGCCGCCTGAAATGTCTATGCCGTCTTCGTGTATTTTACCAAGCTGGGTATCCAGCCCGTTTTTTAGTTTGGCGGCAGCTTCCGTCAATTCCACCAGTTTTACAGCTTCTTCTACCGCAATGCGCTTTACATTTTCCTCCTCATGCGGCATCGCGATGGCGATATTTTCATATAGGGTCAGGAAATACCTGGCGAAATCCTGGTACACAACGGAAGAAAGGGCCTTAAGCTGCGCCTGTGAAAATTCACGCAGCTCGCGCCCGTCCACAAAAATATAGCCTTCATAATTTGTATACAGGCCTGTAAGAAGTTTTGTGACAGTTGTCTTGCCGGCTCCGTTTACTCCCACGAAGGAATAATGCTTACCGTATTCAATTACAAACGACACACCGTTCAAAATGGACTGTTCAGCACCGGGGTAGGTAAATGATACATTGTCAAATTCTATTTTATTAAAGCTGATATTTTTGGCGGGCAGGTCTGCGGCGTCCGGTATTTCGCTCAGCGCCATAAATTCGGTAAAATCTTTTAGATATTCTTTTTTGCGGGAAATATCCTGCACTATCCAGTTAACGCCCCATGACAAACGCCCAGAGAGGCTCATTATCCCAACTATAAGGCCGACAAACATACCGTAGTTAATCGAGCCAGACATGGCAGGCTTTAGCAGCGCCAGCATGGTAAACACCGCTACCAATGAGCATACAACGCCGCCCATTTTATTTTTAATGAAATTCGATAAATCCACTTTAAGGCGGAACTTGCGCGCCAAATGATATTGATCCGAATACTGCCTGTTCAGCGTATCAGTGTAGCCGTACATGGCGCGTTCATCTGTGGCATCGCGGCTTTTTAGAACGTCAGAAACATAATTAACCCGCCTGTCTGTTTTTGTCATTTCTTTGTCAGCGTCGTAACTGCGTCTGCCAGCCCTGACCGCAAATATCATAACAGGGATGCTGACTGTTATAAGGCATAACGCTACCCACCAGATTTGGGTAAAAAGCGTTATAAAAATTCCTGAAATGAAAAGAACAGTTTCCGCCGCATCCATTACACGCTGGTACATTTCCTGCACCTGCGTATCAAATACTGGCGCGACCCTGGCAATCAAATCCGCTGTCTTTGAGTTTTCGATATGTTTATATTCCAGTTTTGCGACTTTGTTTATCATTAACGGCCGCAGTCTGCGGCGCAGTAAAAGCGACCATCGGCATATCATGAATCTTTCCGCCGCGCCGTATAATATGTAATATGCAGCCATAGCCATGACAAGGGCGATTGGCCCGTAGATCGCCTGGCGCACAGCGCGGCCTGCAAGTATATCCAGCGCTGTGTTTACATAGGCGGCTGTAACAAAAATATTCAATGTGGGAATAAACGCGGTTATCAACCGTCTTAGGGCTGTCAGCGATGAATACAAAGGAGTGGCGCGAAATGAAAGCCCTATCATATCAGGCATTGAATATTTTCGGACGGTTAGCAGCATACTTTCATACTTAATATTCTGAATAATACTATTTTTCAGTTACCGGAGTAAACCATTCCATTTGGCAGTAGTTTCCGTCATATTGACTTGCATCTATTCTTTCAAAATAGATTTTGTCCCTTAACAATGAATATTTTGCATTTTCATCATTCATATATTTCAAAATTGCGCCGTACATCTTGTTTGCTATTTCCCTGTTAATGTCGTAAAAATGATGCTGTCCGATATACCGAAAACGGGCGCACGTTGAAGTATTGAAAGTGGCGCCGCTTAATCCCTGGGGGATACAGGATAAATTCCGTACCTGAACCGAAGGCAAATATTCAGAATACTTTTTTTCATGGTTAATTTTGTGGGTAAAACCGATATAAACATCGGGATTTATTGTTTTTTTTATTTGGCGGCGTTCATTTTCCCAAAAGAGTTTTCCGACATTGGGGGCTGTTTTTATGGATATTTCAAACGGGATTTGATGCGGTTTTCCTATCATGTGAAATTGCGGAACTATTACAAATTCAGGGCCAAAGAAAGCATTATCATTAATTTTATTTTCATCGAAAAGATGTAAAGGAGGCAGTATTTTTACAATCTGCCCTGACTTGCGTAAATTGCCTGGCGATATGCCGAATTCACGCCTGAATGACCTGCTGTATGACTGCTCATAGCCAAAACCATATTCGAGCGCGATATCAATTACGTTTTTATCTGTGTTTAACAGATCGTTAAGGCTTTCAGACAATGTGCGGGAACGTATATAACCCGATATTGTCTTGTTAAACGCAAAACTGAACAACCTGCGCAAATGCACTTCCGAAAGGTTGTATCTTTTTGAGAGAGTAAAGGCGTCAATCTCATTTTTTATGCCTTCCTCAATATCAAGCAAAATATTTTCAAGTAATTTATAAGGTTTCATTATATACCTCAATACTCCCTATTCCCTTGCTTCCGAAAAATATCCCCGCCATGCCCGCTCAATTCCCGCCAGATCCGTTTCGCGATTCAGGAGGTTTTTTACATGGGTACCCCATTTCAGGTTATCGCAGAAATAGCCGAAAAAACGCCTTGCCCGGCTTAGGTGGAATTCCGGGGGCTGATAGCGGGAAAGAAGCTCCAGAAAACGAAGCCCGGTTTCCTCTAAATTGGCGCGTATGGTGCTGCCATGCGCCTCCGCAAAGACCCAGGGCTGGCGTACTGCCAGGCGGCCTATCATTACCGCGTCGCAGTCTTCGCCACGGCGCAGTATTTCCTCGGCGGAGGCTATGTCCCCGTTGCCCGCCAGGGGGATATGGAGCTCCTTTCTGAGGGCGGGAATGTAGTCCCAGCGAGCCCTGCGCTTAAACTTTTCTTTGGCGGTTCTGGGGTGAAGGGTGATTAATTCAACGCCTTCTTCTTCAAGGCGGCGGCAAAACCTGACCAGATAGTCAAAATCGTCTTCCAGGCCGGTACGCAGTTTGACGCTGAGCCGACGGCGGGTTTTAGGACGAATTTGGCGGATAAGGGCGCTAGCCCGGTCAATATCCGCCATCCAGCGGACTCCGGCGCCGGTGCGGGTTATGGCGGGCGCGGAACAGCCCATGTTTATATCGATGCCCAAACATTCATACCTGTCCAAAAGGGGAACGGCACGGACCAACTGGCTTTCATCCGCGCCCACAATCTGGTATACTAGCTTCTCCGGGCAAGGGCCGCCGTCGGCGTACCATGCCTCGAAGGGCCCCCCGCTGACAAAAGCGCCGGCGCTTATCATCTCCGTAAAGTATTCATCGGCGCCTGTTTTCCCTGGTTCGCCTACGGGGGCCTTGAAACTCTCTATTAGTTCCCGCAGCGCCCTATGGCTTAATTCCGCCATGGGTGCTAGCAATAGTGGAGTAGACATGATATAATTATTAGATAATGTGTAGAAAAAAAGGAATCCGTCCGACTAGTACCAGGCACTTGACTTATAGGTTATACTGGTCTAAAATGTATGAAAGAAGAGGAGCGTACCCATGATAGCAAAGAGTGATATGCCCAGCATCAATGACAAAGCCCCGGAAGGTGCAAAACCGGAAGGCGGAAGTTACAGGGTGCTAGTGGTTGATGATTCAATGTTTATTGCGAAACAGCTTGGTCAGATTTTTACCTCCGAAGGGTTTGAAGTTGCGGGAACTGCTGCCGATGGGGCTCAAGGGGTCGAATTATACAAGACATTACACCCAAACCTTGATCTGGTTACCATGGACATTACCATGCCGGTTATGGACGGGGTTACCGCCCTGGAAAAAATCCTGGAATTTGACAAAAATGCCTGTGTGATAATGGTCAGCGCCCTGGGGAAAGAAGATGTTGTGAAAAAATCCCTCCTTATGGGTGCAAAAAGCTATATCGTTAAACCCCTGGATCGCAAGAAGGTTCTGGAGAGGGTGGTTTCCGTATTAAAACGCTAGATCATTAGCGTCGGAAGGGTGCCAAAATGAAAAAAAATTTCTCTTTTTATTCAATAATTATAGTGATTATAATGTGCCTTACCGGCTGTGTCTCGGAGAGCCACCGAAGCGTGGACGTTCATCAAACCCGCTCTTCATTGAGGCCTTACAATGGTCCCCGCGCGCCAATCGCGATAGGTAATTTTGAGAACCGTTCCAGCTTTCAGCGGGGGATTTTCTCAGATGGCGTAGACAGGCTGGGAGGCCAGGCCAAAACCATTCTTGTAAACCATTTGCAGCAAACTAACCGCTTTACCGTACTTGACCGTGACAACATGGAAGAAGCCAGGCGGGAAGCAGAAATTCGCGGGGAAGCCCAGGAACTTATGGGGGCTTCCTATGTCATCTCCGGTGATGTCACTGAATTCGGCAACAAGGTAGTTACCGACTACCAGGGTTTTGGCATATTCGGGCGCGGCAAGAGCCAGGTTGCCTATTCCAAGGTAAGCCTTAACATTGTAGATATCCGCACCAGCGCTGTGGTTTATTCGGCTCAGGGCGCGGGCGAATTCGCGCTTTCTGACCGGGAAGTCCTGGGGTTCGGCTCTTCATCCTCCTATGATTCTACCCTGAACGGCAAAGTACTCGATCTGGCAATTGCCGAAGCCGTTGACAAGCTGGCTGAGGGCATTGATTCAGGCGCATGGAAACCTTAGGGCAACGGCAACTGCGCCTCTTTTTTCTTGTTTTCCTGTCCGCTATTTGTATTTCCGCCTGTACCAGCGCGCCCGGAACGCTTTATTCCTACGGAAATTACGAGAATAAAGTCTACGCTTACCTGCAAGGCGAAAGCCCGGCAGAGCAGATCAGCGTTCTGCAAAACGACCTCTTAAAAATTGAGGAAACAGGGAAAAAAGCCCCGCCGGGTTATTACGCTCACCTGGGCATGCTTTATGCGGAAGTTGGCGAGCATGGGCTGGCTATCTCCTGCTTCATGGTAGAAAAAGCCCGGTTCCCCGAAGCCGCCGTTTTTATGGATTATTTACTTGAAAGGTACAAATTATGATGCCTCGCATAAGGAATTTCTTAATATTCTTTTTTTTAGCGGGAATCATATTTTGCGCCTGTGCCGTACAACCGCCCATAAAACCAAGTGGGTCTATCGATCCATATGCCGCTTTTCGCGCAAGCAGCCCGCGCTCCATTCTGGTAATGCCGCCTGTAAACCATTCGCCGGATATCAATGGTTCCTCGGCTTTTCTCGCTACTTCCACCTGGCCCCTGGCGGAAGCGGGGTATTACGTTATCCCGGTAAGCCTTTCCAGCCGGACGTTCATAGAAAACGGTATAACAGTAGCGGAGGACGCCCATGCGATAGAACCTTCCAGATTGCGGCAGATTTTTGGCGCGGACTGCGCCCTGTATATCACAATAACCCGATATGGCGTAAGGTATATCGGGATAAGCAGCATTGTAGAGGCGGCGGCTTCAGCAAGGCTTATTGACCTTAGAAACGGCATAGAGTTATGGTCAGAGCGCATTTCGATGTCAGAAAGCAGCAACAGCGGGAACATAAAAGATAATATTCTGGAAGTAGTTATTACAGCGGCGTTGAGCCAGGTCATTAACACACTTTCGGACAGGGCTTATGACGTAGCCAGGAACGCAAACCACCAGTTGCTTTCGGCGGGACGGAAAAAGGGCTTGCTATACGGGCCATATCATCCAAAATACGGAAAGGATTAAGGGGGTATCATGAAAGCGCAGGCAATCGCGGATAATATTTTTTGTATCCATGCTGATATACATACAAAAGAACTATTTGAAGGGATTTGGCCTATTCCAAATGGGGTTTCCCTTAACTCCTATGTTGTGAAGGGTGAGAAAACAGCTTTTATCGACCTTTTTCAGGACTGGGAGGGGGCAGCCGCTCAGATTGAAGAAGCCCTTGCTTCAACCGGTACGAATTTTTCCTCCGCGGACTATCTGATTTTGAACCACCTTGAACCTGACCACACAGGCTGGCTCAAGAGTTTCCGGGAGAAAAACCCGGGGGCCGAGATCATTTCCACCCAAAAAGGCATAGATCTGGTTAAATCTTTCTACAAGATCGATACCGGCCTAAGGGCGATAAAAGACGGGGACACACTGGATTTGGGGGGAGGAAAGGCACTTACTTTTTTTGAAACCCCAAACCTGCATTGGCCTGAGACGATGGTTACCCGGGAGAGCGCGTCGGGAACCCTCTTTTCCTGCGATGCCTTCGGCTCCTACGGCACCCTGGGCGACAGGGTTTTTGACGATCAATTTAACGAGAAAGAGCACGCGCTTTTTGAAGAAGAATCTTTAAGGTACTACGCCAACATTGTTTCATCTTTTTCGAGCTTCGTGGAACGAGCGATTCAAAAGCTTTCCAGCCTTGAAATTAAATGCGTTGCCCCCAGTCACGGCATTATCTGGCGGAAAGACCCAAAAAAGATCATTGCCCGCTATTCAAAGTTCGCTTCCTGGGCTAAAGGGCCGGCGGAGAAAGAAATCGCAGTCATTTGGGGTTCAATGTACGGAAACACCAAAGCCGCTTTGAACGCCGTGATATGGGGAATCGAAAAAGAAGGCGTGCCTTACACCCTCCATCGCGTTCCTAATGAAGACATCTCCTATGTCCTTGCCGCCGCTTTCAAGAGTTCCGGCCTGGTTATCGCTATGCCAACCTACGAATACGCCGTATTTCCACCGATGGCCTACGCCCTGGACATTTTCCGGCGCAAGCATATCTTTGGTAAGAAAGCCCTCCGCATCGGTTCCTGGGGCTGGGTTGGGGGGGCAAAAAGGGAATACGACGCCACCCTGGAAAACCTTAAATGGGACAGCGTTGAATCCTTTGAATGGGCAGGCTACCCCACAGAGGCGGATTTCACGGTTCTGGAAGCAAGGGGCAAGGAGCTGGCTCAAAAAGTGAAAACGGGTTAAAGAGTAATTATTTTCACGTTTTATACCCAATTTTCCAGTTTAAGCTTTTTTACCCGGTTAAATTCGTTAGTGTTATTGGATACAAGAACCAAGTCCCTCGCCAAAGCCTGGGCCGCAAGCTGCATATCATAGGGGCCTATTGGCTCGCCCCGGTTTTCGAGATCGCTTCTGATTATCCCGAAAATTTCCGCGTCCTTTGTATCGAATGTTATTATTTCAAACGTAGACAAAAAATTACGAAGGGCGAGGCTGTTTTGATCGCGCTTTTTGCTTTTGGACACGCCATATTCCAATTCCGCGACTGTAATTGTAGAAATTTTTATTTCGTCAGGATTCAAGTTATCAAATTTTTTTATTACACTCTCAGGTTTCTTATTGATTATGTATATACATATATTGGTATCCAAAAGGTACACTAAAACGAGTTCCGCTCCTGCATTGCCGGCTGATTTCTGCCTTCGGCAAAAAAATCCTCAGAAAACTCATAAAGGCTTTTCCTGAAAAGATCCCAGGGATCGTTTCTCGGAAAAAGGATAATTGAATTGCCTACCTTATTGATAACCAAGTCTTCTTCATTGACCTGATATTCCTTGGGTATTCGTACCGCCTGGCTATTTCCGCTTTTAAACACTTTGACTGTTTTCATAGTTTGATCCTCTTAGTTATTAGTATATACTGGCATATATACATTGTCAATATAACGTATACTTTTTCATAATTGTTGCCACTCACGACCCCGCAGAGCTGTAGTGCTTTACTCCAAAGCGCCAGACAAGGACGCAGGGCAGGATGAACGCGAAGCCCAGGAAGGGTATGATCATATAAACCCAGGCTGGGAAAAAGACGCCCTGGGTGCGGCCTGTGAGGTAAAGAAGCGGAAGATAGTTCATACAGCCAAAAGGGATGATAAACGTGAAAAAGCGGGCGATCCACTTACCGTAAATCGGCAGCGGGTAGCTTGCGAGTTCCCTCCCGCCGTCGGTGAAGATGTTGATAACCTCAAGCCCCTCAAGCGTGAAAAAACACACCGTGGCTCCCAGAATGAAAATCCCGGTAAAAACAGCCGCGCCTCCCAAGACCATCATTACCAAGGTAATTATTTTGGGGAAATCCCAGACTATGCCCGTTCCGGGGATAATCGCGCAGAGAATAACAATGCCAAGGACAGTTTTGTTCAAGCGGGTGATGTCGGTTTTGCTGCCCAGTACCTGAATGATGGTACTGCGTGGCCGAAGCAGTACCCGGTCAAATTCGCCCAGAATCACCATCCGCGAAAAAGAATCAAAACCGCGGGCGATACATTCCGAAAGCGAAAACGCCGTGTAGGTTACGCCGAAACATAGGGCAGCCTCCGCGAAACTCCAGCCCGCAAGGTTCCCGAAACGGAGGAACATCAAGTCAAGACCGATGAAAGCAAAAAGCATGGAAAGACTCTGGGCCATGACTACAAGCCATGCGGAAAGCCGGTATTCGAGTACTGTTTTAAGGCTCATGGACAAATATCTGAAATAGATGAGTTTAATCCGCTTCATCACCCCCCCTGTACCACAAGACGCTTCAACGCCGCCCTGAAACCCCAAAGCCCAAAACCAATCATAACCACAAGCCAGAAGAACTGCGCGGCCAGGCCGAACAGGGCTTCAGTCCCGGCAATATGCCCGGAGTAAACGCGAAAAGGGAAATCCGCTGTGTAACGGAAAGGCAGGAGGGCTGTTATCCGCTGCAACAGGGGCGGCATAAAAGGAATGGGGATGACAGCGCCCATAAGGAATTCCCCGACCACGCCCACAAAGAGCCTTGCCCCATTCGGATTAAGCGAGACAAAAGTAACAAGGCAGATCATCATGGAGAGGGCGGTGGCAAGAAAGGCGGCAAGGATGAGAGAGGGAACGAACAGTACGAAGGCCTGAAAGCTTTGGGGAAGATGAAAGCCCCATGAACCGGGCAATAAAAACGCGACGATGAAAATTGGAAAGCAGCGGAGCGTTGTCCGGGCAATCCTGAACGCCAGGACGCGGCTGAACCAGAACAAATAAAGCGAAAGAGGCCTCGCGAGCTCATATGCCACATTGCCTGAGGCAATTAGTTCCAGCAGTTCGTTGTCCATGCTCCAGAGCATCACAAGCGCGAGGAAGGCCTGGCGAAGCCAGATCAGATCCGCAAGCTGATCCAGGTTCATCGGCGCCGCCGCGCTTGAGCTTTCATAAAAAGCGCGGAACACGAGGAGCTGTATGGTTCCCCAGAAAAATTGAGTGGCTACGCCAGCCCAAGCGGCAGCCCGGTACTGCATCCCCGCGATTAGCCTGATTTTGAAGATCGCAAGGTAAGCCCGCGTCAAATTCGCCGTCATTTTCACAGGTTCCCTTCAAGGTAAAGGGAGGCGATAAGCTCCTCGATGGGACGGCTGCCCGCGCTCATGTCTCTTATGTCGAGACTCTCCCCCAAAACGCGCAGGGCGGAGGAAACGCCGATAATCCCGGTATCGACTTCGTAAACCACATGCTTTTCCTTCTGTGAAACGATTTTTGTTCCGGTAGGCTCAGGCAGTGCGGAATCGCCCTCGTAGTGCAGTTCCAGCCGCCTGAGCCTGTCGTAGCGGGAACGGAGCACGCCCAGTGCGCCGTCGTAGAGCAGCTTCCCTTTGCCAATGAGAAGTATGCGGTCGGTGAGGGCCTCAATGTCGTCCATGTCGTGAGAGGTCAATATCACAGTGATTTTCCGTTCGCGGTTCAGATCCGCGATAATGCGCCGCACCGCGAGCTTTGAAATCGCGTCAAGGCCGATTGTCGGTTCGTCCAGAAAGAGAACTTCAGGATCGTGAAGCAGGGACGCGGCGATCTCGCAGCGCATTCGCTGACCAAGGCTCAACTGCCTCAAGGGGACGGAAAGAAGCGGCTCAAGCTCCAGGATCTTCGAAAGCTCCCCAAGATTTTCCCTGAAGCGCTTTTCGTCAACCTGGTAAATATCTTTAAGAAGTTCAAAGGAATCCTGAACAGGAACATCCCACCAGAGTTGGGTACGCTGGCCGAAAACCACCCCAATATGGCTCACGTACTTCTGCCGCGTTTTCCAGGGGCACATTCCCAGTACCGTACACTCCCCGGAGTCCGGCATAAGGATGCCGCTCATGATTTTGATTGCCGTAGACTTCCCAGCGCCGTTAGGCCCGACAAAGCCAACAACTTCGCCTTTTTCAACCGTGAAAGAAATGCCTTCCAGCGCGTGAATCTCCGTATACTCCCGCCTGAATAGAGAAAAAAGCGCGGCGGCAGCTCCTTTTTTTCGTTTTGCAACCCGGAATGTTTTTCTTATTTGGTTAAGTACGATCATTAAAGGGAAAGATTACTATAGGTTGATTTGGAAGTATACCCATGAAAAAGAGATGATAGAGCGGCAATACAGGAAACGCCTGTAGTCT
>Ga0268262_10001851_pt1 | contig 25336 bp, 22 predicted proteins | sample TergutNc150P3_FD_190354 | JGI IMG/M metagenome (GOLD analysis project Ga0268262, IMG submission 190354) | Nasutitermes corniger P3 segment gut microbial community from laboratory colony in Florida, USA - Nc150 P3 (SPAdes) (version 2) | ecosystem: Host-associated > Arthropoda: Insects >... | reverse complement strand
CGCCCACCTGCGGCCCCGAACCAATACCTTCGGCGCGGTGGCGAGGGTGCGTAACCGCATGGCGTTTGCCATTCACCAGTATTTTCAGCAACACCATTTTCAATATATTAACACCCCGATAATTACCTCAGGCGACGCCGAGGGCGCGGGAGCGATGTTCCAGGTGACGACGCTTGACTGGGAGGCTTTGGCAAAATCCGGGGCGCGGCAGATTGATTATACCAAAGATTTTTTCGGCAGGAAAACTTTCCTGACTGTTTCCGGCCAACTGGAAGCGGAAACCTGCGCTACGGCCCTGTCCCGCGTGTACACCTTCGGCCCCACGTTCCGCGCGGAAAACTCCAACACGGCGCGGCATCTTGCCGAGTTCTGGATGGTTGAGCCTGAGTTTGCCTTTGCCGAGCTTGAAGACGATATGGCGTTAGCTGAAGATTTTCTGAAATTTATTTTCAAAGCGGCCCTTGATGACTGCGCCGAAGACCTTGCCTTTTTTGACGCGCATGTTGAAAAAGGCATTATCGAAACTTTGACGCGGGTGGTGAACGCGCGGTTTGCCCACATTACCTATACCGACGCAATCGGCGAACTGGAAAAGGCGATGGCAAAGGGCGTTGTTTTTGAATTCAAGCCCCAATGGGGCTGCGACCTGCAAAGCGAGCATGAAAAATACCTGACTGAGAAAGTTGCTTCAGGGCCGGTGATTGTTACCGATTACCCCAAAGACATTAAAGCCTTTTACATGAAGCAAAATGACGACGGCAAGACCGTGCGGGCAATGGACGTGCTGGTTCCGCGGTTAGGTGAAATTATCGGCGGTTCCCAGCGTGAGGAAAATCTGGAAAAACTGTGCCGCCGTATGCTTGAAATGGGAATGAAACTTGAAGATTACGCCTGGTATCTTGATACCCGCCGTTACGGAACGGTTCCCCACGCGGGCTTCGGCCTGGGCTTTGAGCGGCTTATTCAATACATAACCGGCATGGCGAATATCAGGGACGTTATTCCCTATCCGCGCGCCGTGGGACAGGCAGACTTTTGAAAAGGCTCCCGTTTTATTTTCTGTTACTGTTGCTCTGCGGCGCGTATCTCTTTCCGCAGAACAGCCTTGAGCCTTATCTTGCCGGCGCGCCGGAAATTGTTTCGCAGGCGGCGGTGCTTCTGGACGCGGAAACGGGAACAGTCCTCTACGCCAAAAATCCTGATGAGGAAATTCCCCCGGCATCCCTGACCAAACTGATGACCATGCATCTGGTGTTAAAAGAGGTTGACGCGGGCAGAGCATCGCTTAATGAAATTATTCCGGTCAGGACGGAAAGCTGGGCGCTCAGGCAGCCTCCCCGTTCCAGCCTGATGTTTCTCGCGCCGGGGCAGATTGTAACGCTCCGGGAAATTATGTTGGGGCTGGCCGTATCATCGGGGAACGACGCGGCTGTCGCCGCCGCCCTGCGCGTTGCCCCATCAGTCGCTGATTTTGCCGCTTTGATGACGACAGAAGCCCGCCGCATGGGTTTAAGAAGAACCCGCTTCACCGAGCCGTCGGGCATTTCCGAAGACAATATTACCACCGCCGCCGAGTTCGCCGCGTTATGCCGCGAGTACCTGCGTCAGCATCCCCAAAGTCTTGCCGAGTTTCACTCGGTGCGCGAATTTGCCTATCCTCAAGCCGACAATGTGGCGGAAGCATTCCGGGACAATCCCATGACCATTGTGCAGGCAAACCGCAATACCCTGTTAAGAACGTTTCCCGGCGTTGACGGGTTAAAGACCGGTTATATTGACGAAGCCGGTTACAACATCGCCCTGACCGCGCGGCGGAACGACACCCGCTTTATCGCGGTGATCCTCGGCGCTCCGGCCCATCCCGGCGGCGACCGCATCCGCGACCGCGACAGTGAACGCCTTTTGTCCTGGGCTTTTGAAAATTTCAAAACTGTCCGCCCTGAAATAAAACAGCCCGAACCGGCGCGGTTATGGAAGGGCAAACAAAAATGGGTTGAATTGGAACTTGCCGACGCGCCGGTCTTTACCGCCTCCGTTAGCCGCGCCGCTTCACTGCAATTTACGGAAGAAATCGACCATCCCCTCATTGCCCCGCTGTCCGCCTGGTATCCGGTCGGCTGGCTGGTCATTGCCGATGAAGAGGGAGAACTCCACCGCGTGCGCCTCATCACCGCGCGGTCATATCAGCGGGGAAATATTTTCAAACGCGCCTGGGATAGTATACGGCTTTTATTTATAAAGAAACGTTGATTAGTTTTACTTAACGGCCGCGATAATTTCACCGATTATTTTATCGGTATTTTCATACGGTACCTGGCAGGTTCCTACCGCTTTGTGCCCGCCGCCGCCGTATTTTAACATGAGGCTGCCTACATCGACCGTAGCGGTTTTGTTGATGACGCTGTAACCGACCGTAATAACCGTGTTGACCTTTTTCTTGCCGTCCACAACCCACACGGATATATTTTGTTCGGGGAAAATGGTGTACAGCAGGAAGCGGTTGCCCGCGTAGATGGTATCAATATCACGTAGATCAACATATATGGCTTTACCTTCAATTTTCGCGTGTTTTTTTACCATTTCAATAAAATTATTGTGCTGTTCAAAATAGACATCAACGCGCTCCTTAACATCGCTTGACGCAAGAATCTCATCAATGGGTTTGGTAAAAGTATCATGGGCGAGCTGCTTCATTAAATCAAAATTGCTGATGGTAAAATTCCGGATTCTGCCCAGCCCTGTGCGGGGATCGGTAAGAAAACCAAGCAGTACCCAGCCGGAAGGGTGCATAATCTCATCTATTGTTAAATCAGCCGAGTCCATTTTATCGACATATTTGATCATTTCGGCGAATTTTCCCAATTTTGCCGCGCCGCCGTAGTATTCATACACAACATGGGCGCAACTGGGCGCTCTTTTTGAGGCCCCTTCAAACTTTAAATTCTTTCCCAGCCGTTCCTCTTCGCTGGAATGGTGGTCAAACCACAGTCCGCATCCCTCAATATAGGGGACATTGGCGACTATATCGTTTTTTGTCGCCTGAACAAGTCCGTCCTGAATGTCTTTGGGATGTACAAAAAGCCACTCTTCAACAAGCCCCAAGGATTCCAGAAGGGCGCCGCAGGCCAATCCGTCAAAATCAGACCGTGTAATCAAACGCATTTTTGTCTCCTTATACTCAATATATTATAACATATATTGAGTTTCTTGGGAAGGGGGCGCATTGCGAGATGAGAAAGAGAAGAATTTTAACCACGGAGTACACGGAGTTTCACGGAGGAAGAGGAATTAAGATACTGGACTTCTTAAACCTCCGTGGTTAATTCTTACTTCCGGCTGGTTATATGCTGGATTCCTTCCTCGACAAAAACTGAAAATTTGTTTATTATTGAATGGTATGCTTGACTATAGCGATTATATTTCCACGATTCCCGACAATCCCCATCAGAATTTTGCCCAATTGCTTGAACAGGTGTCGAAGGATCATGCCGGAAAAGACGCGATTTTGTACCGTTCCGGCAAGCGGCAGGATTTTACCCGCTGGACTTATGCCCGGTTCGGCGAGGAGTGCCGCAGGGTGGCGCGGGGGCTGCTTGCGGCCGGTCTGGTAAAAGGCGACCGTGTCGTGCTGTGGGCCGAAAACCGGCCTGAGTGGATGGCGGTTTGGATGGGAACCGTGATTGCCGGAATCTGCATTGTGCCGGTGGATTTTCTGGTGTCCGAGCAGGAATGCCGCAATATTATCAATATAACCAGGGCAAAGGCATTGTTTTATTCCGGACGGAAACGGGATTTTGCCCTGTCTCTGCCCGGCAAGGGAATAACGCTGCCGATTTCGGTGTGCATCAGCCCGGATGAAGACAGTGCGCCGGCAAAAACCGTTCATGAGTTTGACCGTTTCGGCGCGGACGCCGGGGGGCAGATTTTGCCGCCGCGTGACAGTATTGCGTTTAACGATCCGGCTTCTATTGTCTTTACTTCGGGGACTACCGGATTTGCCAAAGGCGTAACCCTTTCCCATAAAAACATCATTGCCAATACCAGCGCGGCAATTCGCATTTTACAGCCTACCGATAAAGACATCTTTATGAATGTGCTGCCCCTTCATCATACCTACCCCACGGTCTGTTCATTTTTGGCTCCCATTTTTCGGGGTATTCCGACGGTCATTGCCGAAAAAATTGTCGGTAAGGTAGTCATTGACGATATAAGGGACGCGGGAGTTACCTTTCTTATTGCCGTTCCCTTGTTATACGATAAGGTAATGGAAGCTATTGAGGCGGGGTATAAAAAACTGCCGGGGCTGCTTCGCGGCCCTTTGAACCTGCTGAGGATAATCGCCCTGGCTGAAGCAAAAAAAGGCCGGCCTGAATTCGGGCAAAAGGTATTTCGCTTTATCCGTAAAAAAGCCGGTATGCATTCATTACGGATTATGGTTGCCGGCGGCGGGCCCCTCAATCCCCAGACGGCGGATTTTTTTGACTCGTTTGGTTTTAACATTGTGCATGGCTACGGCATGAGCGAGAACAGCCCCCTTATCAGCGTGAACACCCCCCGGCACAAGCGGAATGTGTCGGTCGGCCTTCCGGTCAGTTACACCGAGGTTAAAATCATTGATGTGGGGCCGGACGGCATAGGCGAAATCGCGGTGAAGTCGCCGTCGGTAATGCTCGGCTATTTTGAAGATGAGGAAGCAACCAAAGAGGTGATAAACGAAGACGGTTTTTTACTCACCGGAGATTTAGGTTACCGGGACGAAGACGGCTATATCTACATCAAAGGCCGCAAAAAAAACCTTATTGTTGGCTCCGGCGGCAAGAATATCTATCCGGAGGAAATTGAAACCCATTTTATCAATTCACGGTTCATAAGCGAGATTCTCGTGATAGGCCGCAAGGAGCCGGTCTACAGCGGAGAAGAAATATTTGCCGTCGTTGTCCCCAACTATGAAACAATTAAGGAAGATTATCCAGGCCTGGAAAATGATGAGAATACCGTCGGAAATTTGATCAAAAAAACGATTGAGGAAACAAACCGGACTCTTCCCCACTACAAAAAAGTCAGCGGTTTTACGCTGCGTAAAGAACCGTTTGAAAAAAACGCCCAGCAGAAGATACGGCGGTTTATATATAAATCTTACGCGGAGAGAGGTGAAAAATGAAAAGGAATTTTTGTACGGCAGTTTTATCCCTGACGATGATTCTCGGCGGCCTGCAAACGGTGTGCGCCCAGCAGAACAGCGGCGATCCGGCCGGTGTAATTATCAATCATTACGCGGCGCGGAATTTTACGGCGGGCGCCATTCCTGCCGCCGATCTTGATCGCATCATACAGGCGGGAGTCCGCGCGCCGAGCGCGCGAAATCTTCAGCCATGGCATTTTACCGTGGTGCAGAATCAGAACCTGGCAAAAAAAATGGTTTCCGACAATGCGGACGGGAATGTCCTTATCATTGTTTCCGCCGCGGGAGACGGCAAAACCAACGGCGTTCAAATTCTTGACTGCGCCCTTGCGGTGGAAAGCATCTATCTGGCGGCCCAGGCGCTGGGTTACGGCTCCCGCATATACACCGGCCCCATGGACAACCTGAACAAAAACCTCAAAGCCGAATTGGGCCTTCCATCCGGCCACAGCGCGGTAGCTTTGGTGCGGGTAGGAAAAGTCCAGGGCGGAGTAGACGCTGTCAGCGCGGCCTCAAACCGGAAGAAAACGGAAGAAGTGGTAACTTACAAAAAATAAAGAATGAAACAAAAACCTTTCATATTGGTGTCAGTCACCACCGTGATATTATTTTTTGTACCGGCGCTCCTCCCCGCCGCGCCGTTGTATTTTTCAGCCTGGGGTTTCCGGCTGGATCTCCCTGAGGGGTATACATTAGTCGAGGGAAACAATAAAGACCGTTATTCATTTCAGGGTTCTCAGGGCGGCCCTTCGGGCGCGCGTTTTGATATTGCCGTGTATAACGGCGTGTACCCGGATGTCGCGCAATTATCAAACGATATTGAACGCCGTTTGGGAAATAAGGGAGACATTGCTTTTTTTGAATACGGAACCAAAGCCGCCGCTCTAATGGAATTGCGTTTTGGGGATTCCACGGGCTGGGGCCTTTGTGTGGAATTGGAGGATGTCAACGGCAACGGCGTCGTACCTCTGCTGCTGGTGTTGTCTTATGCGGCGGGAAAAACAGACATGGACTTGTACCATCTTTCCGCTTTGGATTCTCTTGCCCCTTCGGAAACGGAAAAGCGCTATCCCGGACCGGTTATGGAATTCAGTTATCCCCGCGGTTCTTCCCGGGAGACAACTATCGCGGGAACAAACCTGAAAGCGATGATTCGGGAAAATGACGCCGAGGCCGCGCAAGCCCTTGTTGATCGGGAATTTGCCCTGCTGCGCGCTTATCAGTCTGCCCCTGATTGGCAGGAAGCGTGGATTCGGTTTTACCGGATGATCTATCGGGATTCATGGGATCGGGTAGCGGACGCGCTTTCCCGGCTTGAACGCGATTGGAATAAAGGCGCGAACAAGCGGGCCTTTGCCGAAAAAGCCCTTGTTTGGGTGCAGGGTTTCCAATACGAACGGAATTTGGCGGGCAGTGATTTTGTTAATCTGGTCAGCGCCGTTACCGAAGGCAGGGGCGACTGCGACAGCCGCGCCATGATCTGGGCGATGATCCTTACGCAGGCGCGTATTCCGGCGGCAATGATGGTATCCCGCGATTACAGCCACGCCATGGGTTTGGCGGATGTTTCAGGAAGCGGCGCCCGTTTTAAGGCCGGGGGAACCAATTGGCTGGTAGCGGAAACCACCGCCAAAGTCGGCATTGGTTCCATCAGCAAGGATATGAGCAATACCGCGTCATGGCTGGGCGTGCTGTTTTATTGACGAACAGAAAGCGGTTTTTGCAAGGAGAATACAGTATGGTTTATTCAAAACACAGGTTTGAATTTTTCAGTGACGGTCTTATGGCTATCATTATGACAATTATGGTTTTGGAAATTCATGTTTCCAGCCCGTTTTCTCTTGAAAATATCGAAGAATTATTAACATCAATACTTATCTATTTTGTCAGTTTTTTTATTGTTGGCTGGTTTCTGACCAGACATCATCATCTGATAGATAACACTAAAAAAATAACCCAAAAAATTATCTGGAAAAACCTGTTTTTTTTGTTCTTTGTCGCGTTAGTACCGGTATTTACCAAATTAATAATTGAAAATAACGCTGATAATATTGCGATAATCGCGTATGACATTGTATTTTTACTGGCAAATGTTTCATTTATTGGTTTGCAAAAAGAAACAAGGAAGCAGATTACCAAAGAGGAACTGGAAAAAATGGAAGCGATGCGAACCGAAAGAATGAAACAAAAACATTCGTTTTTTAAGTTTGTAATCGGCTGTATACTATTATGCGGGTTTGTCGTATTATCAATCATTTTTCCGAAATTTTCGATAATTATGTATATCGTTTTTCCCATTACTTTCGCGATAATGAGTATTTTTATAGAGCATGATCCGAGCAAACATATTGGTTATGAAAATAAATGAATTATTTGGCGGCGGCGCTGCGCTGCTGGGCGCGGAGGAAGCCTCGCCATATCCGTTCCGCCAGATGAAATCCAGCTTTCAGGCTTCATTAACGCCGTCTTGGGGAAAACCGGAGACGACCGTTTTACTGCCGTGGAAATCATCGAAAACAAATCTTTTTCGCCGAAAGTCATCGGCGACAAGGCCAGCATCCTTGATGTGCGGACCGTGCTGCAAGGTAAAACCAAAGGGAGCGCTGGAAATCCATTTTATCAATATGGTACAATACCGTAAACAGAGGAAGAAGAAGATACTGGACAATCCTCTGTGCCGGTGGCTTGCCTGGCTTGACGCGAGCAGTCCGCCGGGATTGATAGCGGAGGTGGTGAAGATGGACAGCGCGATAGAAATGGCAAATGAACGGATGGTATATGTAACCGGAGACAAGGAAGCGATACGCGCCTACGAGATGCGGCTGATGGGCCTTTCTGATTACAACAGCTCAATGAACTACGCCCGCGAGGAAGGTCATGCAGAAGGCCGCAATGAAGAACGGCAATACCTTTTAGAGATGATTGATCAGGGACTCTCGATAGAAGAGATAAAACGGCGGCTTATGCAGTAACCCGGTTTCGGGTATAATAATTCTCGGTAGATTATGTATATCCTGGAGGTAAAGATATGAAAAAAAGTCTGATTTTGGTTGTATTTTTTATTTGTGCTTCTTTAGCGGTTTCCGCGCAGGGATTTTATTTTGATATAGGTCTTGGTTTTGGAAAAGCATGGACTATAGTTGAGGGTCATGACATCGTTAAAGAATTAAGATCTGCCGGGGCAGACATTAATGAAACAGCGGTTGATTTGAGTTTAAAAGCGGGGTATGGACCTTTTGGTACTATACCTTTGTATGTCGTAGGCGAAACAGGCGGAATTGGACATAGAATCTATGACGGTTCAGATTATATACAATTTAATTCATACATAATTGGGCCTGGTGTAATATTTTATCCAATACCTTTTATTCAATTAGGTTCATCTATTGGTTATTCATTTGTTGCTAATCAAACCAATATATCTTATTATCAAATGTATAAGAGTAAAAATGGATTTGCATTGAATTTTTCAGCCGCTATTGATTTAGGCAAAAGAAATCACGGCTGCTTAATTGGTATAAAATATTTTTATGCAAATAATACGCTTGAAGTATCAAACGCTGTTGAAGAAGCCTCAATGATTGGTGTTTTTGTTAAATATGCATACAGGAAAAAACCGCCATCGCTATTTTAATCGGCCGCGCCGAGTGTTTTTTTTTGTTATATTTGTCTGGTATTTCGGCACCCTGATTTTTTTTGATTATCATAGCCTGTACAACCATAAAACGCCTCATCATTTTTTAACTTCACAATCATATAACCATCATCACATTTATTACATTTATAAATGTCATGCAAGTGCGATTTGCTGTTTGTCATAAAATCGCATACTTCCGGTTCGTTGGTACAAAGGTAAAGATTCAAACCATAATTTTTATTAAATTCATATTTGAGAGGATAATTACATATTGGACAGCGCAGCCTGAATAAATCGACTGTTTCCATATTTACGTCTTCGGAATGTGAAATCTTATAGTCATTTATTATTTCAATAAGAAAACGTGATGGCTTTTTCTGCGGTGTAAGAATGTAAACTCTGTTTTTTGTGCGGGTAAGCGCAACATAAAAAAGCCTTCGTTCTTCCGCAAAAGGCATGGAAGTATCCTCAAAACGTACAAGCTTCATAATTGGATCATCTTCTAATTGGCATGGAAAACCGAATTTTCCTTCAAACATATTCAGTATAATTACATTATCAAATCCAAGTCCCTTTGCGCTGTGAGCGGTCATAAATGTAATATTTGCGTTGGGAAACTTTTCGCACTTAATTCGGTTACCTGATATTTCAGAAAATTTACCGGTTCTGCATATTTTATAGCTGTCAAAATTATAACGCCCAATAAGCAGAATAGACGTATTTTCCCCGTATTCACTGATAATTCGTTCAATTGTTATTTCTGCGGCTTCTACCATCGCATAATCGGGTTTAGATGTATCGTCAAATTCTGTCAGAATAATTGGGTTGGCAATATGTTTTGGCGATATTAGCCTTTTCTTGATTTGTGAAATATTTTTCTGTACGAAGCCCCCGGCAATATCTATTAATTCCTGTGAATTCCGGTAGGTATGAGTTATTTTCATTTCTACACCGCTTCCCATGAGCTCTAAAAAACGGGTAAACAAACCTATTTCAGAACCGGCAAACGCATAAATGGATTGCCAATCATCACCAACGGCAACAACTTTTGCTTTTGTTATTTCGCTTAACCGTTTTGTCAGATTAAAACGCTGGCGTGCAATATCTTGAAATTCATCAATAATGATGTATTTATAAGGCATTTCTAGCTGCTGTCGCTCTATTTCCGCAAGGTAAAAATGTGCAAAGTTTATCATATCTTCAAAATCAATGCGGTTTTGATCTTCAAGCCGCTTTTGGTAATAATTATAAATCGGTTCCGCTATTTCCAAAAAAAGATGTGTGCGGGGATTATCTGTCTTTTCTTTTAATACCTTAAATCCGCCTGCATCATATCCGCAGGTCTTGAATTGCGCTATAAACTTTACCAAAAACTCTACCATTTTAAAAATATATTTGTCCTTGCTTGTATCAACAATTTTTCTATATACTTCCTCAAAATCCCGTTCTTTAAGTATAAATTCCTCTTTCAAGAGGATTTCTTTCAGATGTTCGGACAGCGGACGCTTGTCTTTATACCATGCCCATGTCTCTAACAAAGTAGTTCCCATAAGACGATGAAGTTTAATCTTATCTTTTATTGCAGATGAATATTTTTTTATCTCCTTAGGTGTAAGAATGCTGCTATAACCGCTTTCACTGATAGCATAATGTTCTAAATATGCAGTATGTTCTCCCTGCCGGATGATAAAGTCTGGCGTGTATTTTTTTGTTGCACCATTGATAGGGTGAGGATAAACAGGTTCATATTCATAATCCAGACCATTAAGATACAGAAAATTGGCGATTTGCACTTCCTGTACCGAACGAAGATATTCTCCTGTCAATGTTTTCAAACCACGTTCTCGCTGTGTGGAAACTTTCTTTATATATTCTCCAGCTCCGCTTTTTATTGTTTCATAATCCTGCGCTGCTTTAGATAAATGAAATTGATTAAGATTATCATAATTCATTAAGTCAGCGGGCAAATCAAAATGATATCCGAAAAACAATAAAACTTTTCTCAATAATTTTCTATCATTAAATATTTCTTTTTCCAGCATTTCACAAATGATACTGAAAGCTGAATAATTTACTTCTGGCGGGGAATCGCTGAACTTGCGGACTATTTCATAGGCAAATTTGTGAAAAGTACAGATTTTTGCCGGAATACAAAGTTTCTTATTTATACGTTCTATTAATTCGTCTATCGCTTTATTAGTATATGAAATTACAATGATGTCTTCCGGGCGAACTTGCTTTTTCTCTACCAAATACTTTACTTTTGCAGCCATTGTGGTGGTTTTTCCCGCTCCTGCGCCGGCTACTAGAAGACAATAATCATCATCTGCGATGACCGCCCTTCGTTGTTCATCATCAAGTTTGATATTCGGGTCTATATCTTTCAATAAGTTGTCAAAGTAGTTTTTATTCTGTTCTACAATACGATCTATGTATTGGGTATTATGGTTTTCTGCGTCTTTATCCAGCGTCTCATAACGACGCAGACAGGCGTTGACAGTTTCTATATCAACCGAAAAACGTGGCGCATCCTCCTTGCAGTAATCATAAGCCGTCTTAACAGAAAGTTGTTCAACCCATTTTTTAAAAGACGTTTTCAGGTTTGTTAATTCCCTCGCTGTTATATAATGACCAGCTCCAAAAAAAGTCTGATAACTATGGTCAAATGAAATCAAGTCATTACGAAGCGTTGATAAATCAAGCGATGTGTTGGCAGTATTATCTTTATTTGCAGATGTGCCAAAATATTTAGCAGGTAAACCGCAATGGGGGCATGACTCTGCCCGGTCTGATATTTTACTGTTACATTCTGGACATAAAATTAACGGCATAAGTTTTCTCTCTTAATTTAGAGGAACAAGGGTAATATTCTTCTCTCCTCCGTGTACTCCGTGGTTTAAATTCTTATCTCTGCCTACTGTTTAGCGGCGGCGGCGCTGCGCTGCTGGGCGCGGCGGTAGTAGTCGGTCTGTTTGAGTATGTCTGAGGGGTCGCTTATGAGGAGTTTGCCCTGGACAACGCTGATCCGCTTGGTCAAAAGAATTTTTCGCAGTAAATCACCGTGCTCTTTGAGAGGAATCCTCGCCATATCCGCCAGTTCCTTGAAATTGAAATTACACATATAGGGGTGGTTTGAATTGAGCGGTACGCGCTCCTTTTCAAGCTGGATAAGCAGGGCGTCGTAGATACGATCCAGAGGATTCGTGATCATGGCATTGGCAAGCTGCCGGTACATCAGCCATATCCGTTCCGCCATAAGGGTGGTCATGCGGGCTACCAGTTCCGGAGATGTTTTGATCAAGGTTGTAAAGTTGGCCTGGTTTACGGCAAGTACCGTACAATTTTCAAGCGTCTCGGCGGTGGCGGTGCGGGGTTTGTTCTCCAGCAGGGCCATCTCGCCGAAAATATCCCCTTTACGCAGTACCGCCAGCACTACTTCCTGATTGTTCATGATTTTGCCGATCTTCACCGAACCTTCCTGAATGACGTATAACTCATCCCCCGGTTCGCCTTCGGCAAAAAGCAGGCAATCAGCCGGATAGGTCCGTTCCATTTTGTCCGACGGATATTCCGGTTTTTTGACTTTTACCGTGGGGGCAAGCCGTTCTATTTTCTGTTTGACATTCTCTATATCCGGCGCGTCAGGGCAATGAGCGGTGTATTGCTGGCAGGCATAGAAAGCCTGATTGGGTTTGCGCTGAGTTAAATAAAATTCCGCTATTTTCAGGAGATGGGAAGGGCCGCTTTCGGCGGTGGCGCTCAGGGTCAGACGGGACAGCATTTCATCCAGAGTACGCAGCCGATGAGAAAATTGCTGAATGATTTTCACGGCAATGGGCGTATTGTTCCGTATCAGATTACTGTACTGTTTTTTCTCCACCGCCAGCACGGTTACATCGGTGTGGGCTATTGCCGTCTCAATGAAACTATAACCGGACATAACTGACACGGCGGCGATGATGTCTCCCGGACCGGCAAGGGTGTCCTTTCCCCGGACAACCTTGTCCACTTCCCGAATGATTTGTACCTTCCCTTCCTGAATAATGTAGAACTTGTCCGTGTTGGTTTTTCTTTCCACTACAAAATAAGAGTCCTTCGTAAATTTAACGACAGTGGGCTGAAAGAGACCATTTGCGGCTGTTTCATTCGTTTCAATGCTCATATTTCTATTATATACTAATATATACTAAATGCAAAATTTTGAATACGGCTTAACGTTTGGCAAGCACGGTTTCCGCAATTTCGGCAAAACCGTCGCCGCCTTCCCGCGCGGCGGCAAAGGCGGGCAGCGCGGTAATCAGTCCCTGATAGCGGCGAATATTGGCGACGGCGCAGGACAAAGGGAAGCGGGCAAACATCGGCTCATCGTTGGGGGAGTCGCCTGTAAAAAGCACCTCCGTTACGTCGCCCTGCCAGCCAAAACGTTCCGCGAGAAAACGCTCCGCCATGGAAAGTTTGTCGTAATTGCCCATCCAGATATTAACATGTATCGAAGAAATTTTTGCCATAGCCCCACGCGCCAGCGCGATTTCTTTAACCTTTTCGGCGGCGCTCAGGGGAAGAACCGGCTCTTCCTCGGCAAAATCCAGGGCAATGTCGAACAGCCGGGCAAACTGGTCCTTCGCGTCACGCAGGCCGGGAACCTCAGCCAAAGCCTGTTCCCGTATCTGCCGCAGTACCGGATGATCGTTGCTGATTGCGTCAGGGTGGTACATGGACTTGAGGACCGGCAGCCGGGACGGCTCGCCTTCGGAAGATTCTTCCCAAAAAGCCAGCGCCCCATTTTCGCCGATAATGCCGTCCACCGGCCATTGGCGGACGATACAGTCGCACCAGCCCGCGGGCCGGCCCGTTACCGGTATCACTTTGAGACCCGCCGCCCTGAGTTTCCAGAGCGCGGTATATGATGATGACAGGAGTTTGCCCCGCCGCGTCAGGGTATCGTCAATGTCGGCGAGGACATAACGAAGCCCGGCGGTCTGGGCAGGGTTTATTTCAGTAATGGATTTCAGAAATTAAGCCTGAGGGATTATCGACGCCAGTTTGCGGCCCCGGCGCTGGTGGAACTGAACCGTGCCGTCCGCTTTGGCAAAAAGGGTATAATCGCCGCCGCAACCCACATTGGTTCCCGGATGTATCCTTGTTCCCTTCTGGCGGGCAATAATGGTTCCCGCTTTGACCAGAGTGCCGCCCGATGCCTTGATACCGAGATATTGAGGATTGGAATCCCGTCCGTTTTTCGCGCCGCTTCCGCCCCGTTTTCGTGCCATTTAAGTCCTCCGTATGGTCAATCTGCAATACTGCGGGTATTCCTCAACGACGGACGCAAGGCCCTCGGTCAGGAACACCCCGGCGGCGGCAAGGAAATCTTTTCCCTCCGCCGTATAATCGGCTTCTATAAAAACGAAGCCCGGCTGCGGCGCGTCGCACCGTACCGTTATGCCCTCCCTGCCGGAAAGGGCGCGAACCGCGGTCCGCATTAAAACCGAAACGGCGGCGCAGACTATATCGGTTCCCGTTGGCCCCGCCCCGGTATGACCGGCGGCTTTGCAGGACCGCAGAACGCCGTTTTTGTCCAAAACCGCTTCAATCTCGATCATTGAAGTTTCGGCATCACCGATGCCGCGGCACTTATGATGCCTCGGCATCTATGATGCCGCGATTTCCCCTATTTTGATAATCGAATACTGCTGCCGGTGACCCTGTTTGCGGCGGTAGTCCTTTTTGGGCTTGTACTTAAAAACGATGATTTTCTTGTCTTTCCCGTGGGATTCCACCGTAGCCCGCACCTTCGCCCCTTTTACATAGGGGTTGCCCACCGTCACCGTATCGCCGGACAACAACAACACCGTATCAATATCCAGCGCCGTTCCCGGCTCCGCGTCGACTTTTTCAACCTTGATCAAGGCCCCGGTCTCGGCCCTGTACTGTTTTCCCTTAAATTCAACCAAAGCGTACATGTATGTCTCCAATTCTCAAAATCGGTTATTTTTAACATAAAATGGGGGAATGTGTCAACCTATATTGTGAATATACAGCAGGGTTTCCGGGGGCGCCGACGGCGCCCCCTTCGGCTGAGTTATACGGAACAAAGTAAATGCTGCTATCTTGCGTTACTCGGACAGGATCATGTCTTTAATGAAGAAAAACACCAGTACTGCCAGCCCAAAGAATGTGGATATAATTTTAATGACCGCGTCGGAAACAAATTCCGGCGCTGTGGCGTAAAAAACCTTTCCGGAGGGCATATCGGCGCTTACCGCGACATTCAGCCCCTTAATACGGATAAATTTTTCTTCTCCCTTGCCATAACCAAGCTGGCGCATATATACCGCCAACGTATCCTGATCGTATATGAGGTTATTTCTGGTTTTAAGGAAGTCTTTCTTGATATTTTCCAGGTTTTTCTGGTTTCCCAGAAGCCTGAGCCGTTCCGCCTCAAGGTGTTTCTGCGCATACAGGCCGTTTTGCCCCAGGAAAAATGAAAAAAAAGCATAAACCGCTACCGCCGTCCAGGGAACGAGCATATATCGCACGAAACGCATTGTTTATTTATCGGACGGTTTTAACCCGAAATTAACGGTTTTCAAGGCGGGAGAGGGTCTGAGCCGCGGCCGTTTCGTTACCCAGGGCGCGGAATATCTCCGCGGCGCGGAGATACGCGACGCGGGCCGCCTCAGGGTCACCCATTTTGAGGCACACATCGCCCAAAGCCCGCCAATCGCTTGCCAGTCCCCAGGAATTTTCAGTGCGGCGGTCAAAGGCAATGGCTTTTTCCAGGGCCTGCAGCGCTCCCCGGTAATTGCCGGAAAGAGAACGAAATGAGGCAATCATATACCAGTCATAAGCGGCCAGTTCAAAGTGAAGGTCTTTTTCGTGAATTTCCAGGCCGCGCTGTACCGCGGATTCCGCGTCGGCATAACGGCCCAGTTCTTTTTCCGCAAGGCCCAGAACTGTCCACGCAAAGGCAACGGAAAACCGGTTTGACTTGATTGAGCCTAAAGCCTGCCGTACCTCATCCCGCACGGATTCAGCGGCGGCTTTCCCGTCCGGGGACAGCAGTTTTCCCCGCCCGATATAAACACGGCATACCGCGATCCATTCAGCGTTTCCCGCCCGTTCCGCCTCGGCCAGGGCTTCATTCCAGCCTGCCATGGCTTCCTCGCTGCGGCCCAGCGAAAAAAGTACGTTACTGTGGGAAAGCCGGGTGCGAATCCGCAAACCCGAATCATCGGCGGCGATGGCAAGCCGCACCGCGTTGTCCAGCAGAACAAGAGCAACATCGAGACTGCCCCGATCCGCCTGTTTGTTGCCTAAATCAAGCTGCGATTCCGCCTGCTCGCGCAGATCAAACAGATCCCCGGTCCTTTTGGGCTGCGAAGAACAGGCGGGTATTAGAAGTAATGCTAATAATAGAAGAAGAGGAAGATAACCACGGAGGACACGGAGTTTCACGGAGGAAGAGATGATTGTCGTATCAAAACTCCGTGAAACTCTGTGGTAAAGATTTTTAAAGACGCTCATGGTTTTCATCCCCCGCTAAAATTCCATATTTCTGTTGTTAGCGCCGCCGGTATTTGCTTCTTTTTTCTCCGGTACCCCTCCCCTGAGCAGCGGATTGTTTTTGGCGGCGGTTCCCACATCCTGCAATGTGTTGATGAGCGCGCGCAGTTCTACAATCATCGCCGCAAGCTGGGGAGCCTGAGCCGGCAGAACTTCAGAAGTTTTTTCCACATTCCGTAAAGTGCCGGAAAGCGCGTCAAGCGATTTGACGAGGTTTTTGTATACATCGCTGTCGACATCGAGAATTGATTCTATTGGGCCGTCAGGATCGGAAATCTTGTTGGATACGTGGCGCAAGTTGACCAGGATAGGCTCAATCTGCACCATAATCCGGTTAATGCTGCCTTCAATATCGGTGGGGAGTTTTTGAGCCATCTGCTGAAGCCCAACGCTGGCCTGCTCCAGTCCTCCCATAGTCCGCCCCAGGCTGGTCCTCTCGGTTCCCTCAAACGCCTCCTGCATATCTCCCAGAAGAAGATTTAAGGTTCCCAGCAGAGTCCCCACACTGTTCATAATATTACTGATATTGTCGTTACGCTCAGGATGCATCGCAAGCCCCATCGCCACCAACCGCCTCGCTTCGTCTGAATTGACCGCGGGAATGGTCTCACCTTCAGGGATAAGATCTTTTCCCATACCCGGAAAGAAATTGAATTGATTCCCCACCAGTCCGCCGATGGGACTGGGCAGGACTTCAACAAGAGACCCGTTCTTTACCCGATCAATATAGGTGTCGAAAATGATAAAGTGTACTTCAACCTGCTCCCCTGCCAATTCAAAGGATCGGACGCGCCCAATGGTAAAACCCCTGTACTGTACCGGCATATTTTTGCTCAGTCCATTCGCCGTTGGGCAATAGGTTTTGAAACTATAGTCGCGGGAAAACCAGCGTTGACTTGAACCCAGCATGAATATGACAAAGATCAGTATGACCATTGCCAATATAATGAGCGCCCCCACAATCTGATCGGCAAAACGGATGGAAAATTTCATGTGGCTATACCTTTTTCAATGTAACGGCCCAGGTCTTCATCACCGTCAATTTGTTCTTTGGTCATCCTGAGAAATACCTGCCCGCCCAAAATCATAACCACAATGTCAGCCAGATCGCGGATTATTTGTATGTCATGGCTGACCAGAATTATTGAAACGCCTTTTTTTTTCAGATTCTTGACTATGTTAATCAGCCGCTGCGCGGCGTTATTATCCAGGGATTCGGTCCATTCGTCCAGATACAGCAGTTCCGGGCGGCAGATCAAAGCCCGCGCAAAGGCAAGGAGTTTCTGTTCTCCCATGGAAAGCCCGGGAGGACGTATTCCCAGATCTTTTTTGTAACCCACTTCAGTCACCACCGATTCAATCCTTTCTTCCCTATTGGCCTTGGACATCTCCGGAAAATGCATACGCAGGGGAAGATCCAAAATCTGAAAAAGACTCTGATTCTCCCACAGGGCGGAATCCTGAAAAACCACCGCGGTTTCCCGCCTGAACGAAATATTTTCCTGCCGGCCCATACGGGCAATGTCCCTTTCCTTGAACAGCACTTCGCCCTTATCGGGGGTAACCAGCCCGGCGGCAAGTTTCAACACCGTGCTTTTTCCGCTCCCGGAAGGCCCTATCAGGGCGGTAGTTTTCCCCTCCTCAAAGCGGAATGAAAAGTCACGGACGCGCCTTCTGCCCTGCGCCCAGAAGGAGACATCTTTCAGTTCAACGATGCACGACATTACAGCCTCTCGTACCGTTACGCCAATGCTATATAATACATAGCCGAGAGGATAATATCCACCACTATACACGCGGCAAAGGCATTACTGACCGCCCGCAATCCCGCAATGGGAACTTCAGTCCTGGCCCGTTCCACATTCAACCCCTCGGTTAAGGCCCCAATGGAAATAATAATCCCAAAAGCGATACTTTTGACTATCGAAATGAATATATCCTGGATAGCCAAATTTTCCAGCAAATTGCTGAAGTAAAATTCGGCGGGCAGGTCGTTAAACACCCGCGCGACCACATAGGAACCGGCCAACCCAAATACGGAAAAATAAATATTCAACAGCACCATGGATATGGTTACGCCGAGGAAGCGGGGAACAGCCAAATGTTCTATGGGGTCTACGCCGACGGATATATACGCTTCGATCTCATGGCTAATGACCATGCCGGCAATCTCGGTGGCAATGGCGGTGGCGGAGCGGGCGATAACAATGAACGCCGTCAACAGCGGCCCCAACTCCCTGGTTATAATGACAATCAGCAGGGAATAAATGAGCTGCTGCTGGGAAATCCGCTCCAGGAAAGGAAGGCCGATAACATTGACCGCCGCCCCGATCCCCAAGGCAAGCAGGCTGGAAATGCTCATAGCCTGCACAAAGGTAAAGAGTATCTGCATTACCAGAATCCGCGCCGAAACATTCCAGCGCTTGACAAAAAAACCTACCGCTTTCAGCGTTTTGGCAAAGAAACCTAATTTATAGAACAGCCGCCGGATTCCGGCGGATAAATCCCCCATATACTAATATTATATACAAAAACAACCCCATAAGGCAAATCCCCGCCTAAATTGTATAATTCAGCCGGAGGGGGCGCTGCGGGCGCGCCGGCGGCGGGCGGAAACGCTTGTAGAATCCGCCTGCGGAGCCTCCCAGCACCTCAATTACTATGCACATCGTGATAGTACGACATATTGTGGTATTGAGGTGCTGGGCTTTTATTGTCCACCCTCGTTGCTGTTATCCGCTGGTCTCCTCCGGCGGGGAATTCCAAATGTTTCCGCCCGCCGCCGGCGCGCCCGCAGCGCCCCCTCCGGCTGGCCTTTATCGGCATAGAAAGTAAATGTACCTGCCATGAAACAAATCCAGGGTAATTGACAAATACGCCGGAAAATAGCACTATGTCGTAGTATAAGCAGCAAAGGCGCTATGGTCTTTTATCCGGGGATGATTATCCGAGGATTGTGGTCCGCAGCGCCTTTTTTGTAAACCAAGGACAGGCAATGACGGCATATTTAGTCTTACAGAATGGCACTAAAATGAAAGGTGAATACTTCGGCGCTCAGGGTGAAGTTACCGGAGAAGTGGTGTTTGCCACCGGTATGACCGGTTATCTGGAAACCCTGACCGATCAAAGCTATCACGGGCAGATCGTCCTGCAGACATTTCCCCTGATCGGCAATTACGGCGTTATCCCGCCTGATTTTGAAAGCGCCGCTGTCGGGGCAAGAGCCTATATCGTGAAATATCCCTGCCAAAACCCCTCCAATTTCCGCAGCCAGGGCGCTCTTGACGCTTTTCTAAAAGAACGCGGCATTACCGGATTATGCGGCATTGACACAAGGGCGCTGACCAGAATCATCCGGGAAAACGGGGTGATGAACGGGAAAATTACGGCGGCCCCCCCGACACCGGCCGACATTGCCGAAGTAGAGGCCTATTCAATCCAGAACGCCGTCGCCGCCGTTTCGTCGCGCTCCGTTACGAAAACCCTGCCTGACAAATCAAAAGTGATAAAGCGCGTAGCCCTCATGGATTTCGGCGCAAAGCGCGGCATAGCGAACGCTCTCGCGGCGCGGGGCTGCGAAGTATGGTCGTTCCCCCATGACACCGGCGCGCAGGAGATACTGAACATGAAACCGGACGGAATCATGCTCAGTAACGGCCCGGGAGACCCGGCGGAAAAAGCCAATAACGGAATCATCGAGACGCTTCGTACCTTGCAGAAAGGCAAAGCGCCGATTTTCGGCATATGTCTCGGACACCAACTGCTGGCGCTGGCAAACGGCTATTCGACCAAAAAACTCAAATTCGGCCACCGGGGGGCCAATCAGCCGGTTAAGGAACTTTCAACCGGGCGCGTGTATATCACCAGTCAAAATCACGGGTACGCGGTTGTTGCGGATAACGGCTCTTTTGTGAATGTCAACGACGGAACCTGCGAAGGCATGGATTACGGCAATTCATTTTCCGTACAGTTTCACCCTGAGGCGTGCGGCGGGCCGCTTGATACGTCTTTTTTGTTTGACCGCTTTATAGCAAGGATGGGTGAATGAATTTAACGCAGGACAATGTTATCGCCTACTTTCAGCCTATTTTTTCCGCCGATTCAAATGACGTATACGCCTATGAAGTTTTGGGACGCTATGTAGACGACAACAAAGAAGTAAAATCTTTGGGGCCTTTCTTTAACAATCCCGATACATCACATGATGAAGCCCTCAGGGTAGACAGAATAGTAAGAAGAGCCGCCATAAAGAAATACACTGAAGAAAAGCGCGGCGAATACCTTTTTATCAATATCAGACTGGCATGGCTTCTGCCATTTGCGATAAACCCGGAAGACATGGTAACTTTGCAGCTGGCAAAAGAATTCGACATTCCCAATGACAGGCTGGTTATAGAAATTACCGAAGAAGATTTTAACTCAAGCGAGGAATATCTTCGCGCCATAGTCCATTACAAAAGAGCGGGCTGCAGAATTGCGCTTGACGATTACGGAAAGAGGGCCAGCAATATTGACCGGTTGGCAAAGATTAAGCCCGACATAATAAAAATCAATATCGATTATATTCATAACAGCGAAAAATCTTATCATTATCGTGAGTATTTACGCGCTATCGCCGCCTATGCCGATTCCGTAGGCATTGAAGTTCTGTATGAAGGAGTAGAGACGGAGCGTCAGCTCAGTATTTGCATTTCCTCAAAAGGAAGATTTTTTCAGGGATTCTTGCTTGCTGTCCCCCAGGCGTCCATGATCAATCCGAATATTAATATGTCTGTTTTTTCAAAGTTAATCGTAAGCTCTTATATGGGGATACAAACCACGGTAGCCGAGGCGGAATCCCTCAAGAATTCCATTGATGTTCTGGTTGAAGGTTTTCTGTCCGAGAACCCGTTTGATGACGAAAAAATAAATAACGACGAATACCTTCTTAAACTTTTTCACGCATTGCCGGAAGTGATACGGGTTTATCTGTGCAGCAGAAGAGGCGTCCAGATTTCCAATAATATTGAGCGGCAATCGGGTGATATTGTATGCTGCGATTACAAGAACAAGAATTGGGCGTGGCGCGGATATTTTCATGAAATAACAAAGGCTTTTATCAGAGGCAGAAAAAGCTGCCTGACAAACCCGTACCGCGATTTTTCAACAAAAGAAAAGATACGTACTTATTCTTACGTTATCAAAGAAGATGTGTTTTTATTGGCGGATCTTGTAAGAGAACAGGAAAAGATGAATGATGATGCCGCTGGATAGAAGGGTAAGCACCGGAATGCCCGGTTTGGACCAGGCCATCGACCTGCTGCGGTTGGGGGATAATGTGGTTTGGCAGGTGCAGTCCATTGATGATTACCTCAAGGTACTGCGCCCGTATATCCGGCAGGCCAAACAGGACGAGCGCAGGCTTGTTTACTTTCGATTCGGCAACCACGCGCCTTTAATGGCGGATGACGAACCTTCCGTCCTGTATCAGTTGGATACTTCCGAGGGATTCGAGTTATTTGCCCTGAAAGTCCACGCCATTATTGAACGCGAGGGCCTCAAGGCTTTTTATGTGTTTGACTGTCTGAGCGACCTGCTTGAAAGCTGGTGTTCCGACATGATGGTCGGTAATTTTTTCCGTATTACCTGTCCTTTCCTGTTCGTGCTTGATACGGTCGCCTATTTCGCCCTTATCCGCGGCGCCCACACCCACGACACGATTGCCCGCATACGGGAAACCACCCAGCTTTTGCTGGATGTATACCTTGTTGACGATAAATTTTACATTCATCCGCTCAAGGTATGGGAGCGCTATTCGCCCACCATGTTTTTCCCGCATTTGATTAACGGCGATGAGGCCGTTTCCCTTACCTCCAGCGCCGACGCTGCGACTTTGTTTTCACGGGTCAGCCGGGGCGGACAGCCGCAGGATCATTGGCATATTACATTTGATCACGCAAGATCATTTTTAACCAGCGATGAAAATTCCCAGGAAGAAATGAAGAAACTGCTTATCGGCTGGATCATCGGAAAAGAGTTACGCATAACAAATCTTATTATGAAATATCTCACGCTCAGGGATATACTTGACATTGCGGAGCGGGAAATCGGGACCGGCTTTATCGGCGGGAAAAGCGTCGGAATGCTGCTTGCCAGAAAAATTCTGGAGAAAGAAGCGGCAGATCTTATACGAAACCACTGGGAACCCCACGATTCATATTATCTTGGTTCGGATGTTTTTTATACCTACATTGTGCATAACGGATTATGGGATTTACGCATTAAACAAAAAACGACAGAAGGCTACTTTACCGTCGCGAAAGAATTGCAGGAAAAAATGCTCCAGGGGAAATTTCCGGATAACATCAGGGAGCAGTTTATACAGATGCTGGAACATTTCGGGCAGTCGCCCATTATTGTCCGGTCAAGTTCCCTGCGCGAGGATAATTTCGGCAACGCGTTCGCGGGAAAATACGAAAGCGTCTTTTGCGCCAATCAGGGTACGCCGGATGAGCGTTACGCGGCATTTGAGCAGGCCGTCCGCGCCGTTTACGCCAGTACCATGAACGATGACGCGCTTGCTTACCGGCAGCGCCGCGGCCTTACCAGCCTGGACGAGCAAATGGCAATCCTTGTCCAGCGTGTTTCGGGAAACCATTACAACGAGCTGTTTTTTCCGCACATTGCCGGCGTCGGTAATTCTACCAATTTGTATGTGTGGGAAAAAACCATGGACCCGAACGCCGGTATGCTGCGGATTGTATTCGGGCTGGGAACGCGGGCTGTGGACCGCGTTTCAGGCGATTACGCCAAAATAGTTCCCCTTGATTGTCCGAACAAAGGCCCTCCCGTCAGTTACGGCGATGAAAAAAAGTTCTCTCAGCATAAAGCCGATGTCCTTGACCTGCTTAACAACAAATTGACGGAAGTATCCCTTGATATACTGGCGAACGGCGATTTGAAAACCGACGCCGGCATTTTTTTCACCACCGATACCGAAGCGGTAAACCGCATGAGGGAGCGCGGGTATAAATCTGATTCAACTCCCCGAATCATGGATTTTAAAAAACTGCTGACCGAAACCGGATTTCCCGAATTTATCCGCACCGCGCTTGCGACATTGAGTAAAGCCTATGACTATCCGGTGGATATTGAATTTACCGTCAATTTTACTCCCAATGGCGAATTTCACTTTAGTCTGCTGCAATGCCGCCCCCTGCAAACAAAAGGGCTCGGCAGGGTTATGGAAGCCCCGCGTCCGAAACAGGAGCAGATTTTTTTCTCGTCCGCCGGCGATTTTATGGGCGGCAATGTCAGACTGCATTTTGATTATGTCGTCTTTATCAAAGCGACCGAGTACCTTGAACTGAGCGATCAGGATAAATACCAGGCGGCGCGGGTGATAGGAACCATCAACCAAAAACTGAAAGATAAAACCGTTTTATTGATGGGGCCGGGAAGGTGGGGAACAACGACGCCGTCTCTGGGGGTTCCGGTTCATTTCAGCGAATTGTGCAACATGGCCGCCCTCTGCGAGGTATCGTATCCGAAAGCGGGCATAGTGCCGGAGTTGTCTTTTGGCAGCCACTTTTTTCAGGACATCGTGGAATCTGATATTTTTTACGCCGCTGTTTTTGACGGGGAACCGGGTATCATATTCTGTCCCGATCAGATTTTAACGCGGGAAAATTTGCTGGCGCAAATGTATACCGGAGAAAAAAGCTGGGATTCGGTGATACACATAGCGCAGACGCCCGGTTTGATATTACATTCGGATATTACCAACCAAAAACTGCTTGTTTATTGGGATCAGGACGCCGTATGAACATGAACACTATAAGGATGAAATCCTATGCCGCTTGATAAAAATATTAAAAAAACCATGGTCATCGGCTCCGGCCCGATTGTTATAGGGCAGGCGGCCGAGTTTGACTACGCGGGAACGCAGGCCTGCCGGGTGCTGCGCCAGGACAAGATTGAAATTGTTTTGGTCAATTCTAACCCCGCGACCATTATGACCGATAACAACATCGCCGACAAAATATACATTGAGCCGCTGACTCTTGCCACCGTTAAGCGCATAATCGAAAAAGAACGCCCCGACAGCATATTATCGGGACTCGGCGGGCAGACGGGACTGACTCTGTGTATGCAGCTTGCCCGCGACGGCTTCCTTGATAAAATGAACGTGCGCCTGCTCGGTTCCTCGCCCGAAACGATTGACAAAGCCGAAGACAGGAAAATGTTCAAGGAAACCATGCAAAGCATCAACCAGCCGGTAATCCCTTCGGTAATAGCGACCGACGTGCAGACGGCTGTTTCCTTTGCCGATGAGCTGGGGTACCCGGTCATTGTGCGCCCCGCCTTTACGCTCGGCGGCTCAGGCGGCGGCATTGCGGCTAACGAGACACAACTGCGGGAAATTGCCACGAATGGGCTGTCCCTGTCGCCGATACACCAGATTTTGACGGAAAAATCCATCGCCGGCTGGAAAGAAATTGAATTTGAGGTAATGCGCGACCGCGCCGGAAATGTCATTACCGTTTGTTCAATGGAAAACTTCGACCCGGTCGGCATACATACCGGCGACAGTATTGTTATCGCTCCCGCCGTTACGCTGGCGGACAAAGAATATCAGATGCTGCGTTCAGCCGCCCTGAATATTATCCAGGCGCTCCGCGTTGAGGGCGGCTGTAACGTCCAGTTTGCCCTGCACACCGACAGTTTTGAGTACGCGGTTATTGAGGTAAATCCCCGCGTTTCGCGCTCCTCGGCGCTTGCCAGCAAGGCGACCGGCTACCCTATCGCCAAAGTGGCAACCAAAATCGCCATCGGTTATACCCTCGACGAAATTATAAACGCCGTTACCGGCAACACTTTCGCCGCGTTTGAGCCGACGCTTGACTATGTGGCGGTAAAATTTCCCAAATGGCCTTTCGACAAATTTGTCTACGCGCAAAAAGAGCTGGGTACGC
>Ga0268262_10001850_pt1 | contig 25337 bp, 9 predicted proteins | sample TergutNc150P3_FD_190354 | JGI IMG/M metagenome (GOLD analysis project Ga0268262, IMG submission 190354) | Nasutitermes corniger P3 segment gut microbial community from laboratory colony in Florida, USA - Nc150 P3 (SPAdes) (version 2) | ecosystem: Host-associated > Arthropoda: Insects > Digestive... | reverse complement strand
GTATCCATACATTGGGGACAAAAATAGGGGAAAAAGCCGCCGAATTGGCAGGGTATTCGGGCAAGCTGGAAGAAAATTTGAAAGAGGACAGGGATGCCCTCTCCAAAATGAATAATGAAACATCTGATGCCAACAGCATTGTTGAACAGGCGCAGGTGACTAATGCCCAGCTTGCGGCGCAATGCCAGGAATTAAAATCCCAGACGTCGCTCCTTAGCAAGGTAGGCGAAGAGATGGCGTCAGAAGCGGCAAGAAACCAGCTTCAAAGGCAGGCAATGGAGGACGCAAAGAACAACAGCGATGTGGACGTGGCGGACGGATATATAAGAATGCTTGATAAAATGGGAAAAAAGAATGATTTCAAGGGTCATTTGTACCCGGTTAATTAAAGGAAGGCGTTGTGTATAACGGATTAAGCGGCGTTTGGCTGGACGGCATTTTTTTTAAACTCATGCGGTATGTTGAGGGACTGTTCTGGTTCTATCACAGCCAGGTTGGGATAATAGCAAAAATTTGCTTTGCCCTGTCGCTTGGTATAGGGGCTGTCAAAATGGTAATGGGCGGCACGGAACTAAACAGGCTGTTAAGCCAGATGTTCGTCGCAGTAGTGACATTTATGGTTATGCTGGCGGTATTTCCGCAATTGATGATTCAGATGAATAATATAGTACAGAATTTTGCGTATAACAGCGTTATGAGCCAGAATATTGACAGAAAATGGGACGGTCAGTTCGGGACAAAAGAAGAGTTTGAAACATGGGTAACTAACGCCGGTAAAAATAAAAAGAATAATAGATCAATATGGGCCAGCGACGCGACAGGCGATAACGCCCGCGAAGCTGTGCAGGATTTCCTGAATATGAACGTAGTTGTAAAAAACACCGGCCTTATATCTTTAAATAAATTATGCCAGATTATGCTGGCAACATTAAAAATATTATTCATGCAATTAAAAAATTTATCCGGTTTCCCTGATTTCTTTCTTCATATCGCCGATTTTTTTATAGTGCTGTTGGCGGCTGTTATTTTGGCTTTTGGAGCATTACGCGGAATTATTGAGTATGCCACATGTATGATGTATTGGTGCTTTACTTACGGCGTCGGCGTATTATTTATACCGTTTATGATATGGGATGGGACAAAGCACGCGTTTGAAACGCTGTGCGGCTCGATTTTTAAAATCGGGATCCGGATGTTAATTACGATAACTTCGTTATACCTGCTGCTGCTTATAAATCTGGATATATTGCGGCATATGTTTATGTTAAGCAATCTTGTCACAAGAAGAGAATATGAAATCACGCAGGGACTTGAATATTATATAACAATAATTTTTATGGCCGCTTTTTCTGCGTACCTTGTGCAAAATTCCCAGGGGATTGCCGAGTTTCTATGCGGAGGCTCGCCTAAAATTGGCTTTAGTGAATTCGCCGGCGCGGTGAATACGGCTGCGGCGGCGAAAAATACTATAAAAGATACCGCAGGCGCCGGCGCGAAACTTGTCAGCGGGGCCGCGGGACACGCGGCCGGAGGAATTGGAAATTTAGTGGCAGCGGCTCAAAACGCGCATGGAGCAAAGGAAGCTGAAAAACTGGCTGGCAGTGATGAGAAAACGCAGAACAGGGCGGCAAGGCAGGGATTTGCTACGAGTTTACTGCGGGGCGCGACAAGCCAGGTCAGCAGCATAGGCGGCAGTTTAAAGAGCGGGGGAAAGTCATTGGGCGCTTCATTGGCCGGAAACACAATAGCAGGCATTGGAGGAACGCACCCTCCGTACCACGGTTACGACAGACAAGATCACGATGGGAAAGGTTATGGAGGAAAAGACTCTGAGGGAAAAACAAAGGCGGACAGGCAGTTGGACAGCAAAAATCCCCAGGAGCGCTTAAAAGGCGCGGCGCGTAAAGCGTTTGATAACTATCAAAACGGCTTGAGTATTAGGGACAGCCTGAAAAGCGGGGTAAACAGTTTGGCGCAGGCAAACAGAAACGCGGTTCCGGCGAATTGGAATAAGTCAGACGCGTATAAAGCAATGGAAGCGGATTCTGAGAGAAAAGCCGCTGAAGCTTCATCAGTTTCTTCAGGCGGATCCGGCACGCCGGCTGCGTCCGGCGCTAATTCTCAGTCTGGGAGTTAAGTATGCGTATACAGGCGCGTGAAATATTTAAACAGGCTAAAGGCCCGGCGCAGTCCAGGTTTTCTTCGCTTATCGGCCAGTATGACGATTATGTCAACAAGCTGATGCGGGATAACCGGACATGGCAGCTAACAGGGCTTTGCGCTGTTGTAATGCTGGTACTGACAGTTATCGGTTGGTTTTATCTTTCGAGCCGTAAAGCGGAAACAGTGATGGTCATAGAGGTTAATGAATTGGGAAGGGCAAAGTACGCGGGCAAAATCTCCGGCGGGACGTTTCTGGACGGGTATGGGATTAAAGACTACATGATAGAAAGCGTTATTGCGGATTTTATTGAGAATACCCGCAGTATTTTTACCGACGGCGATGTGATGAACAATAATTATCGTAAGGCGGCGAATCATCTCAGTAATGAACTAAAGGAAAAATTACGCAATGAACTAATAGAGGAAGACCCCTTCTCTCAGATCGGAAGGACAAAACGGGCAGTGCTTATTGAAAGCGCCATAAGAATGACAAAAGCCACATGGCAATATGACTGGTATGACATTGTAACAGATATATCGGGAAGAGAATTGCGCCGCGCGAGGATGAGGGGAATGTTCACTATCGCGACGCAGGAACCACAGAGTGAAACAGAACGCGTAAATAACCCGTTGGGTATATTTATTGTTGACTACAATATAATCCAGGTGCATGAGGTGCTGCGATGAAAAGATTGACGATTTTAGCCGTTCTAATGCTGATTTGTTTCATTTCCTGCGGTACGGTTGATGTCCAGAAAAAGAAAATACAGGAAATACGGATCCGGAATAAAGAACTTGGCAATGATGTGCCGGTTGTTTATGTTACTGAAGAAGAAGCCGGTGAACGGGAACGGAAGCGGCGGGAAGCCGATCTGAATATTATTGAAGTAAAAAATGATATTTTTGTTCCTGTCGATTCAACGGTCCAGAGGACACCTACAAAAGAGCAAGTTGTACAAAGCTCTATGCAAGAAGCGATGGTAACGCCTAAAAATTTTATCGGCGGTACGCAGTTTTATGATTACAACGAACATAAACAATATCCAATTGTCTGCAAGGTATTGGGGTTAAGCGTTTTGCAGCTTGAGGACGGGGAAGTCCCGATAGGCGTTCCTTATCTGTCCGACACGCTCAGGTGGGAGATAACAGGAGACGTGTGGCGGACCCAGGACGGCAAACACATCCAGCTGGTAATGATAAAGCCCTTGGAAACCGGACTAAGTACGAATATGGTGCTTGTTACCACAAGGCGTATATATCAGATCATGTTAACCAGTACGAGGGACAGTTATATGCCGATGGTACGCTTTCGATATCCTATGCAGCTGCAGCAAATGAAGTTTAACACCGCTCAGACTATTGAGGAAGAACGCGTACGCAAAGAAAAAGAAGACGAAGAGTATTATCTGTCGTATAACTATAAAATTATTTCCGGCTGGTTCAAGCCGGAATGGATGCCGACGGAAGCCTGGGATGACGGCCATAAGACATACATCAGGCTTCCAAGGGGCGTGCTTCAAATGGAGTATCCCACCGTATTTGAGGGCTCCACGTATATAGTAAATTACAGGGTTAACGAGAATGTGATGATTCTGGACAAGCTCATTAAGAGGGCGACGCTGAGGCTAAACGGCAAACGGGTCACTGTTGTAAAAATGAAAGGAGAGGCCGAAGATTTACGCCGTTATGTGAAACGCGAGGTGGAGATCCTCGGAGAAAGGCCGCCTGTACACAATGGGACACAGTTTACGATACAGGGGGATGTGCCGTGGCTTCCCGAGAAAGTCATTGAGTATGACGGCGAGATATTTATTTTTTTTGCGGATAATGTTCTTAACGAAGAAAGCGTTTTGTATGTTATTGACGAGAAGAAAAACAGGATTGAATACCGCCGGAACGGAAATATCATAATTATTCCCAAGGTGGCCCAGAAATTGCAGCTGGCGTACAATAACCAGCTTCTTACTATCAACCGGAAATAGGAGGTTCTTATGATTCTTAAAGAAGAAGGCGTTTTTCCGGAAGAACAAGACGAAACACAGTATGAGACACAGCAGATTTCGCCGGATTTATTCGAAGCCGCGGAGCAGGAGAGCGCTGGCGGGGAAAAAGCCGCCGCGGACGGCAAAGGCCCGGTAAAAAAAACATTTACCGAACTGCGTAAAAACAGGCCGATTCCCAGGTTAAAAAAAAATAAAATACTTGCGGGATTGCTGGTTTTTGTAATTGGTTTTCTGGTGTTGTTTAATTTGCTTTTGGGAAAGAAAGAAAAGTCAAAACAGAACGGGTTTTCCGGCAAAGGAGGGCAAATTGTTTACAATGCGGAATTTAGTTTGGGGGATATGCCTGAACGCGCTCAGGCAGCGCGCGATGTGGACGAATTGCTTGCCCAGGATATAAAGGCGCTCGAGGCTTCAAACAGATTTCGCAGTCCCCCGTCGTATGAAAATATTGAAACACCCAAAGAAGAACAGCGAGTAACGCAAAACAGGGGTTATTCAGCCAATGCCGGCGGAAATTCCATGGCGGGGAACAGCGAATCCTATGCGCAGGCTGTAACGGCTTCAATACGAAAAGACGGAGGGTATGGTCAATCGCCAGCTGCGCAAGTTGCTTCGACTGCGCCTGCGGCATACAATCAAGATTTACCGCCTGCGACTCTGGGCAGGGAAGATTACACGCGGCAGCAGCTTGACAGCTATTCCAGGCTGATTCAAGCGGCAAATGGCCAGGGCTCTAATGCGCCAGGCGCCAATACTCAGCAGACGCGGGACATTAACAACGGACGTTTCAGTGATGCCGGCGCCTATAACCCCAACAACAAGGACGCGGGCAGTTTCATGTTTTTGGATGATAATGTGATAGTACCGGGAACAATTATCCATGCGGTGCTGGTATCAAGGATAGACACCGACTATCCGGGGCCGATTCACGCCAGGGTTACGGAAAATATTTATGACAGTAAGACAGGCAAAAATCTGTTAATTCCGCAGGGGACAATTTTACAGGGAAATTATTCAAGTTCAAGCGTCGGGGTGGCAAAAGTACAAATTGCCTGGGAATCTATGGTGGTCAATTTTGACGGGGTGGCGTACCAGGTATCGTTAGGCGGCATGGCGGGCGTGGACAGGCGGGGCCGCGCCGGAATTAACGGCTGGCTGGACGATCATTATTTCGAGTGGCTTAAAGCGGCGGGAATTGTAACGCTGTTTACCATGCTTAATTCTGAGATAGCATACCAGACCCAGGCGCAGAGCAGCTCGCAGCTGCGGCAGTTAATGGATATTAACCAGGGGATAGTGAATCAGTTGGGCAGCCGGATTATGGATCGCGCGCTGAATATACAGCCCAGCGTGAAAGTGCCCAATGGAAAAGCGGTGAGCGTTTCCGTTAACGCGCCCCTGTCATTACGGCCATTTAAGGCGTTTAAGGCGGAACAAAAATGGATAAGATCGTAAAAATAATAGTGTTGCGTGTAATGGCGTTAAGCGCTTTAGCGCTCTGCTGCCTGTCAGCGTGTCATTTTTTTGACGATACCCGGGAGATGGATACTGTGGCGGTTTATTTTGACGAGAGTAATGTAACGGTATTTGAAGGCGGGCTTGGATCGGTCACATTACGCGTCGAGCCGGTCGACGCGCTTGCCTACGGCAATGTGGAGTATGAAATCGGCAATGAAGATGTGGCGGCGATATACAGGGCTGACAAGAGAGGCTGTGTGTTTTATGGCAGGAAAGAGGGCTCAACAGTTCTGACAGCGCGAATCAAAGGCGCTGGCGGTCCCGGCGGCGCCGGGGCAAAAATGGTTATCACCGTACTGTCAAATTAATAAGGAGCAGGAAATGAAAAAAATAAAATTTATGAAAATATTATTAGGGATTGCGGCAGCCGCGGTAACGGCGGCTGTTTCCTGTAATAACGGGTTGAGCGGCTCAGGGGGAATGTCTTCAAAAGGCGAGGGACGGCCGGATCGCAGCCAGCGAACGTCAATTGACGCGTCTAAATACACCGATTTTACGGCAAAGAACGTGTATGCTTCGAAATTTACCAAACAGGACGTGTTATATGAGTTAAATGGCGCTTTTAAAATAGCCGGAGGCAATTCGTATATTACAATAGACCGCCGGGAAGGAACTATAACGCTGTCAAGCGATGACGCGTGGAAAGATAACACCGGAGGCCATAATATGTACGCGAAATATAAATTTGACGTACAGGCGGCCAGCGAAGATTGTCTGTATATAAAAATGAACGGCAAAAAAGAAGCGCAGTTAATAATGGATTATGAAACATTCGTCAACCAGGAAGTGCCGGATTTGGCCGTCTGCCTTCCTTTGTACGGTTATTCCAGAAACCGCATTGAAGTAAGCCCGGTTATGGACGGATATATCGCGATGCCTTCCGGTACCTATTGGGCGGGAAAGTAACATGCGGTATACAAATGAACGTCCGCCAATACTTTTGTTAATTCTTTTTTTGGGTATTACGATAATTATGTCCTGCCGGGATACGCCCGAAACGCCGAAACCGGAAGTTGAATCTCTCCAGTTTATGAACAAAGACGTAAGCATAAGAATCGGCGAACGTCAGTCCGTCAAAATAGATGTCAAGCCCGCTGAAGCGCGAAAATACGCGAATGTAACATATGCGGCATCCGCGGAAGGCTATATCTCTATAGGCGAGGAGAGCAACGACGGTTGTGTAATAACAGCCAAAAAAGGCGGTACGGTCGTGCTTGTCGCCAAAGCCGGATCATACACCGCTTATCTGGAAGTAAAAATAACAGGGGATCAATTTTTTCAGGAATCCTATATCATGGTCCCAGCGCAGGTTATTGAGGTGTTCGAGGGGGCCCGAAAAACGGCGCAAGTATCGTTATACAATGGCAGCGCGGTAGATCAGCAGCTTTTCCGGTGGGGAGTAGAACCCGGCAAGGACAATATTTCCATAAATCCTGTAGGGAACACAGTTGTCGTTCAGGGAGAAAAACGCGGCAGCCAGAAAATTACCATAAAGCATGACAAAAGCGAATATGACGCGGAGATTTTAGTGTTTGTCGTTGGCAGCAACGAACAGATTCGATATATAACCACCAGACATAACGTGATAACAATGGCAGCTGGCGGGGCGAGTTATGAACTGACCGCAAACCTCGTGGGCGGCGGCCCTGCGGATATCGCGGGCTTTACGTTTTCCGCTCTTGAAGAAGATCCATGCGTCGGACTGTTACCGAGCAATAACTCGTGTAACATAGTGGCATACCGCAAAGGTTCGTCGGTAATAAACATACACCACCCGCTGGCGGAATACGATATGCAGGTACGCGTTATTATAGCGGAAGGAGATGAGAGCTACCTGGAAATTGATCCTATTTTTAAAATTCTTGACATTGGGCAGAGCGTCATCATTAACGGCACTTTAAACGGTCCCTGTCCGGAAAGCTGGAAGAACGACTGGGAATTTACAAAAAATGGGGATGCGGCCTGCGTCACAGTGACGCAGGCAGGCTCCCAGTTTTTTGTGCAGGCAAGAGAGGCAGGCCGGTGCGTATTGGAAATTCGCAACAGATCGATGCCGTCATATCCTCGCGAAGCTCTAATTATTGTGCGCGATCCCTCAATGGCGCCTCCTGACGAATGGTACATTACAACAAGCCAGAACGTAATACAAATGGAGGCGGGGCAAACCGTGCCAACCCAGCTGTCCATACAGCTTATTAACGGTATTGAATCTGACAAGAACAACTTTACATGGACAGTTGAGGACTCAGGCATTATCAAAGTTGAGCCGCTTGACATACCTTCCGAAAATGTCATTTATTCACGCGGCATGAAAAAGCGGGCGCAGGCGGAGATTAAGAACGTCGCCAGCACTATTGCGCTGATCACCGCAAAAAAAGCGGGTACCACCAAAATAATAATTGAGATTGAAAAAGGGGGAAAAAAACTAACTGCCTCCGTTATTGTTAAGGTATACCCAAAAGGCACGTTCGGAAGCATGTTGTACATACTGGGCAGAAAGGAAGGCGGAATTATCAGGGTAGACACCACGGCGCAGGCCGCCGATGGCAAGGATACGCCTGTCAACCTGTATATCGCGAAGCCGGACAACGGCGACATATACGGGCTGGGAAAACTGACATGGAGTATAAAACCGCAAAGCGCGGATAAACCATATATCGCGGCGAGCGTGCAGGATACGCATGGCCTCAATAACGAGATACACGGAATCAGCAAAGGCATTAATAAACTGGCTGTTGAAAACGAGGAGGCGCTGAAATACCCGTTTGAGGCGGTTGTCATGGTCGGCTCAGCCGATGAGCTGGCGTCCATGGCAGCGCTCTATGTGGATCAGACGCATCAGACCGTCGCTATAGGGCAGAGCGCGTATGTGCAAGTGCTAAATTCCAACATGAACCCGATTGAAAACAGCAAAGGGGAAATAACCGGTTACGCGCCTGATCCCGGCAGACTGTCAGAGAGTAACCGGTACTATGCCGCATTATACGACCGGTCAATCGTCAATGCGGTTATGGTTAAAAACCGGCTCATGCTGCAGGGGCTGTCCGAAGGCGTGACAACCGTAACCGTAGGCAATGAAGCGTTTCCAGACGCGGCTCCGGTTGAAATCAAGGTGACGGTTCTGTCAGGCTTTACGACCATCGACAGACCGTACATGCTTACATCTAACGCGAATTTTATCGGCATGGTGTGGGGTACTCAGAGAGAATACGAGGTGCGTCTGGCGGGAGAGGGAAACCTGGCGAGTTCGGTAGAAGAAGATAAAATACTTTGGTCTACCAGCAACGGATCGCTTGTACGGCTGCCCATACACCCGTACGGGAAAAAGATACTGCTGACGGCAGGCAGCGGAACCAATCCGGAAAACAGCCTTGACAAAACAGGCCAGGCAATCGTTACCGCCAGCCACAGCAGGAGCATTAACGAAAAAGTGACAGTGGTGTACGTAGTCCCGTCTGAAGCCGACCTGGATAAAGTAGTACTGGGTATCGCTAAACCAAACTGGCTGTTGAAACCTGGCGAAGAAGTGATGCTCAATTTGATAACCAACGCGGATGATTCTGATACAAGAAATATCAACAAAATAAAGTGGTATAACAAACAAGGCATAGATTATGCGCAGGGAGGAAGCGACTCGGTTATTGATGTCGATTACAACGGTTCCAGCGCGATGGTGCGGGCTAAACCTTACGCACAGGGCAGTACTGTCATAACTGTGGCCCATCCCAATAATGTGACCGACCTTAAAATATTCATTTCTGTTTCATCCGCCTCCCAGCTTGCCAAATCGATAACGCTGCCGGCTGTTATTGAAATGATAGTCAACGAAAACAAAGCCGTGACCGCAATAACGGAAGGATTGGATCAGTCGGACATAAACAGGATCGAGTGGTTCGTGGAAGATGAAGGCATCGCCGCCATTTCAACTGACCTGCCTCCGGGAACGGACGGTAAAATGAAAGGCGGCAAACTGTATTTGAAGGGAAAGAAAAAAGGACAGACGTGGATTACCGCAAGCCAAAGCGATTTGGGTTTTATTAAAAAGATACTGCTTGTATGCGCCAACACTTATGAAGAATTACAAAACACGTATGTCATAGCGGCAGAAGAAAGCTACATCCGAATGAAAAAAGGAGACGTGAAGGCAATATCACTTGTGTACGGACAGGCCGGGTTTCCGCAAAGTAAAAAAGCCGAGATTACATGGGAAGACATGGATAAAAACAACGTTATTAAGATTCATCCGCCCCAGTATGATTACGCGGAAATTGAAGCCGTCAACGAAGGAATCGCGCGGGTAAAAATAAACCATAAGGATGTGTTCAAGCCGGTAGAGATCACTTTTGAAATCAGTAAAGACGTTATTCCGGGTCAAAACTATTCGTTTGTGTATACCGGTATGCTCGGACTCGTGATATGGAAAGGCGAAAAAGACAACGATCCGAATTCACCGGCGTACGGTCAGTCGCTGGAAATGAAGGAACCTTACACTAAAACGGCTACGCTGGGCATTAACCCGCCCGGACTCTCATATTCAGGCATTATATGGGAAGATGAAAAAAAACCCGATGCCGGCATTGCGGACGTAATCGCGGGCGGTTTGGGCAACACATTCCTTGTCACGGCGCGAAAAAAAGGCCAGACATATATAAAATTCAGCCATAGCAGCAAACAGATTCCAGATGACGCGCGAATTCTCGTATATACGGCGGATACGCTGCAGGAATTGCAGACTATGTTCCCCATAGGGATAAGCCGGACCAATTATCTGTTAAACAAAGGCGAAACTGCCGAAACTGTCAAAATTACTGTCCCCTCGCAGGATGCTATGGGATTGAGCGACAGCGAGTACAAAGTGAAACTTGACGCCATAAGTTACGACACCGGCGTATTGACGGGAGGGTATGTGATTGATGCCGCGATGAATTTAAACCAAACTGATTTATCCAAATACAAGCAGGAATTTACCGTAACGCCGAAAGGAGTCGGCAGCGCGTATATTGATGTAAAGTACGGCGCGTATCCAAATCAAAAATTAATCGACCGCATATACATTTCAGTGCGTGAAAAAACCGCCGGCGATTTAAACAAGCGCATCATTACTGAAAATATTATCGGCCTTACGCCTGCTTCTGTCAAAAGGAAGACGAGCATCGGCACCAACTTAACCGCGGAAGAAAAAAAGGATTTGGAATGGGAGTCTCTTGATCCGTCCGTTGTGGATATCGAGCCTGCGCCCAATGACAAGACAAGCTGTTATTTGAACGCAAAAAAACCAGGCAACACGGAAATAGTCGTATCATACGGCAGTATCGAAAGGTTTATAAAGGTGTATGTAAGGGACAACCCCGATGATTTTAAGGAAATAAACCTTGACACCAGATATTACCACCTTCGTAAAAACGATGTACTGCCGCTTTTGGCTTTCCATGCGGCAAAGCCGGCGGCAGGCGAAGACGATTGGTCGATACCTTTTGACAACAACGTAGTTGAACTGCGGAAAGTAAAAGATAAAAACGGCGTTACAGTAAAAGACCGTATAGAGATCGCCGGCATTAACGAAGGCATTGCGGAAATTGTTCTGCATAACGATGAATGCTGGAGCGATGTCCGGTTTATAATAGAGGTAAACAACACCGCGCCGTTGATTGAAACGCTTGCCGAAGATTGGTACATAACCGCGTCAAAAACGGTGTATGCGCTGGACCCTGACAAGACCAACGACGTGACCCGTATTCAGGTTGACGGCGTCCGCTTTACGCCGGAAGAGATAACCAAAATAAAATGGTCGGTAGTTTCAGAAGAAATCGTAGAAGGCGGCAATAAAGTGATCCATATATTGGAAAACGAACCCGCTTACAAACCGGCGCTCCTTGCCATAAACAACACCAAGGGCAGCTTTATAGACATTATGCCTAATAAAAAAACAGGAACTGTTATTCTTAGGGCAAGCCACGCGCGCAGCGTAAACGATATGGATATAACTGTCATTTGCGACGCGAAAGCGGTGTTGGCGAACCCGGTGCCGCATTTGGAGACCGACAAAGAAACTGTAAAACTTCAATTACATGAAGAAACGGAAGTAAACATTTTTATTAGAGATTTGGAAGGAGGATACGACATCGGGCAGTTTGCGGCGGTCAGCGATAACCCCCAGAGGGTATCGGTGAACACCGTAGGGAATAAAATACAAATCAAGGGTGTTAATTTCGGGCAGGCCCTCATCTCAATTACCCATCCGAAAGTGCCTGGTTTTATCAAGAAAATTATAGTTATCGTCATGTCAGGGGATACAAGCCTTGTGTATTTGACGACAAAACAAAATTTTGTTCAGCTTGAAAAAGGCAACTTTCAGGCGGTCGAGGTGGAACTTGTCGGGTACAACGATATTCAAAACAGGAACTACATCTGGAGTACAGATGACGGGGACATTATAAGCATCAACGATTCAGGTAAAACCGCGGTTGTTACCGCGAAAAACATTGCGCGTACTGCCAGAATCATGGTGCAGCATATATCCTGCCTCGAATATCCGTTGTACATTTACGTGCGAGTAACGGAAAAAAACGCCTCCAATCCCGTCTATATAACTACCCCTAACAATATTGTGTCCATAAAGGAAGGGGCGGGCATTCAGGTAAAGGCGAACCTTGTCAACGGGACCGGACAGGAACTGTCCCAATTTGTGTGGAGCACCGCAAATACTAATTTAATAGAATTGAATTATGCCGGCGACAGCGCCCTCATAAAGGGACTCAAGTCCGGTACAGCGCAAGTGCAGATATGGCATCCGTCAAGCATGAACACTATATCAATGCTGGTGTTGGTGGAACCGCTTGAACCGAATAATGGCATATATATCGCAATCGACAATCAGTTGATCGAAATGACCACAAAGGAAAGCCAGAGGCTCATTAAGGTGCGGCTAATCGGCGGGGAACCGGAGGATGTGTATGGTTTCCAGTGGCAGATAACGAACTTTAGTTCTGTAACAAAACAGCTTAACGGGACAAGCTACCAGCCAATAACCATTTTAAGCAATGCTGACAACTGCTACATACAGCCTGTAACGCAGAAATATGAGGGCGAAGCGGTTATCACGGTCAGTCACCCTAAAACGAGTTACAAACTGGACATAAAAGTCATTATCGCGGACGCGACGGAGATCAAATTCGCGCAGGCGTACATTACCATAAACCAGTTTGCCCAGCATATGGTGAGCATTACCGCGCCTGGCAACGGGGCGTTAAACCTGACCGTACAGCAGCCTAACAATCTGGACCCGATAATCAGCGCTTATGCGACCAACACTATGTGCGTTATAGAAGGGTTAAAAGAGGGGACGGCGATAGTACGCCTGTCGAACGCGAGTGGTACCAAGAGCGACGAACTGGTGGTACGGGTAAATAAAATATCGCTCACAAGTTATGCGTACATTAGTATTACAGGAAATACGCTTATTAATAAAACGCTGACTGAAAAACAAACGGTACAGGTGCAGATAAAGGGCGCGAAGAACGAAGAAGACGAAGAACGGCTTATGAACGCCATGATCAATACCATCAGCAATGAAACTGTAATCGGTGTTTCAAAAGACTGGGGCAAAGCGCGCGGTACCGACAAAGTATTTACATGGACGCTCGAAGTAGTGATGAAAGGCGTAGGTTCGTCGGAACTGGTGTTTTCAGTGCCGGACAATACCGCAAACGCGGCATTGCTGGCAACCTATCCCGACTTAAAAGGCGCGGTAAAAAAGGTCTATCTCAAAGTATCCGAAGGCGACAACGTGTTTGGAGTCGACAGATCGGATATTCAAATGTACCAGGGCGGTGTAGGCGAGATGGTTATCGCGACTGTCGACACGCTGCGATCCGGCGGTATTCAGGCGACGGATATCAGGTGGGAAATAAAATATCCGGAAGGCGATCACAATGAGATTATTACTCTTGATATGACCATGCCGGCCAATAATGAGACAGGCGCGAGCGCCATTATGGTAAACGCGACCAATTATACCGGAAGCTGCTGGATCGAAGTACATTTCAGCTACAAGGCGACGAAGATAATTACAGTCCGGGTTAATCCTGTTGAATTCATCATTGCAAATCCGACCAGTATTACCATAGGGCCGGGGTTAAAGCAGGAAATACTGGTAATAAGTAACCCGAATGACAAAGATATAACCATAGAATTTGATTCAAATGTAGGCGTGAATACGGCGGTACGGGGTAAACCGAATAACGCAGGCAGTAATTTCAACACCTTGCCGGGCGGGGGTTTCAGAACGGGCAAAGACGGTTATATTATCGAAGTAACCGGCAGTGATTTTCAGGGGTCGGTGCGCATGATGCTGAAAATGGTCGGTACGAACCGGCAGACAATGATAACAATTACCAATGTCAAAAATTATTATGTGCGATGGGCGGACAAACAGTCGCTTAGGTTCAGGCCTGATACTCCTGAAAACTCAATTGAAGTAAAAGCGTATTATGAATGTAACCCCATAACGGACGTGCTGGAACTTCAAACGCCCGAAAACCTGATTAATTTATTTTTTAATAAAAAAGACATGATGGGCGAGGACAGTTTCGGCAAATACGTTTGGCTGCGTCCTCCGGTTTCGGAGGGGTATGACGGCGCCTTTTACCGGGCAGGTTCCTATGTTGAAAACGGCGATGGCGGCAGGCCCTCTTTGCGTTTTAAAACCAGAGATACAAAGCAGGATATTTTTCTGCCCGTTTATATTTATTACGACAAAATAGACGTTGAGTGGCAGAAGATGACCAATAAACTGCCGGCGCCGTATCAATCGGATGTATTTAACGATCCAAGATTCAAATTTGACCCGGTGACATACGCGCTGCAAGTACCCTATATAAATAACGTAAACTATAAGATGCGTATTAATTTGAAAGTACCGTTTCTGCTTGACAGTAACGGAAAACCGACGGCTGTACGCAATCCGGCGATGATTAAAGCGGTAACTTTTAGCGAAAAACAAAGCAACGGAATTGATAATCCGGATAAAGCGGGGCTTATTGAACAATATAGAGATCAATTTGCGATAACAAAAGGCATTGATTCCGACGGAGAGCCCTATTTCACCATACAGAGAAACGGTTTAACAAAGAACGAAACGGCGCAGAATCCCGTTTACGACAGCGCCAAACCGCAGACCGGCGTTACATATTGCGGCGTGCTGGATGTGCAATACCAGTACAATATCGGCGGTAATGAAGACGCGACATTTCATAGAAAATTTTTAGTTTATGCGGCTCATTACTAAAAGAAAAAAAGGAGAGGAAGGATATGAAAACAATACAAAACGCGGTATCAATATTTTTTATCATATCAGCGCTGGCAGGAATATTTTCCTGCCGGAATGAAGATCCCCCCGAACAGTCTAAAATAGAAAAATTGCAGTTTTACGAGGCGAAAAAAACGCTTGAAGTCGGACAGCAGGCAAGTGTCGGCATTACCATAACGCCCGGCGAAGCCAGGAAAGGCAGCGTCATTGAATACAGCGAGAGCGTAAAAGGTATTATTGAGATAGATAAAGAAAAATCAAGCAGTGAAGGCGCGGTGTTTACCGCAGTCGCGCCGGGCAGTGTGGTATTGCTGGCAAGATCCGGCGGCGTGGCCGATTACTGCGACATAACCGTTACCGGTGAGACAGAAACTGCCATACCCTACATTTCATTAACTGAAAAAGTGCTGGAGATACCGGTCGGTAAAAAACGGTATGTGGCCGCTTCGCTGCAGGGGGGCAGTCCGTCGGATCAGAATAATTTTACTTTTTCAAACAGCGACGATTCTTTTGTATATATGGAAAGCGTCAGTAATACTGTTGTCCTTGAAGGGTTAAAGAAAGGCATGTCGCGGGTAACTATAGGCCACCCAAAAGCGCAGTACACCACGAGCTGCGTTGTATTTGTGTTAAACGAAGGAGAAAACGCGAAATACATCACCGGCGAGAACGTAGCGTTCATGGAACTGGGGGCTGGAACCAGGGAATATGCGATACGCATGGTCGGCTTCGATGAAAGCACATACGCGGAAGTAGTCGGCAATACGTTTTATCAGGTTATAGAAGGCAATTCCATTATCGATGTTACGGGGGTAGGCGGGATATGCACCATAAAGGCGAAATCGGCAGGCATGGCCAGGGTACAAGTGCGCAATCAGGCAATAACCGACTATACATTTGAATTCCAGGTAGTTGTACAACAAAAAAGTGATGTCAAATATATTAACACAAAACAAAATTTTTATATAATTAACGATACCGATTATGTCATTTTTAACGTCAATATTGAAGGCAGTGTGCCCGCCGACTGGGCGGACAATTTCAGCTGCCATATACCCGATGAGTATGCGGGAGTTATCGCGGTAGAACACGTGAAAGACCGATTCGTTGTACACGGTATAAAGAACGGGCAGGCGGTACTCGTCATAGAAAACGATTATACCAAAGGATTTCCGTGTGAAATATTATTTATCGTGCAGAACCAGCGAATTGCGGCGGCGGAAGACTCATTATATATAAAAACAAGCCAAACGGTTATCCAGATGGAGGCCGGTAAAGGCGCGCCCGACGCGATTTTAATAATGCAATTGGTAGGCGGCACGAGCGCGGATCAGAATAACTTTGAGTGGGTTGTCGAAGATTCATCAATTATTACCGTCACCGCGCCGGGAACAGTAAGATATAAACGCTCGCAGGTAAATACCCAGCGGGTGTATGAAGCGGAAGCGGTTATTACAGCTAAAAAGCCCGGCACTACAAGAATCACTATATACAATAATCCAAAGGCGTTAAACAACGTAACGGTGATGGTAAAAGTGTACCCGTATGGTACTTTTAACGGACAGGCGTTGTATATAGGCGGTCCCAGTATCATCAAACTGAAGGAAGGCGCCGGCGTTGACATTTATACGCCTGTTATAGGCGGGGATCCCGCTCTGCTGGGGCTTACCGAATGGGAAAGCGAAAACCCGGCGATAGCGAACGTTACGGGATCCGGCCTGCATGGCAGCGTACGGGCGGCAGCGGGCGCGTCAGGCGTTACCAAATTGAAAGTATCGGGTGAAAACATAGCGCAGGACTTTGAAGCGGTCATTGTAGTGTACCGCGAGGGTGAAGAGGACCTGCTGAAATACATTTATACCGACAACATCTATTACCGCCTGACGGTGGGGCAGACGGCGCGTATACCGATACGTCATCCGAACATACTGCCGCCGCAGTTTGATTTCACAGTATATAACACGAACAAACAGAGCGTATACCATGTGGTTTCCGGAGATGTAATTCTTGTGTCAGGGTATGAAACCGGCAGCGGGGAATTGATCATTCAGACAGATGATCCTGATTGTAATGATTTGACAATCGCAATAACGGTGGAAAACGGGCAGATAGACGCGGCGCGGCCATATAGCATATCGGTACAGGGAGACAATTATAAAGGCATGGAAGAGGGGCAAATCATTTCCGTAACAGTCGAGATGCCGGGCGCCGGACAGAAAGAGCTTAAAAATTTGTTGTTTAGCGTCGAAGATACCGGCATCGTGCGTATTAAAAACGCGGTCAGCAACGAGGTTCTTCTTGAGGGGATCAAAGAAGGGCAGACGGTTTTAAAAGTCAACCATGCAAAGAGCATTAATGAAAAAGTTATCGTGGTTTATGTGGTCAGAAAAGGCCAATCGGCGGCGGGTAAGGTTATTTTGGGCATTGAAAAACAAAACCATGTCATTATGAAGAATCAAAGCGTGTTCCTGCGGCTCCTTACCAACGCGAATGAGGACGAACTGCCGTTTATTGCCATAAAAACGCAGGTAAACGCGGAAAATATTCATATTGATTTTAACCATGATTCCATGCTTGTCACCGGATTGAAAGAAGGCTCCAGCAGGATTACAGTGTGGTGCGCAGACGGCAGCGCCGTAAAGAGCCTTGTTGATCTTGACATTTATATAACGGTTAAAGAGGAAATCGGGATAAGGGGCGAGATAGGATTTCCGGACAGTATTATAGTAGTCAAGGATAAATTTAAAAAAATACAGGCGAGCGTGATAGGGGTATCCCCCAATTCCCTCTTCGTTGATTATCAGTTTGAGGACGCGTCAGTGGCGGCCATTTCAGGCTCCGGTCTTGAAGTGGCAATCAAGGGGCTTGCCAAAGGGGAAACCTATTTGCAGGTGGTATGCCCTCAGCTTGGTTTTTATAAAAAGGCGCTTGTAATCTGCGTCTCTGACGAAGCGGAGATGGAATCTTTTTATTATTTTACGGTGCCAAAGAATTTATATCGAATTAAAAAAGGCGACCAGATACAGGTTAATCTAAATTTTGGAGAAAACGGCTCGCCTGCTAACGCGCTGTATGAATGGACAAATGTCGCCAATAATGACGTGGTATCCATTAACACACAGCTTAAAGGCGCGCGTATTACCGGCAGGAACGAGGGACAGGCGGTCATTCACGTCACTTGCGCGGCTATGGACAATATTAAACCGGTTGAAATTATTGTAGAGGTCAGCAATATTGTGCCGGCAAACGACACATACCGGTTTGCGCTGGGAGCAGGTGTCATGCAGATGAGCAGGGATACAGTGCACATGATGCCCGTATCCATCTATTACGGCAGCGAATTTTATGATGATTACGACGTATTGCATCCCGGTATTAAGTTGGACAACGGGTATAACGGTATACAGATAAGCGTGTCCGATCCGTCCGTTATCGACGCGGTAATGGGCACCGGTGACAACAGCCAGTTTTTGCGCATAACCGCCAAAAATACCGGAAAGGCGGAAATAGTTTTATCGCATGATATGATAGGCGATCCGGCAAAAATACTGGTGGTAGTGTATGCGGGAGAAGTGCCGCAGAACGAAGCTGGATTTGTGTTCTACGCGCCCCAAAAGTATTACCTCATCGGAAAAGACGAAACTAAAACCATAACCATACAGACAGCAGGCAGCCCTCAGTTGGCGCAAAACTCGCTTTCATGGACTAACAATTCGCCGGCAGTTGTCTCCATGAACGCGGCGGATAAAACCAACGTAATTGTAACCGGACTTGCAAGCGGCGCCGGCAGCCTGACGGTACGCGACAACGCCGGCAATGCCGAGACGGTATACGTTTCAATTTCGGAAACAGACCAGGTGAATACCGTAAGCGTGGCTACGGAAAGCGTAATTATTTTATCGCTGGAAGGCAACAATACAGGGTACATCACCAAAATTATCGTTACAGGCGGCAGTCAGAGCGGTATTTCCTGGAGGGAGAAAGACGACAGTATGCTGAACATCGTAAGCGGCGGACTGTCGTGCGTCCTGTATCCGATGCAGGCAGGCATTACTGAAGTGACGGTGCGGGGCAGCGGTTTTACAAAAACGATTGTGGTTGCCATAACCGAAACGGAAGCGGAAAAACAAAAATTGAGCGTTATGAACCTAGACCAGCGGGACTTCAGGCTGTCCAAAGGAGAGACGGTAATCATAAACCCGTATTATAGGGTTGTAAAGCCGTATGCCGACGCGCAGGTGCGGCCTGTGTTCGATAATAAAGTGGTTGCATGGCAGTCAAACGGCAAAGCCATTTCTTTTACGGCGAAAAACATCGGCGTGCAGAGCGTCGTGCTGTCCAACGCGGAATGCGGCAACGATATACTGCTGACATTTGAAGTCGATGAATCGCTTTCGGGCGCGGCTGTCGAACCGGACAAGTACGTTTATATGGCGACCAGTAATCCGGTCATACTGCTTGAACCCGGGTATACCGATTACTATACCGAAATTCAGGTTATAGGGGAGTATACCGGCAGCGACAGCGAATTTATCTGGTCGTGCGACAACGCTAAAGTGAAATTAACCGCCTTTGGGCGTTATGCGTTTATATCCGCCGGGAAAGGTGAATATAAAGCCGCCATAACGGTTAAGAACGCCCAATGTATTGAAAATTTGACCATTAATATTATCGTTGGGAAGAAATACACGCAGGAAGAAACTATAGAACCGTACCTGTATGTCGAAAAGACGGTATATACGATGAACAAAAGCGATTCAAGTTTGTTAATACCGCTGGAAATCAAAAATGTGCCAAACGCCGATTACAGTAAGGTAACTGTCTATTGGAGCAGTTATATAGTAGAATGTTCGTTTGCGAACGGCTATATACTGGTAAACGCGCGGGACACCGGCTCCGCGGGCATTGAGGTTCGGTATGATAACTTAACGGTTAAATTGTATGTGATTATTCAGGAATTTTATGAAAACGGGGCAGTGTATCTTACCACATCGCAAAATTACGTAATAACCAATGTCAACAGCGCTAAAGCGATAACAGTAGATCTAATAAATTATGAAGAACTTGACAGTTCTAAAATAACGTGGAAAAGCGCGAATACTAAAGTGGCGCATGTTATTGGATCGGGTAAAGCGGTGCAGGTGCTGGGCGTGGGGGCGGGCTTTACCAAACTGACCGCGTCACATTCAAAAGCGTTTAACGATATTGAAATAGTGGTTAAAGTGCTGCCTTCCGGGTCGAGCGAGGACGTGTGCTACCTGACTACAGGTGAAAATGTCATTGAGACCTATGTGTCCGCGAATTCTCGCCAGATCAGCATAAGCAAGATCGGCGGCAGGAGCGGCGCGGTCGAAGCGGTATGGACGGTGGATAACCCTTCAATAGCAGGGGTAATGGGTAATAACGACATTGCGTATATCACGTCCAAAAAGGAAGGACAGGCGCGTATAACGGTGTCAGACCGGGAAGCCGGCGCTCTGGACATCGTGGTCATCGTGCGCAAACAGAAACCCGGCGACCTCTTTATTTATGCCAGCCAGCCGATAGTCCAAATAACGCCGATGAGTTCCAACGGGGTTCTGACTGTTACCATGCCAGGTATTGAACAAAGCGAAGAGCAGAAATTCCAATGGCAAATATATTCGCAAATGCCATCTGATATATCAGTAGCCCGCAAAGGCGGGCAGGTCGTCAGTATCTACGCGATGGGCGCCCGATGCACTGTCAACGGCATACACGCCGGTACCGCACGCATCAAAGTGATCCACCCCAAAGCCGCCGAAGCTGCGTACATTGTCGTGCAGGTTACCAGTTTTAATTCCATGCGCTTTGATCGGCAGTCTGTTGAGATTGTCAGGAATGACATGTCCTATGTGGCGCTGGAAACTCCCGATTACGAAAATTATGCCGATAAAGTTGTGTTTTCAACAGACAACCCGTCCGTCGCCGCCGTTATCGGCACCCACAAAGTAGCTCTTATATCGGCCCAGGGCGCAAGCGGCACCGCTGCCATTACCGCTTCAATACCGGATACCAATCTTTCCGCGACGGTCAACGTCACCGTGGTTGACGAACCAAAATACAGCGAACCTGAAATTATTGTGAATCAAAGCATGTTTGTTTTACATCCAAGGGAAACTCCTTTTTACGTACAGGCAAGCGTCATCGGATTCGGCATGAATGACAACGATTCCGACAGGTTACGATGGGAATTAAACTTTACGGATACGCAGAAAGCGGATCCTATGCTCAAGCTCTATCCGGAAAACGTAGACAGTAATAAAGGCTTTGAAGCCACAGGAAGAACTGTGCTTGTCGAAGTCCGGCAGGGGGCAGGAAAGATATATTCGCAGATCGAATACTGTACTCTGACCATCACCCATCCTGACACCTCGCGCAAACGGGTGCTCTATTTCCAAATTCAGGAAGAGTCCAACGCATTCACCATCTCAAAGAAGAACATTATGCTTGAAACCGGCCAGCAGGCGGAGCTTTCCTGCAATATTTTAAACGGTTCTTCAAAAGATTATGAAGAGGTTGTATGGACGGCCAAACGCGATTCCGTCGACCCTGGAAAGGACATAGTGAAAGTTATCGGCAGAGGCAAATCGGTGCAGCTTCTTGGCATGACCGACGGCGAAACTACCGTGACCGCCAGTTACCGGGGTCTTAATTCGCAGGGTAATACGTGTAAAGTGGTCGTCAAATCGGTCTATTATTTTAATATCACCTATCAGAACCTGCTGTGCTTCCCCGGCCAACGGGACGACAACGGTTACGGATCATTCTCAATCGGATATTCAGTGCGCCCCCCCAACGCCGCCATTAACTGGACCGATAACGCAATCACGAGCGACGGAATCATTGCCACAATTATCAAAGGCGAGGCTGTAGAGGACGCCGCCGGCACCGGGCAGGGCAGGATTTACTTTGATTTCCACAGGGAAGGCTCATTTACGCTTATTGGAACGACCAACAACAAAATGTCCCGGGTCAATATTACAGTTAAAAACGTCTATAACTTCCAGATGCAGTCGAGCGACAAATGGGAATGGCCCTACCGGCAGCGTGATGACACAATTAAAAACGACGATGGCCTGGACACGGGCAATCCGTTGACCAGCATGGAACCGACAGCAGTAAACGAGCGCGGCTACGCCATACGTTATACGATTACGCCGGCGACCGCGTCCATACGGCTTGTGCCCAATGACAACGGCAGCAGTTCCGGCTACAAGACTGTCGAGAGTCTTTATAGCCGGGGCTGGGAAATCATTATCGGCAATCCCGTGCCGTCAGGTGTCAGCGCAGCCGGCTATATCTATGTCAAAAACAGGCTGGAAGATGCCATACAACTCAAATTCAGACTCTATAAGCCGAATGGAACCCCCGTCCACGAATCAGAATACGACCGCACACTGCGTTTTGATTCCGCCTTCCCCAACGGCTACTCGCGCCTTATACCCGTGTTCCAGCGTATTTCAGGCGGTGATACTAACGCGAACGCCTCCTATTTAGGCGCGTATCCCCATAAGTCAAAGGAAGTAGACATTGATATACCAGGCTCGTACGCAAAAGTGTTCAGCGAATCAAATATAACAGGCGGATACCTTATACCCGATACTGCCAAGAACGGCGGCTTACTAAACAATTATGCCGCCGGTAAACCCATTGCCGATACATACAACCTTGTTGTGGCGGATGGAGAAGAACATTACATAATCCTGGATAAAGCCCATAAAGACGCTAAAGTGGTTATTACCACCAGGGACGGCTCGCTTATCGCCGATACCAATAAAAAAATGACTAATAACGGCAAGGGATTCACCGCGGATTTAGTCACCCTTGAGTCAGGCGTGCGGGCAATTAAAATATCCGGCGGCAAGGATTTCGCCGTTTTTAACGCGTTTGAAACGTATTATGACCCGGTTTGCGAGTTAAGCGTCCCATTCGCGCCCGATTATACCCCTGTCACAAAGTATGAAGAAATCGGGCCTGTCCAGTCAAGGAATGTCTGGCTTGCCTGTAATGACACCAGTATATCAGTGACAGGTCATCAGCAGAATGAATCGCCTCCGTATTCATATGTTTATTATTTGGGAGATTGCACTTATCTGGAAGCAAACGGTACATATTCCCTGATAGAAACCAGATTGTTAAAACGAGAATATCATCCGCATGATGAATTAAAACAATATGAAATATACGATTATATGGTACAAAAAGGCGAATATATTGAACTTCCCGATCGCCGCATAATAAAGGCTAATTATAACGCCATTATTAACTACAGGGTTGAAAAACCTTATGTATATAAAACCGACCAATTTCTTCCAACTGGAGATTTTGCCGATCAAAAAGCGGCCATACCGCATAAGTGTTTTACCCTTATTTCCGAACAGAACGGCGATAACAAATTATATTCTGTACAATATTATCGTGTAATAAATCACAGCGGCGGCAGTACTTCTTTTACCGCATCAAGCAGAACATTTACAGTAACCCCAAGCAGCGCTTCTGCGGATACAGGCGGTTATGATTACTATAAAGTTCCGGCCGGCACGTATTTGCTTACCGGGAAAGAAAGTTATTTTGATTCTGATACGTTAACTACCAAATACAGGTATACTTATAAATATTTTCCTGAAGAAGCGCTGATTGACGCTCCTGTGGAAATAATTAAAAATATGAAAGGCATGACGTATACCCTGCCGGAAATTCCAAAAATTTACAATAAGTATGACTCGCTTACATACGGGTCCGCAACGCCGACCAGATGGCATATTCTTGCCAATAAATTTGAAAAAGCTGACAATTCAATGCAGGGCAGCCGGTTAATAAATATATTTGCCTATAATAATAATAACACCGACGCCAATAAAATGTATTTTACGGCGGAGGTTAACCACACCGGAATGAAGAGCCTGGCGTACAACAAGGAACATGATATATATTCACTTAACGCGAGCGATTACTTGCGTGATATTTGGGAAAGGAAACCGGATTTTTTTGTACAGTTTTTTAATAATTCGTCATCCTCAAAAAAAGTGTATAATTTCCTTTATAATAAAACGTACAGTTACATCGGGTATTATAATAAAGAGCAAATTCCAAATAATATTACCTTCGCGCAAAGCGGAAACGGGAAAAGAAATAAACTGGATTTCGGGCTTGCCGAGCAAAAAGACGAGTATTCGTATTACAGCAATAACATAAATATGTTCATTGATGAATACAATGAAGGAGGCATATACCGCCCCCAGTGGGATATGGCGGACAACAAAAATAAAGACAAATACGCGAATTCAGATATTACCAATGTGCATATAAAACCCATAACCGATACATTGAAAGACAGAAAAACCGATACGTTAACAAAATTCCCAAATAACAAATTAATCGAGTTTCCGTTGGGAAGCGTTTTTAAAGACGGCAGCAGCGATAAATACCTTACGTTATTAAATTTGAAAGAAAAAATCGGCAATGACTATGTTTTTATGCCGTCTGCGATTAATACTGATATTGTGGTATACAGGGCCGCGGCGCCGTTAATAATTACCTATGAAAACGCCCATAGGGGCGCGAATGACATTGAGAAAAACACATTAACAATAAATGTCATATATGAAATAAACGCCAGGAAGAACGAGTTAAATAACGGAGACGTATATAAAGAAACATGGGAAGATCTTGATTTAGACGCCGATTACCGAAGTTTGGGCATTGATTTTAACGATTTATTCTATAATAGTATTCTTACGAAATATGAAACGTTAAAGGGCAGATGTTTTATTAAACCGTATTAAGGAGATAACATGGCAGGATTATCCGGCTTTACCGTCCGCACTTCCGGGCGGAACGATTGGATCAATATAACCGCCGAAGTACAGCAGGCGGTAGCCGCTTCCGGCGTGAAAGAAGGCATATGCGTGGTGTTTGTGCCTCATACCACTGCGGCGGTAACAATAAACGAAAATGCCGATCCGGACGTGCCTCATGACGTGGGGCTGGCTCTGGACAAGATCTCCCCTGACAGGCATGAATTCCTCCATGGCGAAGGCAACTCGGCGGCGCATACCAAGACAAGCCTGGTGGGGCCTTCCATTACACTGATCGTTACAGATGGCAGGCTGCTTTTGGGAACCTGGCAGGGCATCTGGTTCAACGAATACGACGGCCCCCGCAGCAGAAAGGTGCATGTTAGAGTTTTGGGTGAATAGGTGATTTTCAACTCCCCACTCCCCATTCCCCACTCCCTACTTGCATATTCCTGCAAACTTTGCTATATTCTGCCGTACATAGGAGTATATTGACAAAATGGGCATTGACATTACAAAAATGCGTAA
>Ga0268262_10001849_pt1 | contig 25345 bp, 25 predicted proteins | sample TergutNc150P3_FD_190354 | JGI IMG/M metagenome (GOLD analysis project Ga0268262, IMG submission 190354) | Nasutitermes corniger P3 segment gut microbial community from laboratory colony in Florida, USA - Nc150 P3 (SPAdes) (version 2) | ecosystem: Host-associated > Arthropoda: Insects >... | reverse complement strand
GTAAGATTAAAGTCTTCATAAAATCTTACGGATAGAGCAGGTCCGTAAAAAATTGCTTGAGATTTATAATAAGTAGCGTCTTTATAATGTTCTTCCAACCATGCGTCCCATGTTGTTGCACCAACTGTTATATCAACAGCATATACTTTACATGGCACAATAATTCCTGTGCATATTGCCATAAGCGCTAATAGTAAAAGTTTTTTCATTTAATCCTCCGTAAAATATAAATTTTTTGATATTTCTAATAAACGGGCGTGTTGAAAGCCAACACGTGCCCAAATTTTATTTAATGTCTGTCGAATAGATAAATAAAAGACGCAAAAGTCGCCCTCTCGCGAATTGGGCTGGCACGGGCTACATAGGTTAATGTGAGTATTAAAATAAATGGTGATAAAAAATTTTTTAAAGCAGAATCAATTATGCGATGCGCTTTTTCTAAAAGTATCATTACTTCATTCACTTTATCAAGTAAAAAATTTTTCATATAAAAATTTTCTCTGATTTTATTATTAAATTTTATTGATTAAAATAATAAATATAAATACAAGGTAATTCTTTCTAATAAAGTGTCAAGTATTTTTTAAAGGTGTTGATGCTCTGACCCCCAAGGTAGTTAAGAATTGTTAATAAAATTACGACCAAATCCAATTTTTTTGTTGTGATTAGAAAGGGGTATAGAAATAGTGATAACGAATCTAAAGACTTCAATTTTTTTAAGCAAATCCAATATTAAAACTTATTAAATTTTGAAGACTTATTCTGTAAATCAAATGATTAAGGATAACCGTTTCTGTTATGATAATAAATAATAAAAAAGTAACTTTTACAGCAAAAAAAGAAGAAAAAAATGAAGAACAAATTAGACCCCAAGACTCCATAGTTCAGAACATAGCCATGTTTCTATTCTCATTTTCAATAATGGCATTAGAAACAATATTCATGCACCTGCTGCTTATTATTACAAATTATATTACTGCAACCTTTGTAATCTCAATTGCTATGATAGGGATTGCCATCGGCAGTTTTTTAAGCTTTTACCTTGCAAGAATAAAAGGATATGGAGTTATGCTTATTGCGGCAATGCTGTTTATAGCATCCATACCTCTTTCATATTATAATATAATCAGAATCGGAGAATATGAATACCCATACCTTTTGGTTTTGCCCTTTATATTCTCTGCAATAATAATCTCATTGCTCTTTGCAAGGAGAAATTCCAATCAGATATATTTTACAAATCTTATAGCATCGGCAGCCGGAGTAATATTCCCCATATTCAGCGTAAGCGCTATTAAATCCGAAAATTCGCTTATTCTGCTGATGATACTGCCGTGTATATTTATCCTTTCGCTGCTCTTTGCATTTAAGAACATCTTTGTAAAAATAATTCCTGTGATAATATCCATACCTTTAATTATTGGAATTTGGACAAAACTGAATGATAATCTAAAACTCCCTGTTGAGCTTGATAAAACCGAATTTGAACAAAAGATACTTCCGTCTATAAAAAGCAAATTCGACAAAGACTTTATGCGGACAAAATACGCCTTAAACGGCAGCAAATATATTATAAATGATTCCCATTATGATAAATTAAGGGCAAAGTATATACTCAATGATATCGGATACTTAAAAGACATCGATATAAACTACAACATCAAACCTGATAAAATAAATAAAATCGAAGAGAGAAAGGTATGGTCAACTCAAATGAGACTGCACGGATGGAAGCTCGTCTATTCCGGCGACGACTTAATGGGCAGAATAGACCTCTTTGCCGTAGATGACAAAAATATATTCTTTTGTACTAATGCAATCCCACTTGATACTGTTGATAAATCTAACGGAACAATTTGGGATCCGCGCGTACCTCTTGTAGATAATCCTAAAATATTTATCATAGGTCTCTCCTATGACGGTATAGTAAAATCCGCAAAGAGACAGCCCGGAGCTAAAGTCCGCGGAGTCGAATTTTCACCTATTATAATGAAATTGATGACAGAGAAAAACAAAGAGGGTTACTTCTCGGAGTTTGGAAACTATCCGTATAAAGATATGGATGCGTATGAAGCAGAAGGCAGATATTTTCTTACAAGCAGTAATGAAATATATGATATGATTACTCTCATGAATCTTCACTATGAGTACCCTGCCATAGCAACTCTGGCGCCTGAGTATCTCCACACTGTTGAAGCGACAAAGATGATGCTGAACAAGTTATCGGATAAGGGCATGGTTGTTTATGAGGAGATAATTGAAACAAAGAGAGGAAGGTTTGCATTTTACAAGTTCCTTAACACAATCAAGCAGGCTATGAAAGAGATTGGGATTAATGATCCCGACAATCACATCATCATATACTCATGGGATTTTTGGGGACCATATAAGCAGTTTCAAACGGTTATTATTAAGAAAGATCCGTTTACAGATAAGGAGCTTTCGAAATTTGCAGCCTACCACAATGTTATAGCTCCAAAATACGGTTCGTCAATAACGCTCCATCCAAAGATGAGAACAGGTCATTCATTTGAAACATATTTCAGAGCAAAGCCTTCAATTACATATTTGAAAGACGTTCCCGACAGTCTGTCAAAAAAAGAATATGAAAGCGATATACTCGCAAAGATAGATAATCAAAACGACAAAGCCTTTGTAGAAAGTAAACACACATACAGCACTACTTATTATAGATACTATCTGAAAAAAAGAGAGATGACAGCCGGAGATAATGAACGATATGAAAATATATTAAACAAGGTAGATTTTCCATATGAGTTAGATTTATCGCCTGTAACGGATAATAAACCCTTTCCGTTTAATATTTACAAGAACAAGAAAGAAGTTAGAGACTTCCTTGACATAATCTTGAAGATCGCAGTGATCATGCTTATACCGGTATTGCTCCTTTCGATCTTTAAATACGGCTCACAAAGATTCAGACTCTTAGGACATACAATATTCTTTGGGCTGTCAGGTTTCGGTTTTATGCTGATTGAGGTTGTACTAATGCAAAAGTATCAAAACTTCATTGGTTCTCCCATATATTCAACTATTGTTATTTTAGGGGGATTACTGTTCTTCAGCGGACTTGGCAGTTTTTTCAGCAGGAATTTCAGCAAAAGGATTCTTGTAGTATGTATATGTATTATACCTGTACTAATACTCTTTCAGGCATTTTTTATTGAGGGAATATTTGACCTTCTGGCTAAATTCAGTTTTCATTCAAAACTTTTTATTGCAGCTCTGTTGATCTTTCCTTTAGCTTTTTTAATGGGGATACCGTTCCCTCATGCTTTGGAGCAGATAAAAAAAGATGTGTCAAACGAATATGCTTCATTGATGTATGGAGTAAACGGAGTATTTGGAACTGTTGCAGTATCTCTCTCTATCCTGCTTAATGTTACTTATGGAATGCAGTTCTCGTTAATGCTCGGATTCTTTACATACTTAGCGGCAATATTACTGTTCATTATAATTAAAGAGTAGATGGTCTCAATAAGTGAAGAGACCGTTAGGCTCCTTAAAAAATATAATCACAGGCTAAAAAACAACGGACTATGAAAGGTTTTTAATTATTTTTTTCGCCAAAAATTCGTTTATCTCATTGTGTCGAGGAACAGGTTCTGTATTGCCATTTTTTGGCTGCATATAAATATCATGGTTAGAACCATGCCGAACAAGTGTTGCTCCTTTTGAAGTAATTTGCTGAATAAGGTCTTTCCGTTTCATTGTGCTAATCGAAGAAGCCCTTTTTGTTCTTTTATTTTTAGTGTACCGTCTTCAATCCAATTATATATTTCTTTAAGACCATTTTCTAAATCTTCTAAACTTTCACCTTGAGTTGGATATAAGGGATATGCATCAAGATATCCAATATATAAATTACCTTCCTTCCACCATGAGTATTGCAATTCCATCACATCCCTCCGATAAGAAATCATTTTTAAATATAATAAAAGTTTGAAATTCATTATTTGTCAAGTTCTATTCTCGAATAACAAACTATTTTAAATAAAAAAAAGATTGATTTATTATGAGAGAAAATGATAAAAAAGAACTTGAAGAATTGATAAAAAGAATTACAAAAAAGATTAAAGAGTAAATAGATGACCAAAGTACTGAAATTAATAATTCTATTCACGCTTATTATTGCTCTCCCGCTTGAATCGGCAGAGAGCAGTGATCTCAAAATCTATGCTGTTAAATACGGCAAATCTCTATTTAATAAGAGGTTTGTATTTTACGGCGACAGGTCTAATGAGAATATTAATTTTTGCTGGCTCTTGTATTACATAGAGTATAATGATAAAAAAATTTTAATTGATACCGGTTTTAATGACGTTAATTCGGTAAAAATTTTCGGGATTAAAGACTTTAAAGATCCTGCCGCGATACTGAAAGATAATAATATTGATCCTGACGGTATTACCGATATTGTAATTACTCATAAACATTTTGACCATGCTGCCAATGCTCACAAATTTAAAAATGCAAAGTTCATAATAAACAGAGAAGAACTGATAAGTATTAACAATGATAAGAATTTAAAAACGGTAAGTAATTTCTTTAAAGGTAATAAAAATATTACTACATTTGATGATGAGATTACGCTTTATAATTTTTTTAAGATAAAAAAGATCGGCGGTCATACAAACGGTTCATCTGTTGTATTCTTTGATTATAAGAACAGCAAATACTGTTTTGCAGGAGATGAGTTCTATTTAATGGATAACATAGAGAAAAATATTGGCAGCGGCACTGTTGTTAATCACAGAAAGAATATTGATTTTTTAAAATTTCTGACTGCCGGCAATTATAAACTGTTTCTGTTTCATGATAACAGATATTTTGATTCTAATATGTTTATTAAGGTATTTGATTCCAAATAAATATTAACTTGACATTTTTTTATAAACGAAATTTTTTATCTTATCTTATTTGTCTTACTTGCGCCTGTAGCTCAGTGGATAGAGCGTCAGACTTCGAATCTGTGCGTCGTAGGTTCGACTCCTACCAGGCGCGAAAAAAGCCCTGATTTAATCAGGGCTTCTCCTTTATCCAAAAGCCTGCTTCAAATCAGCGATAATGTCGTCTATATGTTCTGTTCCTATGGAAAGCCGTATAGTGTTTGGTTTTATGTCCTGTTCAAGCAGTTCACTCTCGGAAAGCTGCGAATGAGTCGTGCTTGCAGGATGAATGACAAGAGATTTGCTGTCAGCGACATTAGCAAGCAGAGAAAACAATTCAAGTTTATCAATGAAAGCCTTTGCGCGTTCAGCGTCACCTTTTATCTCAAACGTAAAAATCGAACCGGCTCCGCTCGGGAAATATTTTTGATACAGTTTATTATCAGGGTGCGTTTTAAGGACAGGATGATTCACCGTTTCCACCTGCGAATGGTTTGACAGGTATTCTACAACCTTCAAAGCGTTTTGCACATGGCGTTCCACCCGAAGCGACAAGGTTTCCAACCCTTGCAGAAACAGGAAGGAATGGAACGGGCTGATCGTCGCGCCTGTATCTCTCATCAAAGTGACCCGTATTTTAATGATATACGCAAGATTTCCAACGACATCCGTAAGCACAACGCCATGGTAGCTTGGGTTTGGTTTTGAAAGCCCTGGGAATTTGTCGTTTGCCGCCCAATTAAAATTGCCTGAATCCACAATCACACCGCCAATAGCCGTACCGTGTCCGCCGATAAATTTTGTCGCAGAGTGGATAACAATATCCGCGCCGTGTTCAATAGGTCTGAACAGGTAAGGCGTTGCAAAAGTATTATCAACGATCAGCGGAATACCGTGTTTGTGGGCGATAGCAGCCACAGCGTCCACATCGACTATGGTTGAGTTGGGGTTACCTAATGTTTCAATGAATATCGCTTTTGTGTTTTCGTTTATGGCATTTTCAAAATTCTCCGGCTTGCCGCCGTCAACAAAAGTTGTTCCAATACCGAAATCTGGGAGCGTATGGGCAAGCAGATTATATGAACCGCCGTAGATACGTCTGTCAGACACGATGTTATGACCTGCGAGCGCAATGTTTTGTATAGCGTATGTAAGCGCCGCAGCACCGGACGCCGTCGCAAGTGCAGCCACGCCGCCTTCAAGCGCAGCTATGCGCTGTTCAAACACATCTGACGTAGGATTCATAAGTCTTGTATAAATGTTGCCGGATTCGGCAAGAGCAAATCTGCCTGCCGCCTGAGCGCAATCCTTAAACACATAGGAAGTAGTCGCATATATCGGCACAGCTCTCGCGTCTGTCGACGGATCCGGATCTTCCTGCCCCACATGAAGCTGAAGAGTTTCAAATTTATAGTTTTTGTTTGCCATTGTAAATCACCTCTTTCTTAAAAGTTTATTTTTCATAATAAAGTTGTTTAGAACTACACATTCGTCCGTTTCTGAAATTTTTTCTTAGCATCTTTAACATATCTTAAAGATAGTTGAATATACTGGTTTGACCTCCTTTTAAAATCTACTAATCATATATAATTAGTATGATATATTTTAATACAATTTTTTTAATTTTTTTTTGCAATTTCAATTATCTCCGTGTCATTTCAAATCAAAAGGTTTCAGGAATTTCCACACGTCTGCAGGCTTGCCGTCTATGTGAACTTTGACTTGAGCATACACCCAGCGATCTACATTTTCTGGATCAACTCCAGCCGCGATCAACGGTTCCGGGTTCAGGACAAATACTATGTCTTTGTCATTTGATTCAATATCTTTTGCCCACTCAAACATATTTCCGTTGGCAATAGTGATATTATAATGATCCATCTCCATGTGATAACCGATATATTTACGAAAGAATCTTACGGCTTTCTTAAACTGTTCTAATGGAGAAGATTGAGTGTCTTGGTTTGGCATATTAAACGCGGGCAACATGAAGATAATGTTATTTCCGCTTACCATCTCACTTTTTTTCAGCTTGTTCAAATCCAGCCCTGCGCGGATAAACGGCTGTGCGTCAACAATCATACTTATCCCATGATTGTCCCAATCAAACCATGCGTTATTGTCCGGCGCTGCCATACGCCATCCGCCCGATCCATCGCTTTCTGCAGGCAGAACATTAAGCACTTCGCCGAAAGCACGAACTGAATCATTTCCAACAATGTCCAAACGGGAACAGTAGTTTAAAGAAAGTATGAAAATAATTATAATAGCGCTTAATCTTTTCATTTTACAATGCTCCTTTCGCCTTAAATCGTTTCAACCGCAGAGCGTTTGTCAGAACGGAAACAGAACTCAGACTCATGGCCGCCGCCGCGAACATGGGATTAAGCAGCGGTCCGCCAAACAAATGGAGAAAACCCGCCGCGATAGGGATACCGACCACATTGTAGCCGAATGCCCAAAACAGATTCTGCCTGATATTGCGAATGGTCCGCTTGCTTAAATATATTGCTGTTGGAACGTCAGTCAAATCAGAACGCATAAGTACAATATCCGCAGATTCCATCGCCACATCCGTGCCGGAACCGATGGCGATACCAATGTCAGCCTGCGCCAACGCAGGCGCATCGTTGATACCGTCACCTACCATAGCAACCACTCGTCCCTCTGCCTGCAATTTCTTCACTTCGTTGGATTTATCTTGCGGCAGCACATTGGCAAGCACACGATCAATTCCTACCTGCGCAGCAATAGCATTGGCAGTCTTTTCATTATCGCCCGTAATCATCGCTACTTCAATGCCTATTTTATGCAGATTCTCAATAGCTGTACGGCTTGACGGCTTTACTACATCGGCTACAGCAACGATCCCTGCCAATCTGCTGTCAATGACAACATACATGGGTGTTTTACCCTCGCCTGATAATCTGTCTGCATCGGCTTCAAACTCAGAGATAGAAATACCTCTCTCATCCATCAACTTGCGGTTTCCTGCAAAGATGTTTTGACTATTTATAACCGCTTCAATACCACGCCCGGTAAGTGAATTGAATCCATCCGTTTTCATAAGTTCCAAACCCTTATTCTGCGCTCCGGCAACAATTGCATGACCAATCGGATGTTCCGAGCTTTTCTCAGCAGAAGCCGTGAGCTGTAGCAATTCATCCGGATTGCCGCCTTTGGCAACAATGACGTCGGTAATAGCCGGTTTTCCCTCAGTGATTGTGCCGGTTTTATCAAATACAATTGTGTCGATTTTATGTGCCGTTTCCAGCGCTGCGCCTCCTTTTATCAAAATTCCGTTTTCCGCACCTTTACCGGTTCCGACTATAATCGCGGTCGGCGTCGCTAATCCTAAAGCGCAGGGGCAGGCAATCACCAATACCGATATAAAAATGGTCAGTGCAAATTTGACATCGCCGCCCGTTCCTATAAACCAGCTAATTCCTGCAAGCAGCGCAATAACGCAGACAACCGGCACGAACACGCCGGAAACCTTATCTGCCATTGCCGCGATAGGAGCCTTGCTGCCTTGAGCCTCTTCAACTAATTTTATAATCTGCGCAAGGGCTGTGTCTGCGCCGATCTTCTCAGCTTTGAATTGAACATAGCCGGTTGTATTCATGCTTGCGGCATATACAGGATCGCCGGATTTTTTGTCCACAGGCATACTCTCTCCGGTTAGCATAGATTCGTCAATGGCTGTATATCCATCCGTTACAATACCGTCCACCGGAATTTTCGCTCCCGGTTTCACAACGATAATGTTTCCGATTTCCACCTCGTCAATGGGGATTTCTTTCTCTATACCATTTTGTATGATAATAGCCGTTTTTGGCGCAAGTCTCATCAATTTTTTGATGGCTTCACTCGTCCTGTCTTTCGATACAGCTTCCAACGATTTTCCCAAAAGAATCAGCGTAATAATCACTCCCGCAGACTCAAAGTACAGGGATTCCACAGCTGCGAAATTTGTGTTTGCGATCTGCCATGTATTATAAACGCTGTACAAAACAGCCGCTGTGGTGCCTATGGCGATCAGCGAATCCATATTCGGACTACAATGAATCAGCGACTTGAAGCCAATTGAATAGAACTTATATCCTGCGCCGATCACCGGCAGAGTAAGCAGCAATTGCGTAAGAGCAAAAATCAAGGGATAATTCATCATATTAAGCCCGGACGGATATGGAAGTCGCACAAGGGTTATCATCGGAGCCATTGCGATATAGAGAAGCGGAATAGCAAATACTGCGGCAATGATAAATTTTGCCCATAATATTTTTATCTCTTTTTGTTTACGCGCTTGATCTTCATCTGCGGCGTCAGCCTTGTTTATTCCCAAAACCTCATACCCGGCCTTTTCAATAGCATTCCGAATTTCAGAAAGCCGTACTGTTTGCGGCGCATAGCCGACTGAAGCCTTTTCTGTTGCAATATTGACTGATACGTTAAACACTCCATCCAATTTTCCTATTGCCTTTTCTACCCGTCGGACACAAGCAGCGCATGTCATGCCGCCGATTGGGATGGTTACATTTGTTTCAGCAGGTTTTTCAACTATGTCGTATCCGATTTTTATTACTGCTTCCTTGATATTTGAAAGCTGTAAGCTCTTTTCATCGTATTCCACAAACAGTTTTTCGCTTGCCAGATTTACCGTCGCTTGCTGTACACCCGACAGTTTTCGCACGGTCTTTTCAATCCGCTGCGCGCAGGCAGCACAGGTCATACCGCGTATGCTAATTACTTTGCTATCCATATAAATCCACCCACACCCCATTTTATCATTATATTCTTATTCCGCTTCTGTCACGATTATTGCAGCTCTGATCATACCCATCCAACAGCTATATTGAAACTTTCCTGTTTTGTTCGGCGTAAATTCAATCACATTATCACCCGGTTTAAATGTGTGTTCAATGCCGTATTCCGGAATGAATATCCGGTTATTGCATCCGTTTATACTGCCTCTCGGAGCGTTGATAATCCATTTTACAGGCGTTCCAACCCGAACGATGATATTCGGATATCCGCGGGCGCTTAATGTACTGTTGATAATCTGTATGTCGTTTTGATTATGCTCTATGTTTTGCATACCTGTATTATTTTGAGGCAGCGGTGCGGGAATAAAATCCGAAAGACTGCATCCCTGTGACAACATAGACATTCCAAGTACAACAACTAATACCGCTCCAACCGTCATAACCTTCTCTGTAAATTTCTTTCCCAAAGCAGAAAAAAACGATCCAAGTCCGAACATCAACGGCACGGTTCCAATACTAAACACAAACATGGACAGAGCGCCTGTAAACGGATTTCCCGTAGCCAACGCGTAAATTTGCATAGCCTGTAACGGACCGCAAGGCATCAGACCGTTTAACAAACCAACGACCAGTGCGCTTCTACTATTTCTCTTTTCTTTTTCAATTCTATGGGCGAAGATTTTAGGCATACCCGGATTCAGTTTGCGCAGCCACGGAAAAATTCCCAGCATATTGATTCCCATGATGATCATAAATCCGCCTGCGATCAGCTTTAATACGCCCTGCATGGTATTTGAAAAGTTGATTGCCGAACCGAGCGCGCCTACGATAAAGCCTGCCGTCGTATATGAAACGACCCGTCCGAAATTATACATTAAAGCCGGTTTGAATATGGATAAACGGCTCTCGGTACTATCATTCCTACTGGGTATGCACTGAGAAAGATTGATACCGCCGCACATGGCTACGCAATGAACAGATGTGATCAAACCAATCACGAACAACATACCGTAGCCCATCGTTTCTTCGGCTAATTTACTTGGAGCAAGCATATTCAAAACACCAAAGTAGGCAAGCAATATATACAGCGCCGCAATGATGATTATTAATACTGCAATACGTCCTGAGTCTATCGTCTGAAACTCATCGTCTGATAAGACACTGTAATCTAACTTTTCTATAACAGAGGCAATGGTTTCAAGAGAGACTATGTTCATATCATATGTCACTTCGGCAGTACCCGCACTGAAATTCACAGTCGCTTTCTGCACGCCTGTTCTCTGACACAGCTTCTTTTCAATTTTATTTTGGCAGCCAACGCAGGTCATTCCTTCTATGCGCAATTTTTTTGTTTTTAATCTTGATTCCATACGACTCTATATTACCTCCTCTATTGTACCGCATGCTTATAAAAATGTAATGATTTTCATGTTAGGACACAATAATTTTTTCGACAAGCAATAAAACTGTTTATCCGGGCAGCGGTATTGCAACTGTGCTTCTTTTATAATCATAGAACCTTCCTCATCACTGTAATTCCGCAAACATCGGGGTTGACAAATAACGTTCGCCTGTATCAGGAAAAATAGCAACGATTATCTTGCCTGCATTTTCGGGACGTTTTGCCATTTTGATTGCAGCCCACGCCGCAGCGCCTGAGGATATGCCAACCAAAACCCCTTCCATACGTGCAATATCTCTGCCTGCCGCAAAAGCGTCCTCATTTTTTACCCTTATGATTTCATCATAGATGGAAGTATTCAATATATCAGGCACGAATCCGGCTCCAATACCTTGAATCTTATGAGGACCGCTTTTCCCTTCCGAAAGGACGGGGGAATCGTCAGGTTCTACCGCAATTATTTTCAAATTTGGATTTTTGGTTTTCAAATATTCTCCTGCGCCGGTGACAGTTCCGCCTGTCCCAACACCTGAAACAAAAATATCAATTTGACCGCCTGTTTGCTCCCATATCTCAGGTCCGGTCGTAGCGTTGTGAACGGCGGGATTAGCCGGATTGATAAATTGCCCCGGCATAAAGCTGTTCGGGGTTTCTTTTGCGATTTTCTCCGCTTTGACGATAGCGCCCTTCATACCCAGCGCGCCCTCGGTCAGTACAAGCTCCGCCCCATACGCTTTCAATAAATTGCGTCTTTCAACGCTCATGGTTTCTGGCATGGTCAGGATAAGACGGTATTTTTTAGAAGCGGCAATCGCCGCAAGTCCGATCCCTGTGTTACCGCTGGTCGGTTCAACGATAATCGAATCCGGTTTTAACAAGCCTTTTTCTTCTGCATCCTCTATCATCGCTTTCGCAATTCTGTCCTTAATGCTTCCGGCAGGATTAAAGTATTCCAGCTTGGCAATCACTCTGGAAGATAACCGATAAATGTTCTTTGTATTCACTAATTCCAACAATGGAGTGTTCCCGATTAAATCTGTGAAGTTTTGATAAATAGTCATTACAATTTTCCTCTTTATTCTTAAAATTTAATTTTATATTGTGTTTAGCACGGATTTTAACAGCCCATTATCACAAAATTATCTAAAAATACTATTTGTTTCAAAAATATCCCTCTAATTCCTATATGATTAGTATGATTTAATTTAAATCTTTCTATTTTTTTGTCAACAGGCTTTCAAAAATTTTTAGATTTTTTTTCATTTCAAAATCTGCCCTATAAAAGCCAATGTCACTTTATTTATAAAAAAATTTTTTTCCTTCTCTTAAAATTTTATTTTCTTTTTCTAATTTCTCCAATGTCAATTCTACCCATCCTTCGGCAAATTTCTTTTTTAATTTTTTGTCATTCGGGTAGAGTTTATCTAATACGTCTTTAACCGATTGTTTTTGCGGGGAAGAGTTCTTTATAATTTCATAAACATCCTCTGTGCGTTTACTCCTCCAAGAGATTACCTCATTGAGTCTTTCGTATGGTCTATCAATCGGACTGCCATGAGCCGGAAGTATAACTTTTAAGTTTGGCAGCTCGGTCATTTTTTTTAGCGAATCTTCATACAGGTCTATATCGGATTTCGGAGGACCAAGCCATACATTTATGCTCTTTAACACATTGTCTCCTGAAAAAAGTACGCCTTTTTCTATATTATATAGTGTTATGTGCTCATTTGAGTGACCGGGCGAACCGAATATATGCCATGTCTCATCGTTTATCATTATCTCAGTTTCAGAATCTATTATAATATCCGGATGTTCAAGATATGTTACTCCCCAAAAGCGTGAATAGAAATAAAATTCCATTTCTCTGTAGATAGACTTTAATATTTTTAAGACAGGTCTAAAAATAGATTTTTTGTTCTCTAAATCGAGAAGTTCGTATGAGCTTCTATAATTTTTACTATTGCCGATAATGTGTTTCATTTCTTCCGTTACTATTACTTTAAATCCGAATTTATCCCTTAATCCCTTTAAACCGGAAAAATGATCTACGTGCGCATGACTTAATAGTATTCTGGAAATTTGATTTTCAAAACCTCTATCTCTGCATATTTTATTTATCTCATTGTAGATTTTTGCGAATTTCTTTATATCGGTTCTAGCGCCATAGCCTCCGTCAAAAACAAGCCCGTCTCTTCCTGTAATTAAATATATATTTACAGAAGGCTTTATTATTCCAAACCACCCTTTCTGTTTTATACAAAAAATTCCCGGATAAACCTCTTTCATAAAACTCTCTTTGTTTAATTAATTTTATTATTTATACAGTATTGACACAAAAATCTTTTTAATAAATTCTAATTATAGAATGATAAAAAGCGTGTCAAACAGAAATAGATAAAAAGGTTATAGAGATTCGCCGCATAAATTCTAAAAATTTATTGTATTTGTAACGGTTATATTTTCTTTGGAATATAATATAAGGAGAATTAATGAATTTAGAAAATTTTAAAGAATTGGGTCTATCCGATGATATAATCAAAGAGCTTAAAAAAAAGGGCTTTGAAGAACCTACCGAGATACAGAAAAAAATTATCCCCATACTGCTCAAAGAAGATATTGATATTGTTGGTCAGGCTCAAACCGGTACAGGAAAGACTGCGGCATTTGGGCTGCCAATACTTGAGAGGCTCACTAAATCAAAAGACGTTCAAACGCTCATATTAGTCCCGACACGCGAACTTGCAATACAGGTATCTGAAGAGCTTAATTCGTTTAAGGGGAAGAAAAAACTTCAGATAATACCCGTATATGGGGGACAGTCCATTACAGATCAGATAAAAAAGCTGAGTAATGGGGTAGATATAGTTGTCGGCACACCGGGCAGGATAAATGACCACCTTCGTAGAGAGAGTCTTGATCTTTCAAAAGTCTCTTATGTTGTACTTGATGAAGCTGACGAGATGTTAAACATGGGTTTTATTGATGAGGTTGAAGAAATTTTAAAACAGACCAATCCTGACAGGCAAACACTCCTGTTCTCTGCCACAATGCAAGAGAGCGTTTTAGATATTGCTAAAAAATATATGAAGGATTACAAAACAGTTCTAACTAAAAATGTTCAGTTGACTGTTGATCTGACAGATCAGATATATTTTGAGGTATCAAATTCTGATAAATTTGAAGCATTGTGCAGAATCATAGATATGGAGATAGATTTCTATGGATTAATATTTTGTAGAACGAAGGTTGCAGTTGATGAACTCACAAACAGGCTTATGGACAGAGGATATGACGTTGAGTCAATACATGGAGACCTGTCTCAATACCAGAGAGAGAGAACCTTAGAAAAATTCAAGAAGAAAAGGACTAATATACTTGTTGCTACGGATGTTGCAGCGCGTGGAATTGATATAATAAACCTGTCCCATGTAATAAACTATTCTCTGCCTCAAGATCCTGAAGCCTATATACACAGAATAGGAAGAACAGGCCGCGCAGGAAAAAAAGGAATTGCCATAACCTTTATCAGCCCGGAAGAGTATAGAAAACTTATGTTTATTCAAAAGTTTGCCAAAACTACAATAAGAAAAGAGAAGATACCGGGAGCTTCTGAGATTATTAAGGTAAAAAAGGATAGAATAGGAGCAGAGATATTTAAAATAATTGAGAACAGAACTCATACCGACTATTTGAAAACAGCAGAGGCTATACTTAAAGGCAATGACCCTAAAGAGATACTTGCCGCTATGATTAAATATTCATTTCATGACCAGCTTAATGCAGATCAGTATAAGGATATAAATGAAGTATCAATAGATAAAAAAGGGACATCAAGACTTTTTGTATCACTTGGAAAAAAGGACGGTCTGTCCACAAGATCTCTGATAAAAATGATAACCAATGCAACAAAGGTAAAAGCCGGAAATATTGATGATGTAAGGGTCATGGACAGTTTCTCTTTTTTAACCGTATCTTTTGAAGATGCCGAAATTATTCTAAAAAATTTCAGCAGCAATGACGGCAAAAATAAGGCAATTGTGCAAATAGCAAACGATGCAAAGATTAAACCGGAGAAAGAGAAAAGAAAAGAGAAAAAGCCTCGCGTAGATGCACAAAGACAGGGAGGTTTAAAGAATAAAAAAAGAGATATTGCAAAGACAAAAAGATAAAAGAGTTAAAAGAGACTCCCTTGAAAGCGAAGAGGTTTTTCCAAACCGCTTTCAAGCAGCAGTGTTTCATTACAGAGAATATCCTGCGATTTTCCATCTGCGGCGATCTCCCCTTCTTTAATAATTATGGTTCTTTCACAAAGATCAAGAGCCATATCAAGGTCGTGAGTTGCTATAATCTTTGTATGCTCAAAGCCTTTTAAAAGCGCTATTAACTGCCTTCTTGCTTTAGGATCAAGGTTTGACGTAGGTTCATCCATTACAAGTATATCAGGCGACATGGAGAGTACAGTGGCAATAGCAATGGATCGTTTTTCGCCACCCGATAATCTATGTGTAGGACGATTTATTAAGTGTAGCATACCGACAGTCTCAAGAGTGGATTTGACCCTTTCATCTACCATGTCAGCCGGCAGGTCCATATTCAGCGGTCCAAATGCCACATCATCATATACTGTCGGCATAAAGAGTTGATCATCGGAATCCTGAAATATCATACCAACAGAGCGTCTGATATTATGAATTGTATTTTTTGTTAAAGGAAAATCTCCGACTCTGAGAGATCCCCTATCCGGTAAAAGAGATCCGGTGAGATGCATAAGGAGAGTTGACTTTCCCGCTCCGTTAGCTCCTACTAAGGCAACAGACTCTCCGTGTGTGATAAGGAACGATATACTCTTAAGAGCCTTATTCCCATCAGGATATGTATAAGCAAGATCCTTAGCCTCAACAATATGGTGACTCATATAAATAACCTCGTAAAAAAACTGCCGATAAACTGTGTAACATTTACTAATCGAAAATATATAAAGAATGAAATCCATATAAACATAAAAAGAAATTCGCTTAAACCGAACCTGAACCTGTTCATAACCCTTATGTTTCCGTCAAATCCGCGGCATGACATTGCCAAATGCAATCTCTCCGCCCTGTTTATTGTCCTAAGGAAAAAATTACCTAAGAGAGGACCGTAGCTTTTTATCCCTCTTCCCTTTCCGTTAAACGAACGCAAGTTCCTTGCCCGAATAACTCTTGCAGCCTCCTCTGCAAGAACAAAGATATAGCGGTACAAAAAAAGGAGCTGAGTTGAAAATATCTTTGGCGCGCCAAGTTTATTTAATGCAAAACAGATATTGTTAAACCCTGTACATGCAATAAGAGTAAAAGCCGTAGAAACAGTAAGGATAAATTTTATCAGTATAGATGTTAAAGAGATCCAACCGCCGGAGATTCCAATACCTGCAAAGTACATGACTGTATTGCGGTCAAAAATCGGATTAAATATCCCAATCATAAACACAAAAGGTGAAACTATTACTATCTTTTTAATGATATATACAGCCGGTATATTGCCATAAGATAAAAGATATATGGGAAAGATAAAAAACGGAATCAGAGATGATATTTCATACTTTCCAAAAGACAAAACAGTTAAGATAAAGAACAAAACCGTCAACAGCTTTGCCCTTGGATCTATTTTATGTATAGCAGTATCCTGATATGAAAGAAGATCCATATATCCGATACTGAGAAGATAAGACTCAATCTTTGAAATAACAGTCTCCGGAAAATATTTTATAAAAATATATTACTTGTTTAGTAAAACAATATAAAATCTCTATGCCTGATCATAAAGAATTAAGAAAACCCATTTGAATAGCTATTTTATTTTTTACAATAATTAAAAGTATAAATTATTGAAAAGAATAAGTGGTATATATGAAATAAATCCATATATACCACTTATATGTCGGAAAACATTAAATAGATTAAACAGGCGGCCTGACGCCATATCTTTTTATTATTTTTATAAGAAAACCTATAGCAAAAATAAGCGCAAATACAATAATGCCGCCTACAATACCGGAAATTACTGTTCCGGCGGAAGATGATTCGTCTTCCTGAGCAGATTCTTTCTCTTTTTCAGATTCTTTCTCTTTTGCCGATTCTTTCTCTTTTGCAGATTCATCTACTTTGGCTGCTGCACTATCTTTAGATGCTTCATCTTCTTTTTCCGAAGCATTCTCAGATTCTTTAAAATTATAGTCCGGCAAAAATGAAGTTGTATTCTGAATATCTCCTAATTTTGAATAAATAGTACCGGCTGGGTTTTTAAGTTCTTCAACACCGGCAGTTTTAGATATGGACCATTCAAGTCCGTCAGGCAGAGAAGAGGCAAATCTGGCTATGCCAACTGCAATAATTACAGAAATTGCAGCGAATATTATGATGAATTTCTTGTATGAAAAATCGGAACTCTTATTTTCTAAAATAAGCTCAGGTTGAGACTTATAAATAAATAAGACTATGGCAACAGTAGCAATCCCTTCAACGATACCTATTGCAAGATGTATCGGCTGCATTAACAATACAAAAGTGCCAAAAGGAAGCTCCGAGACGCCTGAAATAAATGTTTCAGCTACAACACAAAAAGCCCCAAACTGTAAGCCGATTACTGTTGCTGATATAGCGCCAACGATTATTCTCTTAGCGCTGACTCCTGTTTTAGTTATACTTTTATATATCAGCGGATAACATACAAAGCATGGGAAAAATCCCATATTAAATATATTACAGCCGAGAGCTAAAAGTCCTCCGTCGGCAAAAAAAAATGCCTGAATAATAATAACCGAAGCGATTGTAATAAAAGCGGCATAAGGACCAAGCAGTATTGCGAGCAGCATACCACCTCCTATATGTCCGCTTGAACCTGTCATTGGTATTGTAAAATTAATCATCTGCGCTACAAAAACAAAAGCGCCGATAACCCCCATTAATGGAATCACACTGTTATCTATATCATCCTTAAGTTTTTTTGACGAGTACCCTATCAGACCGGCGCTTGCAGCTAAAAATGCTCCTCCGACAGCAGGCGAGATCAACGCGTCAGCCATGTGCATAATTATTCCTCCAAATTTTATTTCGCAATTAGTGTTATAAAATAATTTTTCGTAACACATGTCAAGACTTTTTAAAAATTTTTTTTAATTTTTTCTGCAAGGGGGCAATATGTGCAAATTACAAATTACAATGTACAAATTACAAATAAAAGATTAAGGGCAAATTACAAATTACAGATAAAAGGTTAAATGAAAGTAGCATAAATTTGTACATTGTAATTTGTAATTTGCATAAATTTGCTTAATATAGTAAAAAATTATTACGTAAAAATTTGTTACTACCGATAATATTAGAAGAGACATAACTGATATTCAGAGGTAAAAATGAAAGAAATTAAAGTAAAGAGTAAATCATTTAGGGAACTATTAGAGAAATATCTTGAGATAAAAGGACTTGATATAGTAGTTGTTTTAAGTAATGGAGAGGAGATTGAGCTTTACAAGAACAGAGAAATAATCGATGGAATGATTGTAGCTATTGATAATTTTCAAAATAAGCAGAATATACCCATTTCAGAGATAAAATCCGTTGATATGTTTGCCGCATAAGACAGCCTTAATATCAATCAGATTTAGTTGTTTAATAAAATCGCGCTGTTATTTCATTAAACAACTAAAAAAATAAAACTTAAAATTAATTTTCAGTCTTGCGTTTAATTGATCGAATAAGAATCTTTACAACCTCATTTGCAGCATTATTAAAATCATATGCAGTCTTAGTATATGACCCGTGCCATATAACCTCACCTGTTTTACATGAAACCATACGCGCAGTTATGCCAACAGAAGCTGTTGTCTCAAGCCATGAAAAGAAATAAAGAAAAGATGTTGTGTTTTGATACGTTCTATAATCATGTACCGAACCATAGATAATGTAATCCGCCCCAATACTTTTCCCCGTTGCAACTAACCAATTCCCTGAAAATTCATGTTTTTTTAATGTTTCAAAATCTATATTTGACGATGTCTTCTCTATTTCAATAACATTATAGTCATTATTAATAAGTTGAGCCTCAAAAACACTTCTCACCAATTCCCCTGAGTTATTACCTTCGTTTTTATTATAATCAATAAACGGGATAACAGCGATTTTGGAATTTATTCTATCAAGCTCTTCTTTATTAAAAAAAGACGGTTTACTAACGCACGAAAAAGATGCTAAGATAAATATGTATAATATAGTAAAAATAATTTCTCTTTTCATAATCACACTTTTCACTCAATCGTAATGATTTTGCGCATACGGCAGAATGGCAACCTAACGGTCTAAAATGCCCTTGCGACCCCTAACTTAAAAAATATTACAAAACCGTTGCTTGAAAAATTTTTCCAAGTAGGAACATTAATTACCAAATCTTCATTCTCATTTTTTTTTATTAGTCTCATCCCTATCCCTGTTACAAATTCAGGACAGAGGTATATATATTCACTTATTTCATAATCAAAACCAAAAGATAAAAGCGCCAGAACAGCGTATGAATTGACATCACTAAACGTTGCAAACTGCCAATATATGCCGGCGCCAAACCATGGATCAATAGCGTCAATAATATTAAAATGCCTTAATAGAGAAAATCCAAGATCATGAAGGTTTATTTCACTTTTAGAATTGGAATAATTATCATAATCTCTGTTTATAATGCTTGGGAAAAAAAACCAGTTTACTCTAAAAGAAATATATGGCGTTGTCATATAATCAAAAAAGCACCCTGCGGCAGTAGCATAATCCCATGATGATTTATCATTCACCGTAACAGAGCTGGAATCTATATTAAGATATGACGAAGACAACGACATCGTAACATTTGGTCCCATCATTCTTCTTATAGCAGCTTCGGAATCTCTATATGCAGCGCTTATTATTACAACAAACAGTATAGTGATAAGATTCTTTTTTTTTATAATCCAAAAATCATAAGCAATCTTCAATATTTTTTTCTTTCCTTATCATGATTTAATCTATTCATTATATAAAGTGCTAAATATGCGCCAATCAAACCTGCAATAAGGTTCACGCCCACCTTTTCCGTAAGGAATAACAGGATTTTAGTTACTATTTCATGAAAAATCATGTCAATAATAAAACCGCCTATTAAAGCTCCGATTACGCCTACAACAAGTCCGCCGATATATCCTCCGAACAGCTCTCTCCTCTTTATTTGATAAAAATATGCGGCTGCTAATGCTCCAAGCACAAGATATAAGATTATCACTTTTACTACCTTGAGGAAACTCCATAATCCTTCAGACATTTTTTACCTCGCTTATTTTATTGCTATAATTATAGAAGTATATAAGACCATCTCTTATGTAAAGAACAATTCTCCTTTACCCTCTCTTATTATCTTAAATTTATACTCTGTCATATCAACAATAGTTGAAGGAGAAGAAATTTTTGGTCCGCAGTCTATTACAAGATCAATCTCATTTTTATATCTTTTTTCAATATCACCGGGTTCAATGATATATTCGCCGTTTAAGCCGCTTACGCTTGTAGCTAAAATAGGCCGTCCAAGCGCCTTAGCTAAATTTATTGCAATATTATTATCGGGTATTCTTACCCCAACTGTTTTTTGATTAGTAACAACAAACTTTGGAACAAGTTTTGACGCATTAAAGATAAATGTGTACGGACCGGGAAAGGCTTTTTTCATTATTTTATACGCTTCCGTAGAGATATTTCTTGTATAATTGCTTATTTCCGAAATCTCGGTAAATATGAAACTTAAGGGTTTATGCTTATCCATTTTTTTTAAGCGATATATCTTTTCTATTGCCTGCTTATCTTTAATATCACAACCATAGGCATAAACCGTATCTGTTGGGAATATGATAATACCGCCGCCTTCAAGGATTTCCTTTGCCCTGTTTATCAATCTTAATTGGGGATTTTGTTCATTTATAGCTAAAATCATGACAAATTATTAACCTGTTGTCAAATAAATAATATGACCCTAACCGTATCAACATTATTTTTATGTGAGATATTATAGTTTTTATCGCCATTTCTACAATAAACAACATCATACTAAAAAGGCTTTTGCGGATAGCGCAATCCGCAAAAGCCTTTCGCAAACAAAAATTACATGTCGGAGTGTAATTTATTATCAATCTATAATTTTATCGACAAATACAACAAATACATTACTATATTTTATAAAAATAGATATTAAAATTATACTATATTAATAATTTAAGAATATTTTATAAAGGCTCGTGAAATAGCCAATAATTATACTCTTGGGGAGGAGGAATAAATAGAATTTTATTTTATAAGAGGAATGGATATTATTTACAAGCTCCTGCTATAATTACATTTTTTCAATACTTATTTTGTAGCCTAATGAATTTAATACACTGGAAAATGTTCTGAAATTAATCTTTTCTGCATTTTGGGTACGTATTTTTTGTATTACTGTCGGCGAAACTCCTGCCTTTTCTGCTAATGCCCTTATAGAGATGTGATTTTCTTCCATTTTTTCTAACATAAATTCAGACAAACAAAATGCTTCATATTCTTTATCAAATTTTTCCTTTCTTTTGGGATCACTAATAAATTCCTCATAGGTTGATTTCATTATTTCTTTCCTCCATTCTTTCTTTCAAAATAATCTTGTCTATATTTTATAGCTAAATCTTTTTTATTTTTTGGCAATTTGTCTGTCTTTTTTCTAAACCCGTTTGTTACAATTATCTTTTTTCCATCAGTGAAAAATGATAAATACCTGTCGGGCTGTGGTTTAAATGCAAATATTCCATCACCCTCATTTCTAAATTTTGTTTCATCAAATATTTTCCCTGAGTCACCAATTCTTCTTGCTAAAACAAGGAATTTATTTTGTAATTCCTCAGGTTCTTCTAAGTAAAATTCTTTAGCAACACTTTTCCCTTTTTGTCATAATACCATTCAAGAGTAAATTTCTCTCCAGCATAAATTTCACAAGATTTTTCATCCATAAAAGCAAGTGTATCAGATATATGTTACATTATCAAGTATTTTCAAAAAACAATTCAAATTATTCAAAAGTATAAAAAAAGTAGCCCGCATATAAATAACAAGCTATGTTAAAGTTGAGAACCAACTGCAAACTACCCCCTCCCCTGAATAGAAGAGTAGTTTTTCTTTGATTACTTTTGATTACTTAATAAATTTAATATATACTTATCCAATGACTTTTGTGTATATAAGCAACGACTTTTAATTCTTACTACTGGTATCTCTTTTAATGTTCTTAATGTACTTACACCAATCCTTAAATATTGAGCTGCTTCTTTACGAGTTAAAAGACTTGATTCTAAGAGAAGTGCTTGAAGACGGGAAGTCAATAAGTCTGCTTCTTTACGAGTTAAAAGACTTGATTCCATAATTATCTCCTTATCTATTAGACCTCATCGGGAATTAGCTTGACATATTGATTGAGAATGAGGTTAATGTAGAGGGAGTATGAAATGAACCGCTACGAAAAAGCCAAAAGATTAAACGCTGTAGATTTCAAGCAAATAATAGGAGTTACCAAAGAGACTTTTGACGCGATGGCAGAGGTACCGGACGAAGCCTGCGCAGAAAAGCACAAACGCCACGGAAGGCATGCGAAACCGGCGATAACAGACCGGCTTTTTATGAGTTTGAAGTACCGGCGTCAGTATGTTACCCAAAAAGAGCCGGCATATGAGTTTGAAGTAGGCGAAGCGACAGCGCATGACGTGATTGTTTGGGTAGAGAATACCCTTGTCAAAAGCGGTAAATTCAGCCTGCCAGGTAAAAAAGCGCTCCTTGAGGATAATGAAATAGAGATAGTCCTTGTGGATGTTACAGAAAGCCAGATTGAACGGCCTAAAAAAAACAACGCGAATGGTACTCAGGCAAAAAGAAACGTCATACCATAAAGACACAACTGATAGTCAACAGGGAAACAGGGGAAATAATTTGTACAGCCCACGCCGAAGGCAGGACGCACGATTTCAAACTATATGAAGAGAGTATAGGAAGCGCTGTTTCAGATGATATAAAAATTCAGTGTGACAGCGGTTATCAAGGGATAATAAAGCTGCATAAGAACAGCGAGATACCAAAGAAAAAGCCTAAGGGATGCGAATTAAGCGACGCTGAAAAACATGAAAACAGGCGTATTTCGCGGGAACGTATTCTTATTGAAAACATCAACGCGAAGATAAAAGTGTTCAAAATAACCTCAACCAAATACCGCAACCGCCGTAAGCGTTTCGGATTACGAATGTCGTTGATTTGCGGCATTATAAACTTCGAGAATCCAAATTAATTTCCGAGGAGGTCTAGTATTACATTAGTAAAAGTAGAAAATTATGTGTCACCTAACTGTCACCCAGAAATACAATCTTTATGATTTTCTATAGCAAATACTGACACTATAAAGCACTTATAATAAAAAAATAGTTGAAATTTAAAAGATATATGTAGATGTATAGGGTATAAGGTGTTGTGTAGTGTTATAAAGTGTTATGATAAATTAAAAGATCATTCTCCAAGACTTATTGCCGTTGACCACTGCGCTATATAATATGCAACTGATATGTTTGTGTTAATTCCATATTCATTATATCCTATCTTCAAACTCTTGTTCTGCCCACGTTGAACTTGCCGTTTTAGGAGGTAGCTAATAAGGTGGTATATTAAATATGTTGGAGGAAAAAATGGACAAGAGGAAAAAATATACTGCCGAAGAAAAAATAAAGATTCTAAGAGAAGTGCTTGAAGACGGGAAGTCAATAAGCCAGGTGGCGGATATGTATGGGCTTCACCCAAATAATATCTTCAATTGGCGGAAACAACTTTTTGAAGGAGGATTACAGACCTTCCAGGTTAAAAGACCCGACATTAGCGCTAAAGCAGAAGAACGAAAGGTATCGGCGCTTGAAGGCAAGATTAAGCAAAAAGATGAAGTAATAGCAGAACTTGCAGAAGAGTTGTTAGCATTAAAAAAAAAGGACTCCGGCCTTTGGCAGGTAAAGCAAAAATGAGCCTTGAGGTGCGGCAAACAGTCGAGAAGGAAATTATGCACTACAAAACTAAAACAGGACTTCCCTTAAAAGTTCTTTTGAAGTATGCGGGCATATCACAACGAACGTGGAGGGAATGGGGTGAGCGGCGCGGTATTGAGACAGGACACAACAACAATATTCCGAGGACTTATTATCTTACTCCAGAAGAAGTTAATGCTATTGTTGCTTATTGCACCGATAATCCATTGAAAGGCTACCGAATGCAGTGCTGGGAAATGGTGGATAAAAATGTGGCATTTGTATCCTGTAGCAGCGTATATAACGTCATAAAACGCTATGATTTGGGTAAAAAGTGGGCAGAAGCTGTGGAGATGAAAAAACGCGGTTTTGATCAGCCTGAAGCAATTCATGAGCAGTGGCATATTGATTTTTCGTATGTTAAAATAGGAGTTGCTTTTTATTATTTTCCGGGCATTCTTGACGGTTACAGTCGTAAGATGTTGAATTGGCGGTTATGTCAAAACATGGAAGGAATTAATGCAGAGATATTGGTTACCAAAACGAAGGAGTTATATCCTGAGGCTAAGCAAGTAAGGATTATAAGCGACAACGGCAGTCAGTTTATCTCGAAGGATTTTAAAGAATTGCTTGCGTTTTTAGAATTTGGTCATACATTTACATCGGCCAATCATCCTCAAAGCAATGGTAAATTGGAACGGTTTAATAGAACTTTAAAAACAGAACATGTAAGGAGGTCAGCGTATATTGATTATGAAGATGCCTGTATTAGAATGGCACAGTGGATTGCGTATTATAACAGCCACAGGCTTCATAGCGCAATCTGGTATTTAACGCCTGACGATGTCTTTTACGGCAGAACGGCGGGTCGGCTTGCAGAGCGCAAAGAAAAATTGCATACTGCATTTATTAAAAGACAGGAATACTGGCATACAAAAAATGCCGTTCCTGATACACCTTAGATGCTTGCCTCAAAAACGGCAAGTTCAGCATAAGCAGTACAGCATACTGGAAACCCTTGAGAAGTTGGTAAGTGCGCACACAAAAGGCGATCCAATGTGTACATTACTGTGGACAAACAAAGTGACCCGTCCTAAAAAAAGTTTACATATTAATAGTTAAATCCTGATATAGATTTACAAAAACATAATTAATCCTAAATTGGGTTTACACAAGTATTTTTTGTGTTGTAATAATTTTT
>Ga0268262_10001848_pt1 | contig 25350 bp, 22 predicted proteins | sample TergutNc150P3_FD_190354 | JGI IMG/M metagenome (GOLD analysis project Ga0268262, IMG submission 190354) | Nasutitermes corniger P3 segment gut microbial community from laboratory colony in Florida, USA - Nc150 P3 (SPAdes) (version 2) | ecosystem: Host-associated > Arthropoda: Insects >... | reverse complement strand
TCCGCTCGACAATTTTTCCATGTTCTTATCCAGGAACACCTGGGTAACTTTGAGGGACCTGTCGGCTAACATTGCACTTAAGTTGTGATTGATTATCATATACTCACTCCTTTGGCTTTTCCGGCGCTCCGTCTTCGACGGTTATGCGCCGCGGCTTCCATGCCGTACTGCGAAACCGCTTTGCGGTTTCACCTCGAGTTTCACCAATGGAAAACTCATTTCAAGTTTGCGAATATTCACCGAATGCGAATATTCATGTGCCATTTGCGTTTTCCTGAGGGAATTGCTTCCCGGAAAACTAGAACCCTCGACCCACCGTTCCCGGAAGGGTGAGGTTACCCGGATAAATAAGGGAGGTCCAACGGACGCATTATTCAACCAGGAAAGGAATGCCTTTAAAGACCTTGAACCAAAATCTTTAGAGACTTTTCCCACTTCATTTCTAATATCGGAATCCAAAAAAATAGCTTTAGTGTTAAAAATCAAAATAAAACTATAGAAAGATATTTTAATTCATACTAAAATAATCTCATGGATGATATTTCCGGATCCCAGGTAGATCTAATACGCGAAGTTTTTCATTATCAAAACAGGTTCGAAGGCTCTACCATGGTTTTTAAAATTGATTACCCCGTAACGGAAGACCCCGGTTTTCCCGGTCTTGTGAAAGATCTTGCCTTGCTGGCAAAAACGGGCTTTAAAGTAATCATCGTACCCGGTGTCAGGGAAAATATCGACGCGGTATTCAAACAGCATGATATTGATTCATCCTACGCTTCGACTCAGGACAGTCCCGTCCGGGTTACCACATCGGAAGGAATCTCCTATGTTGAAATGGCTGCGTTTCATATTGCAAGCCGATTTATGACATCCCTGTCCGGCAGCAGGGTAGACGCGGTAATCGGCAACTTTGTAAGGGCGAGGGGCCTGGGCGTAATTAACGGCATAGATGCCGAGTACACGGGCGTTGTCGATAAAATCTACACAGATTCGCTTAAAAGAGTGCTGGAATTGGGTATGGTTCCTATCCTTCCCTGCATTGGCTGGAGTCCTTCAGGAAAGCCCTACAATGTGCCAAGCGACGAAATAGCCCTGGCTGTTTCAAAAGCGCTGGGGGCTATTAAATTGTTCATTATAACAGCCGCAGAAGGACTGAACATACCAAGGCTTACCCCAAAAGAAACAGAAGACCTGATAAATACGGGCTCAACCTTCATGCGGGAGCTTAAATTGGCCCTAAAAGCCAGTCAGGCGGGCATTCACAGGGTGCATATTATCGATGGAAGGGAAGAAGGCGCCGTTTTAAAGGAAATTTACTCAAATCTGGGCGTAGGAACGATGATTTATACCGATGAATACGACTCTATCCGCCCATTACACTCCAAGGATCTGCCTGACATTTTACGTTTAATGGAACCTTTTATGCAAAAAGGCATCCTTATCAGGCGGAATCCCGAGCAAATACAGGAAAAAAAGACCGATTATTCCGTTTTAGAGATTGACGGCTCGATCCGCGCCTGCGGAGCGCTTCACAACTGGGGCGAGTCTCAGGGAGAAATTGCCGCCGTAGCGACAGATCCAAATTATACCGATCTTGGGCTAGGCAGGAAAATCGTCGGCTTCCTCATAGAAAAAGCCAAAAAAAGCGGCCTGAGGCGCGTTTTTGTGCTTACCACTCAATCGCAGGACTGGTTTGAGTCGCTGGGGTTTAAAGAGTCTTCCATAGACAATTTACCGGAGAAAAAACGCAAAATTTACGATCAAACCCGCAGGAGCAAAGTCTTCGCGCTGGAACTGTAAAAATTATTCAAAAAGATTTCACACCAAAATCAAGATGGGAACCTTCGGTCCCGGTTGAGGTTCATAATAGTATAAAGATTATAAAGAGGGAGAAGGCGGCGTTGTCCAAAGGCCGCGCTTGAGCTTTATGATAAAAAATACTACAAACAACAACCTTTTTATATTTAAAATTTGAATAACAATAACTTTTGCGCGCCCTGTTATGCGAAATTTGTATCTATACCTAATAATAAATTTAATATCGACTTTCCATTACCTTTAAGCGTAAAACCCCTTTTTGTTTAATTGCCTTTTTTGGCCTTTTTATGCATAATATATATACAAAAAAAGGAGTGTATATGAAAGTATTTCTGATTGGCGGAACCGGGCTTTTGGGAAGCGCGGCGGCGGAAGAATTGATACGGCGGGGACACAAGGTGCGCTCTATTGCCTTGCCGCCCATCCCTGAAGGGACGAAACTACCCCCGGAAATGGAACTGGAATTCAAAAGCTATCTTACGCTTTCGGATGACGAAGCCCGCAGGCTTTTTAAGGGCTGTGAAGGTTTCGTGTTTGCTTCCGGCGTTGATGAACGGATTGACGGACCGTCGCCGATTTACGATTTCTTTAACAAATATAACGTGATACCTCTGGAACGGCTTTTACGTATCGCGAAGGAATGCGGAGTAAAACACGCCGTAATTTGCGGATCGTACTTTTCCTATTTCAATAAAATTTGGCCCCATTTGGAACTGTGCCGCTGGCATCCATATGTTCGCAGCCGCGTGGAACAGGAAAGAGTGGCTATGAGTTTTGCCGATGATAATTTCAGCGTGGCTGTGCTGGAACTACCCTATATTTTCGGCGTGCAAAGAGGGCGCGAGCCGGTGTGGACCATAATCGTAAAAACATTACGGAACATGAAGGGTATAACCATGTACCCTAAAGGCGGAACAACTATGGTAACTAAAAAACAGGTTGCCCAAGCCCTTGCCGGCGCGCTGGAAAAAACAAAGGGGGGACAGTGCTGGCCCATCGGCTACTACAATATGTCATGGAAGGAGATGCTTGCCATTGTTCACAAACACATGGGAACGCCGAAAAGGAAAGTTATTACCATTCCCAACTGGCTTTTTAATATGGGGATAAAAATGGTTGAGAAACAACTGCGCACGCCGGGTGCGGAGGGGGGCATATACATACCTAAATTGATTGATATTCAAAGCGCGTTGACATACATCGATAAATCTCTAGGCTGCGTACCGCTGGGAGTGGAAGAAGACGACATTGACGCGGCGATTGGAGACTCCATACATTTTGCAATGGACGTTCTGGACAACAAGGTAAAAAATGTTGTTGTTATGAAAGGCGAGTAACATATGATTAAAATTTACTACTTTAGCGGCACGGGCAACACTTTATGGTCAGCCAGGCGGATTGCGGAAATTATCGGCGCTGAAAAATGCCAATTGTTTAACATCGGCATTGAGGCGCAAAAAAGTGAAATTGTTCTTGAGGCGGAGGCAGTCGTGCTGCTTTTTCCCTCCTATGCATACGGACTGCCAATTATTGTCAGACAGTTCATGAAGCGGGCTGTTTTCAAAACGCCATATATCGCGTTTTTTGTAACTTACGGTACGTCGCCGGGGGGAACGCTCGCTGAAGCCGGCCGCATCCTGAAACGTAAAAAAATCAAAGCCGCATACTACGGACGGATTCCCGCCGTGGAGAATTATATTGCCATTTTCGGCCCTCCCAAGAAAAAAATAGAGCAGCGGCGGCTGGCAATGCAGCGGGAAACAACCGAAGAGGCGGCGCGCTGTATCATGGAAAAACGAATGAACAGGATAAACACTTTCCGTCCGCTTTCGGCTTTTGTTTCCATGTTGTTTTCGCTGGTGGGTCTGAAAGTTTTTTATAATTATTACCGTGTAACCCAAAAATGCAACGGTTGCGGGCTCTGCGAAAAACTCTGTCCCGTTTCAGGCATTTCCATGCAGGACGGCCGTCCGATATTTTCCGCAAAATGCGAGCATTGTCAGGGCTGCTTAAACTGGTGTCCGTTAAATGCGATTACGTTTGGGCGCGTGAGACAGAATACACCCCGCTATCATCACCCGGAAATTAGCATTGAGGATATATCGCGGTAGTTCTATGCGGTTAAGTATGAGCGAAAGCGCTGCGTATGCTCTGGTTACCGGTGCAAGTTCCGGCATTGGTCTTGCGATAAGCAAAGAATTGGCAGGGCGCGGTTATTCGCTGCTTATGGTCAGTAATGAGGAAGAAAATCTCAACCGCGCCGCCGCAGAGATTCAAGACGCTTTTCATGTCAATACGGCGCCATTGTATATGGATTTGGCTGAAATCGGCGCCGCTCAAAAATTGTACGATTACTGCGCCGCGAATAATATCAGCGTTGAAATACTTATAAACAACGCGGGCATTTTCTTTTTTAAGGACATTGTTGAAACCTCCCCTCAGCGAATTGAAATGATAATCAATCTGCACATTCATACTCCTGCTATGCTATGCCGCCTGTTTGCGGAACAGATGATTCGGGAAAACAGAAAAGGCTATATTTTGAATATCTCTTCCATTGCGTCCCAAATGATGATGCCGGGTATTACGATGTACAGTTCAACCAAAAGTTTTTTGCGCTGTTTTTCCCGTTCCATGCGGAATGAAGTTTTTGACCATGGTGTCGGCATAACCACAATTTGTCCCGGCGCCGCCGCAACCGGCCTGTATAATTTGTCGCCGCGTTATATAAAACTTGGCATCAGTTTGGGCGTTATCATACCGCCTGAGCGCCTTGCCCGGATTGCCGTTAAAAAAATGTTCCAGCGTAAAGCCGAAGTCATTCCCGGCGGATTCATTAACCGGCTGTTCATTTTCCTGGTTAACGCCATACCGGAGGTTTTGGTAAGGCGGATAAAAAAATGTATACGCCATTAAAACGGCGTATACATTTGGAGAAATATGAAGATTGCAATAATAACTGATATTCATGGCTCAACTTATTGGCGCGTAGTCATGAAAATGGTCGATAAATTTGACAAGATTATTTTTCTTGGGGATTACTTTGACGCATGGATTAACAGATGGCCTGAGCAAATGAATAATGCGTGCGATATAATTACATTTAAAAAAAGCTTTCCTCAAAAAGTTGACTTGTGCTGGGCTAATCATGATACAAGTTATTATCTTGACGAACAATGTTCTGGATATCAATTCGAATATGCGATAGATATAAAAGAATTTTTTAAAAAGCATAAAGATCAACTTGAAATAGTTTACATTTATGACGAATGGATTTTTTCCCATGCCGGAATATCCGCAAAATGGATGTCTTGCGCCGGAATAAAAACTATAGAAGAAATAAATATGCTCTTTAAAAAATATCCTGATTATTTTAGATGGGTTGGACCGGACGGTTTTGGAAATAATCCCAATGAAGGTCCCCTGTGGATTAGACCGGAATCATTAATAACTAACGCCGTTAAAAATTATAATCAGGTAGTCGGACATACGGAATTGCAGGATGGGCCAAAAGTAATTTGTAGAAATAAATTAAAATTCGTATTCACAGACACCAGAAAGCATAACCATTTAACTATGGTAAATACTGAAACTAATGAAGTAAGCTTTGTAAATATTGCCGTACTTTAATTTTTTACATTTCTTCTCTTGACCTTTTTTCAATTTCATGCTATTTCACATTTATAAATAAATTTAATTTATAAGGAGCCCATCATGGCGCAACACCAATTTCAGACCGAAGTAAGCCGGTTGCTGCACCTTATCATTCACTCTCTTTATTCAAACCGGGAAATTTTTCTTCGGGAGCTTGTCTCCAACGCTTCCGACGCTTTGGACAAGCTTAAATACCTGACTGTCGCGGACGAAAAGTACAAAACCATCAACTTTGATCCGCGCATTGATATTTATTTCAATAAAGAAGCGAAAACATTAACCGTCTCCGACAACGGAATCGGCATGAATGAAGCCGATTTAATCGATTCGCTTGGAACTATCGCCCGTTCAGGGACAAGAGTGTTCCTTGAAAAACTTGCCGAAGACGCAAAAAAAGATTCCAACCTTATTGGCCAATTTGGCGTGGGTTTTTATTCCGCCTTTATGGTTGCGGAAAAAATTGAAGTTATAAGCCGAAAAGCGGCTGAAGATGCCGCATGGAAATGGACAAGCGACGGCAAAGAAGGTTTTGAACTTGAAAGCACGTCGCGGGACAGTCAGGGAACGACTGTGATCCTTCACCTCTCAGAGGAGGGAACTGAATACGCTAACCGATGGTCAATCGAAGACATTATTAAGCGTTACTCCAACCATGTCGCATTTCCCATTTACCTTACCTATGATGAAAAAGAGTGGGACGATAAGGGTAACGAAAAAGGCAGTAAAACCAAAACCGACAGGATAAATTCCGGGACAGCGCTTTGGCGGAGAGCGAAATCAGAGTTGAAAGAAGAAGACTATATCGAATTTTACAAACAGCTTGGACACGACAGCGACGCTCCCCTGCACTACATTCATACAAAAGCTGAGGGAACTTTGGAATACTCCACTCTGTTTTACATTCCGAAAAAAGCGCCATTTGATTTGTACAATGTCGATTACAAGCCGGGCGTTAAACTCTATGTAAAACGGGTTTTTATCACAGACGACGACAAGGAATTAATGCCGACATACTTACGCTTTGTACGCGGCGTAATTGATTCTGAAGACCTGCCCCTTAACGTAAGCCGCGAAATTTTGCAACAGAATAAAATTTTACTCAACATAAAAAACGCATCAGTAAAAAAACTGCTTTCCGAATTTAAACAAATGGCAGATAACGCCGCGTCAGGGTCTGATGAAGCGAAGGAAAAATGGGAAACTTTTATTGAGCAGTTTAACCGTCCTCTTAAGGAGGGGCTTTATCAAGACTTTGCCAACCGCGAGGCGATTCAGGAACTTGTACGCTTTAAAAGCACCGCCGTTGACGGGTGGACAAGTTTCGCCGATTATGTCTCCCGCATGAAAAGCGATCAAAAGAACATCTACTACATAACCGGCGGCGATGAAAAAACCTTGCGTTCTTCTCCCTTACTGGAAGCATATCGCGCCAAAGAGATTGAAGTTTTAATCATGTCCGATGAAATTGACGACATTGTAATTCCCACTCTGCACAGTTACCGTAAAGAAACATCCGGCGCTGACGGCAAGAGCGAAAGCCAAAGCTGGGAACTTAAAGCCGTAAACCGCGCGGGCGCTGACGAGGAGTTAGGTGAAAAGAAAGACAAGGATGCGGAAAAAGAGGCAAAGCCCGTTATCGAAAAAATTAAAAAGGCTCTTGGAGACCGCGTAAAGGACGTAAAACTTTCCCGCCGCCTTCACGATTCGCCGTCCTGCATTGTCGCCGACGAAAACGATCCAAGTATGCAAATGGCGCAAATGCTCAAGGCAATGGGACAGACTTCGATGCCCGATATTAAACCGATTTTAGAAGTGAACGGCGAACATCCCATTGTCGCGGGCTTGAAAAATGTTGACGACGAAGAGCGCATCGCCGACACTGCGGCGGTGTTACTCGAACAGGCGCTTTTGGTGGAAGGCATAAAACTCAACGACCCTGCGGATTTTGTAAAACGGTTGAACCGCCTGTTGGCAAGGCAGTAATTAATGACTACGCTCTCCGCTTTCAATGTCCGCACAGGCGGGAAAACCGACTGGATCAACATTACAGGCGAAGTGCAAAAAATTGTCGCCGCTTCCGGTGTGCGCGAAGGGATTTGCGTCGTCTTTGTACCTCACACCACAGCGGCGGTAACGATTAATGAAAACGCCGACCCCGACGTACCCCATGACGTGAATTTAGCGTTAAACGCAATCTCCCCCGACCGCAGAGAATTCCAACACAGTGAAGGCAATTCCGCGGCGCACACCAAAACAAGCCTCGTGGGGCCTTCAATCACGTTGATTGTCGCTGGCGGACGTCTGCTTCTTGGCACATGGCAGGGAATATGGTTTAATGAGTATGACGGGCCGCGTACACGCAAGGTTCATGTGCGCGTAATGGGTGAATGAAATGGCAAATATAAAAATAATGTTAAATAAAATAAGCAGCTATTTATTTAAAGGAGATTGATAATGAGAAAATCGGCAATTTTACTTTCATTTTTATTTTTCGCGCCGCTTTTTGCGCAACTGCTTTTTGCGCAGGAAGAGGCAGATGTTACTTCATCAAGGGGTCTGCTTCTGCAAATTTCATCTTTGCCAGAATTAAAACTTGGTTTCACACAACGGTACAAGTTTCCATTTTTACAAGGCGATAGCCCGCTAACAAAAGACAACAACATCAATCTGGGCTTATCCGCTGAAATCTCTCCCATTTCACTTAACGGAATTGTCGAAGCTGTTTGGACGCCCATCGCGTTTTTTGAATTTTCAACCGGCGGCAGAATCGGTTCCGGTTGGAATATTGAACTTTTTGGCGGTGATGTTTACGGGATTGGCGTTAACCAGCAAAACGCCGACGGCAGTGGGGGAATCAACGGCAGCGCGTTTGACGGTCTTCTGTGGAAAGCGCAGGCGGGAGGAGCGATTCAATTTGACTTGGCCGCAATCATCCCCGGAGACTGGAATCATATTGTTTTCCGCACATATCACGAAATGAATTACAAGGGCTACACCAAGGCAAATGGAAATGAAGCGTGGTTTTTTGAAAACGACGACGGTGAAAATTGCAACGGCTTCAACTATTACGGCAACTTTCTGCTTGGATACCAAATGCCCATTTTTCTGGACACAGTAGCTTTTCTTGTGGAAATGGATCTGTACTTATACGATACTCCCAACCGCAGCATTTGGGGAGACGATTTAATTCGCTGGACTTTTTCCAACGTGCTTAGTTTTACCATAACGAAAAAATTCGGCATTGCCGTAATTACTCAATTCAGAACACGCAGAAACTGGAATGAAACAAATTGGGAAAATTTGCATTACAGAAACAGGACTGTTAACATGTCAAATCCGCAGCATTTGGAATTCTATCGCGTTGCGGGGGCGTTTAGTTTTAAGTTGTAGAGAATTAATTTTAGTCGTTATAGTGATTGACGTTAAGGTATACAATTTATATTTAGGCTTTGTACGCTATATTTGGTATGATTCTGCCTTGTCTCTGCTTAATCCTACCTGCTCACCGCCCACACAACAGTACCGCTAATTAGCGCCGTTACCGGGATCGCTATTATTGAAAAAGTTTTCCAGAACTTTAAGCTTTGCGCGTATCTCGCCGATAAGGCCGACTGCTTCCTGTAGGTTTCGTACATTGCGTTGAGTTGTTCCCGTAAGCTCGCCAGCAAGTTTTCTTGCTCTGTTATTGTGTTCTCGTAGTTGGCGATTAATATCCCGCTCTTTTCCAAGTTCTGCTTCAAGTCTTCCAATAGTTTCTGCTGCTCTTGAGTGTTGGTCAGAGTATCGTTTATCAAGGATTCCAATGTTTGTAAATCGTTGTCTATTGAAGAAAAGTCCTGTGCAAAGGCATCCTGCGAGGAAAGCGAGAAGAAGATAAAGCACGTAACGGTGGCGATGAATTGAGTGGTACAGGGCATTGAGATTCTTTTGCAGTGTTTGTAGATCATTCAATTTCTTCTCCTTATAGTTTTTAATTTGATAAAAAAACGCTTTCCGGTTTTCCTTAGAGTTTTTACTTCGTTGTACCGACAGGAAAGCGCCGCTCAAATTTGCAAAAAGGCGTAAGCCTATTTACGGGAGAGCGGTTGGTTCTGCGGTTGCCTAAGCCCGCCCTTAGTGGACAGCACACTCCGCAGGGCTCAGGGGCGCACCAGCCGGAGGCCGATGCCGTCGCTCACGGAGTGCGGGTAGTTGCTGCGCCGATAGGTAGAACGAGTGATCTCCGCCGAAAAGAGCCAACTCCCGCCGCGGAACACACGGTAAGACCCGTCCGCTCCCACAGGATCGGTCTGCGCTCCACTTGAATAACTCCCATACCAGTCCCAGCACCACTCCCACACGTTCCCGCTCATGTCGTACAATCCCAAACCATTGGGAGCCTTCTTTCCCGCTTCATGCGTCTTACTACTGCTATTAGATGTATACCACGCCACGTCGCCTACAGTGTCGCTCCCCGAATATGTGTAATTCCCGGGCGAGCCTCTTCCTCCCCTTGCCGCATATTCCCACTGCGCCTCTGTCGGCAAACGATAACCGGTGGAACCGGCTACTATTTGGACAGCATCCCATGTAGAATTACTGCTTGTGGGTACGCTTCCCCAATTTGCCGGATCGGTGCTTCCAGATATTCGGTACGCGGGACTTAATCCTTCCCTCACGCTCAGCTTATTGCAGAATACAAGCGCGTCATACCAGCTTACTCGCTCCACAGGACGCTTACTCTGAACTTCCCCGGACGCGGGTGAACCCGTAAAGTTACTCGGATTGTTCCCCATTACCGCCGTCCATTGCTCCTGCGTCACCTCGTATTTGCCCATGTAAAAACCGCTTAGCGTTACAGTATGCACTGGTTTTTCATTATCGTCGCCGCTGTTGCTCCCCATCTGGAAACTGCCGCCAGGTATTTGTACCATATCAACTAGTTTGTAATATATATCAACTGTCTTTAGTGAGCCGTTTATTGTATAACCAGTTTTTGAAACCGCCACGCTCAATGTTCCACCCGAAGTAAAACCGCTGACTGGCAGGGTATAAGGATTGGAACCGCTTAACGTTCCTTTGATCACTCCAGATACGCCGCTCAATGTGATGTTGGAAGCAGAAAGCCCGTTAATCGCATTGGCAAAGACAAGAGTCAACTGCGTGGTGGTCTGCGTTGATGAACCGTTGGCGGTTACACTGTTGAAAGTAATGGGCCCTGCTGCCATTCCCTCAATCACATCAATGTTTTCTCCCAACCTGCAGGCTGTCAATAAAACTACCATGCCGATTAAAACGGCTAACGCGACGAATAAATTCTTTCGCATAATGAAACTCCTCTATTTAAACCTGTATACATAACCAACCGACAGCTTGTTGTCCGCCGATGTGAAGTTTGTCCGCAGGGTATATGAAATATCAAACATATCAAATAAGTTAAAACCTGTAACAATGTTCATGGCAATGGTGTTATCCCAAATCGAACCTACGACATCAAACATGTAATTCGCAAACATTGCGCCGATACCCACGCCAACATACCAGCCCCCTCTTTTACCATCCGCCGTTCGCGGGAATGGCGCGAACAGAGCAAAATTGACAAACGGGTACAGGGAAAAATAATCAACGTGGTCACGATTGATTCCATATCCCGCGTCAATGCCCAAATCAAAGAAAGAACCATTGAAGGGCGCAAGCGTACCGTGTAACGTACCGATAATTAGAGGCGCAACAAACGCTGTTCCTATCGAAGCGCCAATCACCTTATACTTTTTGTCTTCTGAATAAACAGGAATTTCTTCTTTGGTCGGCGTAAACTCAGTCGTAATAACGCCGGAGTTGTCATTGTTACTTGTCGATACAGCCTTCGCAACCTTAAAAAAGTTAGCCTTTACCCCTTCCAATGTGTAACCGGCTTTTGGAGTCAGCGTAATAGTCGCCGTGTATTGGGTTTCTGGCTCAAAGGTTCCCGATACCTCAGGAGACCACGTTACGGTCCCTGTGTATTGATCGTTTCCGGTAATTGTCTTTACCGGTTTTTTTCCGGCTACCGGAACGGTAATGCCTGCTATTGCGGCTATAGTAACAGGTTTCGGCTGTGAAACCGGAGTCGGACGTGTTTCCGGCTGGGACTTGACGCCGCTTGTGGGTTTCTGCGATGAAGCCGGAACGGCGCTCTTATTATCGGCCTGCGTTTCTTCGACTTGGGGTCTCCCCGTTGTGGTTGGGGAGGCTAATCTCCCACTGTTGGTATATGTCCCCGCCTTGCGCCCCTGATTATTGTAGAATCCGGCAGAAAAAGAATTGTTTCCGGAACTATCAAATGCGTTATTTGCGATATAAACATTCGCTCCAATACTTACGCTACCTATCTGGTTTTCCGCAAACGCCATATTCCCAATAAAAATTACGCTTTCGGGAATGACTACGCTTACCAGCCCTTTTTTCATAAACGTACGTTCACCAATCTCCGTAACCGGTCGGTCCCCTATACGCGGCGGAATTCTGAGTTCCGTATTTTTCCCGGTATATCTGATAATTCGTACCGCGCTACCTTCGTTAATTATTTCTACGGTAAAATCTTTTTCATCGTCATAATTATGCTGTAACTGGGCGTTTACGGCTGATTGTATCTGTTCGGCTGTTGGAGATTGTCCGGTAGGCAATGTCGTAGAACCAGCCGCGCCTGTCGATGCTGTTTTTGTATCCAGACCGTTACCTTCCGCTATAGCGGCGGCTACAAGTTCCGGTACACGCGGTAAAATATCTTTAAAAACCATATTCACAAGCTCAGTCTTGTTGGGCAGTTTGCCCGACGTAGCGCTGTCAATGAATTTTTTTACTATTGGTCTGGACATTTCAGAGAGTTTATTTACGATATTTGCCTTAGCCGTCGCCGATATAGCCTCTTTTGCGATAATTTCCGTGTATTTTTTCTCAAGCTCCTTCATAACCCCATTGGTAAGCGTCTCAACCGCCTTAGTTTTCAGATCACCAAATTGAGCGTAGGAAATTCCCGGCATTGTAATTACCATTACCACCGCCAGTAAAAAACCTGCTAAAAATTTCATTGTGCTCTTCATGGAAAACACTCCTTCTGTTTCACACCACCGTTTTTAGAAGTGTAAACATTGACATTACATGATTTTGCCAAATTGCGTATACTTTTAGATGGCTTTTCCCCCAACAAAGGATTATTTGCCAACATGAATATACTTGAATTGTGGTTAAAAATGAGAAAAAGCCATTTAATGCGTTCTTTACTTCTATATAGTATGTTGAAATTAACGGGGGGGGGGGGGGGGGGGCAATAAACAGCACGCCGTCCGCGCCGCGATCATAGCGAGGTATTCTACAGTCTTTAGATAAGTTACTAATCACGATTGGTAATATACTATGATTTATAGTATTTTGTCAAGCAAAAAATAAATTGAATCTTTGAAAGTTATGCCATATAATTCAATCAACCTGTAAAAAAGGAGTTTTAATATGAATTATAGTGAATTAATAGTCTTTATCATTTATCTGATATGTATGTTAGGTGTCGGCGTTTATTTTTTCATCTCTGCAAAGGGTAAAGGGGGAGAAAAAGGATACTTCCTTGGAGACCGTCAAATGGGTCCCTGGGTAAGCGCGCTTTCAGCGGGCGCTTCGGATATGAGCGCGTGGGTGCTTATGGGTTTGCCTGCGTCGATTTATGCGGCAGGAATGGGGCAGACATGGATCGCCATAGGCCTTGCCATAGGTTACATACTTAGCTGGTTGTTTTTAGCGCCGCGTCTTCGTAAATTTTCCATTGCTGCAAATGATTCTATAACCATACCGCAGTACCTTACAAACAGATTTCTTTCTAAAAGTAAAGCGTTGCAGATTGTATGCGCTATTATCTTCCTGTTTGCTTATACTATTTACTCGGCTTCCAGTATTAAAGCTTGCGGCATATTATTCAATACCGTTCTTGGCGTCGATGCCAATTTAGCGATGTATGTGGCAGGATTTGTTATCATCGGTTATACCTTAATGGGCGGTTTTAAAGCCGTATGCTGGACAGACTTTTTTCAGGGACTTCTTATGCTGGGGGCGCTTCTTATCGCACCTATCTTCGCGCTGGCGCTTGTCGAATCAGGTCACACCCTCTCAGGTTCCGATGCGTTCCCGGTAAATTACTGGAACTTCCTTAGCAGCGGAAAATTTAATTGGGCAAGCTGGGCGGACATCCTTACAGGTTTTGGGTGGGGTCTTGGTTATTTTGGAATGCCGCATATCATTATCAGATTCATGGCTATACGATCTCAGAAGGATGTAAGAAAAGGCGCAAGAGTCGGCATAACATGGAATATTTTAATACTGCTCTTCTCTGTCGCCGCCGGCTGCATTGGGCGTATGTTCCTTGGCAGTAACATAGAAGGATCAACGGTTTTTATACAAATGGTGCGGACAATTTTCCCGGGAGTTATTTCAGGTATTTTGTTATCTGCAATTCTTGCCGCGGCTATGAGCACTGCCGACTCTCAACTTCTGGCTTCCGCTTCCGCATTTGCCGCGGATGTTTACAAACCTGTACTGCGTAAGGGACAGGCGGATGATAAAGAAATGTTCTGGGCAGGTCGGGTTGTTGTCGCAATTATAGCGTTAACAGCCGTTATAATCGCATCGAATCCCGCCAGCGGTACAATCATGAAGCTTGTTGGAAACGCATGGGGCGTATTCGGCGCCGCTTTTGGACCGACTATACTATTATCTCTTTTCTGGAAGCGTTTTACATTCATTGGAGCGGTAACAGGCATAGTTACAGGCGCGGTAGTGGATGTCCTTTGGCTTTTGATTTTTTCCGGCACAGGCCTCTACGAAACTGTTCCCGGCTTTATAATCGGCTTAATTGCGGCTATTGTTGTTACCCTTTGCGGTAAAAGTCCCGGCACTGAAGTAGAAGCGTTATACGACAAATCTGTTGCGATAGAGGACTAATAAATTTTTTTAGAGTGGTTTTTAACTTTTCATATTCAAGTTTGACCAATCCAATTTACGGGTAAGGAACATAACCACGCCTGTTATTACAAAGGCCGCGATTGAACCGATAAGCAAAGCCCAGTCCTCGGCGTTGAGCGTAAGGTACATTATGAGGTACAAAAGCGCCATGACAAGTCCCATATATGCGCTGCGGGTCCATGTTTCGAGTAACGAGCGTGCGTACAGCGACATCATACATGTAAGCGCGGCGGCGGCGATTAGGTAGGCGACTGAAAAGGAAAGGTGTTCTGAGATTGATAACAGTAAAAGGTAAAAAATAACGTTTGCAAACCCTGAAAGCAAATATTGAGCGGGGTGGATTGATTTTTGTGAAAACACTTCCAGAAAGAACAGCGTTAAAAACGGTATAATTAAAAATAAAATCGCGTATTTTACGGCGCGGGTATTAAGCGCGTAATGGTCAAGCGGTTTGAAAAAATCGACGCCAAAGAATTCATTTTTCCAGTTCGATTTACTTTCATGTTCGTCGCGCTCAGCGGTCAGCCAATAAAGCGGGATTGACCTGCTCAAATAACTAATTTCCCATTCGGCGTCAAAGCCGCTTTCAGTGAGCGTATAGCTTGCCGGTAAAAACCCACCTTGAAATGACGGTGACGGCCAATTAGTCTGTATGCGCACCTGCGTTGTCTCACCGATGGGGATAAGTCTAATTGCTTTTCCGCCCTGTACGGCGAATTGAATATCGAATGTGTTTATACCGGCTGCGTTAAAGGGACTTGACGCATTGACGCCGTTTCCGCCGGAAGTCGATGCGCGACCTGCGCTTTTCCTGTCGCCAAAATAATCTATGGAAAAATTTCTGTTACCTGGTTTAAAGAAGAGTTCGCTGCCATTCCAGTCCGCTTTAATTATCCTGCGTATTCCCTTTTGGGTTGCCAGTCCTATGATAATTTCCGCCTGTTCGGGATACAATGTCTGGTTTTTCTTAAGTTCATCTTTCGCCCTTTCATAACTGAAGTTTCCGGAGAGAGAAACGTTACCTGAAAACAACGCAACCGAAAAAATACCCCTGCGTTTTTTCTGGGCGGAAAAATCGGCGCTGATTTTTACATCTTTAGGCGTAATCCAAAGCGTATAATTACGCGTAATAATTTCAATTTTTTCCCCTTCCTTCTCCGTCTTTGTCCTGACTTCTTCGCGTTCAATAACAGGAATGCGGATAACGGGACCGTACAGCATAAATTGGCTTCCCCATGCTTCCATGATCGAATCTTCCACTTCATCAGCGCGATAACTGCGTTCGCTAATCAATGAACGAATCATAGCGACGGGTATCAGTAATAGTAAAATAATTATAACAAGCATGGCGATTTTAAATCCGCCGCTTGAAGTAATATTGTGAAATTTCTTCTGTTTAGGTAATCCCGAATTGGCAGGCGATTGAACCTCAACCGAGCCTGCGGGACGAAGGTTCCCCTCTTGCTCCGATATAGGCGATTGGTCTGACATATTAAACTCCTAAATAATTATCCCTTAATTACAGTAAAAAATCAATCAATTTTTTGCGCAATTTCATTGATCAATCGCAAAACTAATTCAACTATGTACAATCTCAATAATCTGGTATTTTTATTACTAACTATGATATGATAAATTATTACATTGTAGACATAACTGCAAAGGAGGCAGTTTTTGGGATATGACGACGCGTTAAATCTTGCCACTCAAAAACTCGCGCAGATACCGCCGCAGACGGTCTGTCAAAACTGTGGCGCACGTTACAAAGACGGAGAGTTTTTTGTACCTTGGTTCAACACCGAAAAACCGCTTTCCTCGGCTTCCGTTTCGCATAAAATAATTTGGTTACATTATCTGACAGCCGACGGCATACAAAAACAATCATGTCATTTAATAGCCTACAGGGAAGCCGCGCCCGCGCTTTTTTATGAAGCTAATTTCAACAAACGCGCCGTAAAACCTCTTGTTAACCATTTTGGCAAAAACCCGCAAAACCTCATTAGTATCGGCACCACTCTTGGCGGACAGACGGTTAAAATGGGCGATGCCGCCGTTACGATAAATGTTCTTCCTTATGTGCCGATGACATTTATCATCTGGGAAGAAAGCGAAGAATTCCCCCCTGACGGAAACATACTTTTTGATCAAACGGCAAAAACATGGTTCGCGGCGGAAGACCTCGCAGTACTGGCGAGCCTTGCGGTTTGTGAATTGATTGAAGCGGGAAAAACGTCATGAAAAAGTCCGTTCTCATTATTTGTACTAACATCTGAGAGAAAAAGGAATAACCGCATGTTAAATAAACAGGAAGCGTTACGCGAAGTCAGGGAAAACATTTTACCATTCTGGCAAAATATGGCTGATGAAAAAAACGGCGGTTTTTACGGCGAAGCGGATTTTTATGGCAACATAGACAAAACCGCCGCCAAAGGCTGTATTTTAAATTCCCGAATACTGTGGACATTTTCCGCCGCATACCGCATATTAGGCGACGATGACTACAAAGCCTATGCCCAACGCGCACGGGATTTTTTATCATCAGCCTTTCTGGACAAAACGCACGGCGGATTGTACTGGCTGGTAGACCATACAGGAAAAGCGTTGGACACAAGAAAGCAATTTTACAACATCGCCTTTGGCATCTATGCGTTAAGTGAACATTACCGCGCCACTGGCGATCAATCTTCACTTGAATTGGCGATGAATCTTTTTAACGTGACTGAACAATACGGCCTTGATCCCTCTGCGGGCGGTTATATTGAAGCATGCAACCGCGAATGGCGAAGCATTGACGATTTTCGTCTTAGCGAAAAAGACCTCAACTGCCCAAAGTCTATGAATACTAATTTGCATGTTTTGGAAGCGTATACAAATCTGGTTATTGTTAGCGGGAATGAGCGTGTGCATAAAGCACTTGAAGCATTGTTGCGCATAACGCTGGAAAAAATTGTTAATAGCGATTGGCATTTTAAGCTATTCTTCGACATGGGTTGGAATTCGCTAACTAAAGATATTTCTTATGGTCACGATATTGAAGGTAGTTGGCTGTTGTATGAAGCGGCGCTGGCTATTGGTGATGAGAATCTTATTTCCAAAGCAAAGCAAACCGCGTTGGCTATTGCGGAAGTTATCTATAACGCCGCCATTGACCGCAACAACGGCGGGCTATTTAGCGGTTGTGACGCGGCGGGGCATATTCACCAAAAAAAGGAATGGTGGCCGCAAGCGGAAGCAGTCGTTGGTTTTTACAATGCGTATGAGTTGTCAGGAGAGCGGAAATACTTTGACGTAGCTGAGAGCATTTGGAGTTACATTCAGAATTATTTTGTGGATAGCACACATGGCGAATGGTTTAATGAATTGAGTATTGATAATACACCGGATATTAATTTGCCAAAAGCCGGGTTTTGGAAGTGCCCTTATCATAATGCGCGTGGTTGTTTGGAAGTGGCGGGGAGGATGAGGTGAAGATTGCAAATGAGATAGTAACAATTTATATTACTTGTCTACTTTTTCAATAAGTGAATCAATATCTTCCGCGATGGCAAGACCGCCCATAGTATGCAAAGCTCCGTAGCAGGTAACAATATAATCAATTATGTTGTGTTTCTTGAAAAGCGTAATAACTTCTTTTCCTGTTATACCTTTTGCAGTCTTGTATTCTTCCATGCAATATGTAATAAATTCGGTATTACCGTTCATACTATGCTTCCTCAGGAAAAATAATGGTTCCTGTCTCAATTTCCTCGTTCAATAAATTTGCCAAAGTCAATTGGCTTAAATGCCATAACTTTGTGGACTCTATTTCCAGTTTACTGTATAGGAACGAGGAATACAATAATTCAAAAGCTTCTTTCTCGCTTATATTGCGGCTTTTCATTATTTCCATGATAACAAGAGGAATTAGCATTTCCAATGTAGCCTTGAATTGGTTGTCAATCATTTTGAACCTCAATAGAATCTGAATATTTCAAGAAAGAAAGAGAACGCTCCGATGCAAAAGTCATTTGGTCAAATAATTGGCTGACTTTTAATCTGGCGATTGTATCCGCCACTGACAATACTCCGTTTTCAAAAGCTATTAATGTTCGATAAATGGTATCATTTGCCACAGGGCCATAGATTACATCATATTTTTTACCGTTATAGGTGTTGCGCCTGTTAGACATAACAAAGTTAAGCCACGATTCATCCGCCGATTTAAAATGCAATATATCAAGTTCTTTTTTCATATTTTCGTAGTCCGCTTCATAAACGCTGATAAATTTTCCTTTTGGAGTATTACCTTCTCTAATTGAACGAGTATAAACTTTTACAGCAAAATTGACAGCTTGTTCTTTGTTAGTGGTTGTGTAAAAGCCTGCTCCAAAGTCGAGAGTTCTGGTTGAGGAGCGAAGTTCGGGGATTTTTATGACTTGGTCGCTGCCGTGGTATAGGGTCATAGGTTTTTGTCATTTAATTTATACCACAGATAATAAATTTTATCAAGATTAATACAAATGTAACAGGCGTTTAAACTATATTTTAGATAATATACTGAACGAACATCATCTCTAGCATTTATCCGTTTAATGTATTTTCTAATGTTGTCTTAAATTCATTTTCTTTATCGTAATTATAAAATGGTACGGCTGTTATTAAATAAGTATCTGTGTTAATATTAATAATCTTTTGTTCGTTTCTGAGCTCTTTTAGATAATCCTCTTTCCATTTGTCATAACCAGTCAAGTATTCGCCCTTTGGTTCGATAAAGACCTGAAAATACATTTCTTTACCTTTGCGTTGCTTGCAAAACAACAGAAAATCAGGTTCAAAAGCCCGACCAAGTTTGTCATAAATCTTTAATTCTCTTTCGTTTCGAATAAGATAAATATTTTCATAATTTTGGCTCAATCCCTCATATCGTCCTGCAAAAAGCTCTACAAACTTTTTTTCTTCGCTTGTTCCGTAATTAGCATTGTAAACATACCATGGTTTTTCTGAAACAAAAGATTCTTGTCCGTCTGCTCTTACACTGTCTTTTCTTACTTTTATTTCTTTGTCTTTGAAAAACTGATTAATAGGTTGATTGATATATTCAGAGCCTTCATATTCCGTTGCATTGCTCTTAATATCCATTTCAATACTTTGTAAAAGTCCATTCAATGCCTGCAAATAGTCAAAATGGCTAATATTCTGTAGTCGTTCGTAAGTACCCTTAAATGTAATTTCCAAGCTTGATAAAAAATCCTTGCTATCAACAAAGCAGGAAATAGCATCAACTGTTGGAAAATAATGTGATATACTTTCAAAATAATAAAAAGGATTTTGACTCAATGCGAAACGGATAATATGTTTTGGAATGTCAATCAACTTTACATCTTTATTTTCAAATTCTTCAATAGTGGAAGCAGGGAGTTCCGATTCAAGAAATGCGTTTGACATTTTTCCAACTCCCGATGACAAAATATAGCGATAATTTGTCCTTTTTACACCTAAGTCGGTAAATGATTTTATATTATCAAAACTTCTTGGCATTTTCTTGTTAAAGAAAACATACCCATCTCGGTAAAATCCTGTTTCTTTAAAACCATCTTTTATTTTTTTATTTATTAAATTTTCATCATCTTCATAAACACCAGACTCTATAAGAGCAACCTTCAGTTCTGAAATATAACGACTGTCTTCTTTAGTGTGATAATAAAGCTCCTCCAGTATTTTCATGTCATTTGAAGTATCATTATCATATTTTCGTGTGTATTTGTCTTGCCCTTCTTCTAACGAAAAAGGATAGTACCTTGCGCCACGACCGATTAACTGCGCTTCCGAAAGTGTTGTTTTCCCCGGTTTTCCATTTTTTCCGTCACGAGTTTCGTAAAGCCGTACAATATCAAACAGGTTTAGTACATCCCATCCTTCATTAAGCTTTTGAACAGCAAAGATAGCACGAATTGGATTGTTTTCATTTTCCAAGGTATTAAGTAAAAATTGATTTTTTTCTGCTTCTGTGTCATTATTGGCACTTAAACAATTTTCAAATTTGAAATTTGTTTTTATGCGTTTTACTATCTCATCAACTGAAATATTTTTCTCTTTAAAAAAATTGAATGCTTTCTGAACAATTGTAACTGTAGAAGTTTTTTTGATATTCTCTATCATTTCTATTGATAAATCATCAATTAGTTTATGAAATTTCCCTTTGTTTTGTTCAGATTCATTTATTGTCTTTTTTGCTTTGAATAAAATTATTGGTTTTAAATTAATATTGTTTAAAACAGCTATTTCCTGACGGTACAAATTCAAAATTAGAGCTTGTAAAATTCTGTCCTGCTCGTCATACAAAGAGCGGATTAAATTAATTTCTTTAGAGTACTTATCAATACGAAATTGGGAAAGATCATATTTAAATATGACTTTATCTTGATACTTTTTTATTATATCACGGCTTTCGTAATCTAAAGTTGCTGTAAATTCCAGAAGGGTATTATCATAGTTTTGTTTGAGAATTTCCAAAACAGTTCCTTCCCAACTTCCAAACAATTCTCCGTTGTTCATAGTCGCTGAACTTAAATGGTGGGCTTCGTCCGCAATCAACACAATTTTCATATCTTTAAAATCTTCGTAGGTAATACCGTTTTCTTTTGTATTATTTATGTCAATATGAAGCTGTTGAATTGTAGTAAATTTGATATTGATATTCTGATCATCAACTTCTTCAAAGTTTTCAATTTCTTTGATTAAAATTTCTTTTCCATTGATTACAATTTTATCATTAAATAAATATTTTGAAGCATAGGTATTAAGAAAATTATCTTTTGTTTTTTGAATAATATTATTACAATTTACAAAAAAAAGAAAATTACGATACCCTTTTTCGAAAAGGTATAATATAAGACCTGCCATTATTAGCGTTTTCCCGCTTCCTGTTGCCATATTAAAGAGTAAATGATATGGCTTTTTTGGCTTCTCTTCAATGTCTTCATGGTCAAGGAATAAATATCTCTTTAATGTTTCTTCCTGATAAGGTCGTATAGAATATCTTAAATTATCAATAATCCAATTTGGTAAAACAACCTTTGCTAAATCTCTTTTTGCTATTGAATTATTAAATATTTCATGTAAAAATGCCATTTATTTAATCTCTTATCCGATAAAAATCATTAGTTACTTTTTTTTCTTCCTCACTACATTTAAAATCTGCATCATTAAGAGAAGAAAGATTAACATATAACTGATTTTTATCTAACAATTCGCAGAGATGCTTCTTTTGATCCTGCAAGCTTAAAGTTTTAAAGTCTTCTATATGTTCCTCTTGTTTTTTTATATCAACATTGTAATTTAAGAATGATTTAGCTTTCATTTGTTCCCAAATCTTTAAAAGCGTATCAGTGTTTTTGGCCTTTTCTATATTTTCAATAAAAATCTGGTTGTATTTTTTAAGTTCAAGATAGACAAAATCACCTCCACCATGCCAATTTACATCTTCATCATTTGATATCCCTGTATTATCTGACGCTATTACATTTTTCATTCTTTGCACTGACATATCAATTTGGTTTTGTAATTGCTCTAATCCAATATATTGTCTTGATAATTTGTGAGCAACAGCTGCCGTTGTTCCACTTCCTAAATGATAATCAAGAATAATATCATTTTTGGCAGTAAATATTTGTATAAGGAATTTTAATAATTCTTCTGGCTTTTTCCCATTTCTAAATTCTACATCTCCTTGTTTTGCGACATTATTGTATTCTTTTTCAAAATTAAAAAAATTAGGATATTGCTTTTTAGTAATATCACTACTGGTTGGCATTCCTTGAAAATAACCGCCATTCTTTTTCCCTTTAGGAGCTGAATAGAAAAATCTATGACTTGAAGAATCATCACCCATATCAGGAACTTTAAAAAGTGTTTCGGGCGGATAATCATCTGTTAACATTTCAAGGTATTTTACAAAAAATCTACCACTACTATTTTTTTCCCTGATTGATCCTCGAATACTAATTTTCTTTAATCCGTCTTTGCTCGGCGGAATTGAGACAACTTTATACTGATTAGGCAGAAATACTTCAACATTTTTTAAACCACATTTTATTATTTTAAGTTTAGTAGGATTTTCAATTTCAATTTGTAAATTATATTCATCAATTGTTTTTTCTTTTTCAATAAATGGCATTTTTCTTCCACGATCATTTGAGTAGATTAAAATATATTCAATAATATCATTGAACTCTTTATCACCTGTTAATGCTCTATCAGGATGTCTTACCTGTATATTAAAGTCGCATAAATGCTTTTCAAACAAATCATTCATTAAAACTTTTAAATATGCAAATTGATGAAACGAACATTGAACCAAAAATATTCCAGAAGGTGCTAGCAGTTTTTTAGCCAACTCAATTCTGTTTTTCATGAAAGTTAACCAAGTGGAATGGTTAAAAGAGTCATTATATTTAAATGAATCGCTTCCTGTATTATATGGAGGATCTATGTAGACAAAATTTACTTTGTTTATAAATTTTGATAGTAAACAAGAAATTCCAAGTAAATTATTCCCTTTAATAATCAGGTTATCTGTTATCGTACCATTTTTGTTTCGGTTGAAAGTGTCAAGCGGTTTTTCTCCGTCGGCATTTATGCGCTTGGCATTGATTAAAACTTTAGGTTCCAAAAGCTGTGTAATTTCATCTTGCGCCAGAATTTCGTTGAAGAAAATTTCTTCACGTTTATTTTCTTCTCTATTCTGCCCGCCTTCCAAAACGCAATCTTTAAAAGGCCAAACTAATACAACATCATTGCGTTGTTTCATGTATTTGCCGTCAATGGTTAACCCTACTTTGTTTTTATATTGGGTATAACTGTCATTCAAGTAGTTTTTTTGTTCTAAAAATTGTGTAAACAAATTTAGATTAAATATTAAAGTACCTTTTACATTCACAAAAAACTTTTCTTTTAATTCAGAATTATCAAGCAATAATTCAAGGATTTCTTCGTCAAAATTCTGTGCCTTGTTTATCACCACCCATTTTTTCAATTCTCCATTGTCAGTAACGAAATTGGGTTCTTTTTTTAGTTGTTTCTCTAAAATCTCATATAATTTCACTTAAAATTAATTATCCACCTATGTGTCCAAATTACTTACCAACGGTGTATTCTCCTCCATAAAAAATTCAATTGAGAAATTGTCAATCTTTCCCATGAGCATATAGAAAAGTCATTTGCTATCAATTCGTTCAGTACTTCATCATTTGGCTGGATTGTTTCTTTACATTTGAGGATTATTTTTAAACCGTTTTCGTCTATCATTTTCTGTTAAAATACTCCAAAATATAATAATAATACAATATTCGATATTACCGATAAATCATAATAATATTTGTTTGAATAAATGTCAAGTTATCAGTTAATAGTTGAATTTATCGTTATTATTATGAGGTTTAGTTGCAATGGAAGAACAAGAATTGCGCGGGATTTTAGGCAATAATATTCGCCGTTGCCGACAGGGACTGTCTCAAATGGAATTTGCCGAAAAATTAGGAAAATCAACAAATTTTATATGCGATATTGAACGAGGTAAATCATGGGTTTCCTCCGCTACGCTGGTTAAACTTGCCGCAGCTCTTAATGTTGAACCTTATGAACTTCTCAAAGCGGACGCGCTTTTAACTGAAAAGGAAAATGACATTTTGAAGTTGTATGCGGATGAAAATATGAAAGCGGTTTTAAGTGTTTTTAACCAATTGGCGCAAAAATAACGTAACCAACTAACTACAAATATTGAATATATTCGAAATGTTCTTCATGTATTTCCCTTATTTGCATCTGCAAAAAGTTCTAGTGTTTTTGCTGACGGGTAAGTTGAAAGCGATGCAATTTTATGAGCAAGTTCAATTGGAAGTAAAGCTCCTTCAAACATATTACTTAGAATTTTTGGAAGTGTTGCCACAATGTTTTTAAAATTGATTAAGTGTTGTTGTGATGGATTTGTTACAAATTCCCCTCGTTGTCCTGTCGGAATATTAATTACCATTTTATGGTAATCATTCATTTTAATAAACATTTTTGCTCCGTAATTTGTGTCTGTTCCATAAACTGCAGTCGTGTTATTATGCTTGATCTGCTCTTGAATATATTTATTATCAGGAATGAAACAACAACCAACAGGTGCAGTATTACCTATTAGTTGCAAGTGGTCATAAAATTGCCCCGTCTTTTCTTGACCAATCATCGCTACTTCAATTCCTTTTGACTTTGCAAAGTCAAAAAATCTTCTTATTGGTGCTGATAATTTTGCAAGTGTTGCACGCAATGAAAGTGGTCCGTCTTTTACAAATAAACAGTTTTTCAGAATTTCTTTTTTACCTTCCCAAAAATAACGTATTGGGGTAAAAATCATTAAAGTTTCACTTACCGCCATATAATCGGATGCAACTTGATTTGGCGCATAATCATCTGTCATGTTTTGATGTAAGCCGAACATATCTGTAATAAAAATTTCTCCTTTACAATCTGGGCATTTTCCTTTTTCCTCATCAAAAGGAAGTGTGGCAACATTCTTTTCGCAATGCGGACAGCCGAATTTCTCAAGTTCCGTTTTAGGTGTATCAAGCCATTTTTCGTAAGCAATCCATTTCAATGTTTCCATCATTGCGCCTTCAAGTGAATTATTCAATCCTTTATCCCGAACCGATTCATACATAATTTCTCGAATTGCGTCATAATTTGTTTTACCTTCAATATAAACATTACGTAACGGAAAGGCAGTCGAATGATACAATGCTGATTCTTTCAATAAATCACGTAACACAAAAGGATTTGGGGTTTCCTTGTTAATTTTTGAGATTGCATACTGATCAACTCGTAATAGAGCAGTTTTCACAAAAGCAATTGCTTTAAAAGGCGGATTTGGATTTTCAATAACTTGAATTGACC
>Ga0268262_10001847_pt1 | contig 25356 bp, 20 predicted proteins | sample TergutNc150P3_FD_190354 | JGI IMG/M metagenome (GOLD analysis project Ga0268262, IMG submission 190354) | Nasutitermes corniger P3 segment gut microbial community from laboratory colony in Florida, USA - Nc150 P3 (SPAdes) (version 2) | ecosystem: Host-associated > Arthropoda: Insects >... | reverse complement strand
GCCGTGGTCAAGATGAAGCACTATCGGAATATCGTATCCCAGTTCATGGGCATATTCCACGGCTCCATGCGCCATATTTTTCAGGATATTCTGATTGGCATATTTACGCGCTCCCGCCGATACCTGTAAAATTACAGGCGATTTGGTTTCCACGCACGCCTGGATAATAGCCTGCATTTGTTCCATATTGTTAAAATTATACGCCGGAAGGGCATATCCGCCGGAAACCGCTTTTTTAAAAAGGTCTTTTGTATTTACAAGACCTAATTCTTTATAACTAATCATTATTTTCACTCCTTCCGGCTATTATACAGCCTTTTTCCTTATATAGCAAGGGCACTTATGCAAGAAGAATTCACACAAAGATCACAAAGGTACAAAGAATACGAAGGGAAGATCAGTGGTTTTCGTTATCGTAGCTTAAAGCCCACGCTAAACCTTCGGACAAATAACTCCTTTTCCTCTTTGTGTGAAAATTTTGCGTTACCAATTTATAATACTGATGTTCTAATATTTACAATAAAATGGTAAAATATAGTTATAATATGAGGCGTATTCCCATACCATTGATAGTTGCCGCAAGTCTTGTTCTGGCGGTTTCTTTAGCGCTGGCTTTCCTTTATACCCGTCCCCCTGTATTAATAGTGACTGAACAGACTTTTATCGACTTATACGGGAAGAAAAGGATCAGAAACGAAGCTTTGCTTTCGTCATTTTTCCTGTTCCGGCTTGTAAAAACCGTTGCGGTTGCCAATGATGCCGGTGACGATATTGTGCCTTTTGCCGTTGCGGAAATCTCTATTAAGCCGTATTGTGTGCTTTTTCCCCTTAGATTTGTCCAATCTGCGCAGCGTTACAGGGAGTTAAACCCCAATATTCCTGTTGTAGTACTGGAAGGAAGGTATCCGGAGGGTGAAAACCCGGCTGAAAAGGCGCTTGGCGCGGATATATCTGAATATTTTATCTATAAAACAGATATAAATGACGATTTTTACAATTTAGGGCTTGTAATTAGCGCTCTTAAGCCTAAAGAGGAGCCGGAAAATGATGATTCAACCCCTGAAACTGAAAAAAATAATCAAATTGCAGTGTATCTTGACCAGAATTTAACCCAGATGAAAGATATTTTTCTAAAAGGATTGTATGACAGAGGTGTCCTTATGGAAACTCAATTTCTTTATTATTATTCGCAAAAGTTGGAAAAAACCGATCTTTTCTGTGTTATCCTTACGGGACTGGGTTATGACTATCTGGATAAAAAAGCCGGCGTCCCGGTTATTTCCTTTACATGGGTTGACCCTTTTTTTCTGCCCTCAGACGTGGTTATGGTTATTAACGATTCACCTTGGGCGCAGGTGCGGCAGGCTGTCGGAATGGTCGGCGCCGGGCAGAAAAACGGCCTTATTAAGTCCGAATTCAAGGTATTGGATAGAAAAAAATTTGACAAAGGCGTTATTTCTTTAATAAAAAAAACATTGTAAAAAATAAAAAACAAGTGGTTAATGATTTGACAAAGATTCATCAAACTAATATAATTAGGTATAGATTATTAAAGGAGCTTAATGATGAAACAAAGAAGCTTGAAATTTATCTGCCTGATTATATGGGCATGTATAACGGTTTTATCAGTCCATGGTCAGTACAGAGCCGAAAACCTTAACAATTGGGTTTTGGAATCTTTTAACGGGAGTGGTGACTCAATATATAAATGGAAAACGGAATGCAGCCGATTTATCACCAAAACCGACGATACCACTTATCCAGTACTTACCTATGTTGACGCGTACCCAAGCCAGGCTTTCAGAGCGGGAAAAGCTGAAGGCTCTCCAAAGAGTTTTGGAATAAACGGCCGTTTTGATCGAAGGGGTTATAACTGGATAGATATTTATCCGGTTTTGGCTGATGATCCTGAAGAGAAGCCGATTGGAATACCCATTCCTGGCAGAATGAAAAGAATGGACATGTGGGTATGGGGATCCAATTTAAGGTATTACATGGAAGTTTACTTCAGAGACTATAAAGGCGTAGTTCATATTCTCAACTTTGGAAGCGTTTATTTCCTGGGCTGGAAGAATATGAGCGTAAATATTCCCACTAACCTTAATCAAACGGTATGGACGGACTCAGAACCCATAAGAAGGGCAAGAGAGCTTGGAAAGGATATTATGGATAGACCTCAAATTCGGGACGAACCTACTTACCCGAGTTTGCACTTTGTAAAGTTCAGGTTATGGACCCAGCCGGTTGAAAGAGTTGACAATTTTTATATTTATTTTAAACAGCTTAAAATACTGACGGATATAAATGAAGCTCTGTTTGACGGCAGCGATTTGGCTGATCCGCTTAATGTTCAAAGGCTCTGGTCTCAAAAATAAGGAGTATCAAAATGAAGAAGTTTTTAATTATTATTTTAATTTTGTGTATCGGCGGTTTTGCCTTTGCCCAACAACAAAACGATGTTGGCGCGACTGATCCGGGAAAACTTGGAATTGACGCTGGACAACAACTGATAAAAGAAGTGTCCGTTGACAGGTTTGAGCATGACGGTTTCTGGAGATCCAGTATATCGCATGACGACGGTTTCCCGACAAGCAGGTTGTTTGTAGGTTCTCCTGCCGGAAAACAAAAAATTCCCGATGAAGAAGGCATGAATATTCCCGATCAATATGTACTTGGTACCAGAATAGATTTCCTTCGCAGAAGCTACAGTCAATTCTTTATTTATCCCGCCCGCCCAATTCCAATAGAGGGTATTACAAAAACCGTTTCTGTGTGGGTTTCGGGACGTAACTTTAATCATGAACTTTTCCTGCTAATTCAGGATTTCTTTGGCAATAATTATGAATTTAGCTTTGGAAAACTCAATTTCATCGGCTGGCAAAAGTTGACGGTTACTATTCCTCCTGCTCCCGAGAACGAAGGGCAGCCCGGCGTAATTCAAAGAAGCTACCATTATCATGGCAACTATGGCATTAAAATAACCGGCTTCAGAGTTAATTGCGACCCGATGGAAGCAAGGGGCAGTTACTATATTTATTTTGACGATCTCCGCGCGATTACCGACCTCTTTACCGAGAATCATCGCGATCCGGATGATATGGTTGACGGCTGGTAAAAAACAAAGGCTGCTGATTGTAAGGAAACGGCAGCCTTTTTATTATACTCATGATATTAAAAGGAAAAGGAGTTGCCCCCGCATTTGCCGTGGGGCATATTTATATCTACGATGATAAGTTTGACATTCCCTGCGAAAGCCTGGTTCCCTCAGGAGAGGAACAGGCGCACCTTGATCGCTACTATGCAATAAAAAAAGAAGCCATGGACGAGCTTGAAAAGCTTAAGTCTTCCGTTGTAAGCGTTGATCCGATGAAAGCGGAAATTTTTACCGCCCACAAGGAAATAGTGGAAGACATCATCATTAACGAAGAGATTCCGGCAAGGATACTTAACGAACATTGGTCAGGGGATTGGGCGATTTACCAGGTATATGAGACTGTTCTTGGAGTTTTACGAAAAACTTCAGATTCGCTTATCGCCGAACGCGCGGCGGATTTTGACGACATCCGCGCCATGCTTCTGCGTTTATGGTATGGGCAAAAATCAAGCTCGCTTTCCTCCATAAAAGAACCTTGCGTAGTTGCCGCGCGCGAACTTAAACCTTCCGGCACCGCAGGCTTTAACAGCGGCAAAATATTGGCAATTATTACCGAAACGGGCGGGGTAACGTCGCACGCCGCCATTATCGCCAAGAGTTACGGCATTCCCGCCGTTTTAGGCATTGAAGGATTATTAAGTTATGTGAAACAGGGGCAGCGCGCCGCGGTTGACGCTGTGGAAGGAACGGTAATTATTGACCCTGATGAAGACATTGTAAAAGAGTATCAGGAGAAAGGCGGCGCTTTTTACCGCGACAGAAAAGACGCCGAAACATTTCAAGAGAGGGATGCGGTTACATCCTGCGGGGTAAAAATTAACATAGACCTGAATATTTCAAACGCCAATGATGATGAGCTTGGCGCGCAAAGTTACACGGACGGCGTAGGTTTGTTCAGGACGGAATTTCTTTACATGGGGCGTAATGCTTTGCCCTCTGAAGAAGAACAGTTTACAATCTACCGAAAAGTTCTGGAATGTTTCGGCAAAAAACCGGTTATTTTGCGCGTTCTGGATATTGGCGGAGACAAACAAATACCTTATATAGAACAAAAACACGAGGATAACTCGTTTTTGGGGATACGGGGCATAAGGTTATGTTTCAGTAATCCGGAAATTTTAAAAACCCAGTTAAGGGCGGCTCTTCGCGCCTCGCTTTACGGCAATCTTTGGATTATGTTCCCTATGGTCGGTTCTGTTGACGATATAAGAAAAGCAAAAAAAATAATCGCTGAAATAAAAGGCAATTTAAAAAAAGAAAACGTCCGATTTGGTGAGATTAAAATCGGCATAATGATAGAGATTCCCGGTATCGCCCTGATTGCCGATTTAGCGGCAAAAGAAGTTGATTTTGCAAGCATAGGCTCAAACGATCTTTGCCAGTACTTGTGCGCTGCGGACAGAATGAACGCCGCTGTGGAGACTTATTACCAAAGTTACCACCCTGCCGTGTTCCGGATGATAAAAGAGACCGTATCGGCTTTTAACAACGCCAAAAAGCCAATATCAATTTGCGGAGAATTGGGAAGCGATCCATTCGCCATACCCGTTCTTTTGGGTCTTGGCCTGCGCAAATTCAGCATGGGAGCCGCGTCAGTCGCGGTAGTAAAGAGGGCGATTGCCGCCGTTACAATTGCGCAGGCGGAAGAGAAAGCAAAAAAAGCGTTAGGTTTTTCTACCGCTTTGGAGATTGAAAATTTTTTGAGTTTATAATATTTCCAAATACATCACACAAAAATCACTAAAGGGGAATAAGAGGTTTTTATCCGCTATATTATCGTGGAGCTCTACGAATAATTTTAATAAGTATTGATGTCTCCTATGTCTATAACGATTCCTGATTTGTCTTGATTATTGGTAACATACACTTTAACATCTTTTACATTTCTATCAAATAACAAATTATCTGGAGTTTTGTTTTTTCCGGAATAGACCAATATTTGGAACTCTATCTCTACTGGAGAATTTTTGTTCTTTCCGTAAGTTAATGACCATGGAGCATTCGGTTCTGGTGAAGAAAGACATGTAATGTTTAATATACCATCAACACGATAAGCCGCGTATAACTCTAAATATGGAACCGGTTCGCCATTATTATTGATGTTAATAGTTCCGCTTAAGGTGACGCCCTTGATGCTTATTGTCCCGACATTACCGACATTATTGTTATTATCTAATTTTATTTTGTTTGGAACAGTAACGGTATAAGTATTTATCGAATTTCCAGGTAGAACAATGAGTTCAAGTGTGCTTTCCGAATTTGGTTTTAATGTTTCATATACAGGAAGCGACCAAGTAAGAGTTGCGTTTGTAACGGTTATGGCACTCATATCTATTTTTCTGTTTAAATCCCACCAAATTGGATATTGAGAATATGAAGAAGTGTGGATTTGTACCTTTGTCCCGGGGGATATATCTGTAAGGGTAATTGTTCCGGTAATTTGACCGGTTTTTTTACCTTGACCGTTAAATGATAATTCAGAGTAAAATACGGTGTTCTCGTTAATTAAATCCGATCCGACAAAGGGTGTTATTAATTTTATATCTTTATATAGGATTATATTTCGGCTTTGTGACCATGAATCATAATTATTATTATAATTTGGGAATGTTTTTAAAAACCAATCATTCATAGTTAATGCGGGGGACATACTGTTAAAAATACTTCCTTGAAATTCATCAACAGTATAGGAATGTACTCTGGATGTTTCATCTTCACCTGTTAATAACACACACCCTGCTGCAAAGCAAAAAGCCGTTAAGATTATTAAGACTTTCAAAATGTTTCTTTTTGTAATCATTGAATATCTCCTTTTATTCCATTTTACATTCAGATTAGGGTATTTGGGAAGAAGGCTTTGGGGCCGCCTCAGGCAGGGGCGGGGGATTGGTTTTTTCTTCTGCCGGCGGCTTTTCCTTTTGTACGATTTGAATCAAATGTTCAATATTTAAGAGAAGAACAGGGCTGCCTGAAAATTGTATGCTTTTGAACATTGAGGAAAAACTCATGGCGCCCAATGTTTTTGGTATGGGATGAAATTCTTCATCGGGGATTTCAGTGTCGCGTTTTACTTCGGCGGTTAATAGAATTATTTTATTTTCGTTGCTGTTCCATTTCCTTAGAATAACGCCGTGGTATACGGTCTTATCCTTCATGTTAAACAGTTCCGGAAGGGAAACATAGGTGTTTCTCTTTTCCTGATCATAGTGTATGGCCTTTTCGGTTTTTTGATTGTACAACGTCATTGATCCAACCGCTTCCATTTGGATTGCCAAAGTAAAGCTTGGATAGGCGCTTAAGAATACCCTCATTATTGAACCGTTCCTTCCGCCGCGGCGCGCTTTAATATGCGCTGTATGTCAATTACAAACACATCCGCATTGTTCCATTTAAACGAGGCGTATACCGTGCCGGTTGTTTCATCCGGCCTTGAGCCTGCTTCGAGGCGGTTAAGTTTATCAGGCGTTATGCTGGCGATACCGGATACTTTGTCTATGGAAAATGCGACGTAGTCTATTTCGCCCTTGATAACCAGGGCTTCGTTACGGGGGCCTTGTACGTTAGTCAGTAAAAAACCGATGTCAAACATAACATAGGGAATTGAATAACGGTTAATGAAGCCCAGCGCAAAGGATGGCAAAAGGGGTAGCGGAAATACGGGGTCACAGTTTGCTACTTCGCCGATTACCTCCGCTGGAAAGGCATATTGTCGATCAGAAATTGAAAAAATCAGATATTTTTGTTCGTTGGCGCCGTTTGACATTTCCGCCGTTTCTGACATGGCATTCCCCTTTTATACTTAATTATTATAACATATCCTGACTGTTAAGTGAATCCCTTGTTGAATCAATATGGCAACTATGTTAAAATAACAGAAATTTCTTGGGAGAGCGTAGAATTTATTATGAATAAAACAAAGGCGGGGTACGTTGAAGGAACTGTTTCAATAATATTAAATTTTCTGTTATTTATCCTGAAAATGTGGGCAAGCGTAGTATCAGGTTCTATCGCGCTTGCCGCTGACGCATGGCATACATTGTCCGATTCCATCAGTTCTGTAGTGGTTGTTGTCGCCGCGAAATTAGCGGCAAAAAAAGCCGATAAGGAGCACCCGTTCGGGCACGGCAGATGGGAACAAATAGCTTCGATTTTTATCGCCGTTATTTTAACCGTCATCGCGTTTGGCTTTTTGGAAAGTTCAATAAGGCATTTTTTGGATAGAGACAGGGTAGAATACGGGACAATAGCGATAATTGTCACCATCGTCTCAATTATTGTAAAAGAACTGCTGGCGCAATACGCTTTTTATATCGGGCGCAAGACTGATAATTCCAGCGTAAGAGCCGACGGCTGGCACCACAGATCGGACGCGCTTTCTTCCGTAGTTGTGCTTATCGGCATCTTATTCGCGAAACAGTTCTGGTGGATTGACAGCGTATTGGGGGCAATCATCGCCATTATGCTGTTTTACGCTGCTTTTACAATTTTAAAAGAAGCTATAAATAAAATTTTAGGCGAACAGCCGGATGAAGAATTGATAAATAAATTAACAAATGAAATCCGGAATATATATTATGATGATTTAAAAATCCATCATTTGCATATTCATAATTACATTTCTCATAAAGAATTAACTTTTCATATAAGGCTTAATAAAGATTTAACAATAGAAAAAGGCCACAGGATTGCGTCAGAAATTGAAGAAATTATTTTGGATAAATTCGGCATGACCGCGACCATTCACGTAGAGCCGCTGAAGATTAACGTCTCTGAATTAATTTAACGCAATGTCCTTAATAATGTCCTTAACTCCGGATTTGCCGCGCTTTCTATGAGCCTGCTTGTTTTTTGGGCTTGAAGGATTACCTCGTCTCCTTGTTCAATACGGTCAAAGAAACCGTTTCTCGCCAAAGCGCCAATGGCTATCTCTTCGTCAATATTGGTGATTGTCAGCTTTCCTACAAGTTCGTCGCTTGAATAGATAATGGCGATGCCTTCGTTGGCCGTCTGCAAACGGCCGCGTTTTACAACGTCATATACCGTATCCGGCTGAATGCCGTCGGCTTTTCCTTTGTTAATCAGCGCCTGTCCCTGCTTCCTGATAAGAAGCCTGCCGCGAATAGGCAATGACGCTGAAAACTGCGTTACTATGCCGCGGGAAGCGTCGCGCAGCCTGTCAATTCCCGTGCGGTAGGTGTAAAAAGTTCCCGCGGGAGAGCCTGTCCTTCCCACAAAGGTTTCGGCCTTTATAGAAATGTCCCGTTCATTTTCCGTAACTGAAACAAGGATGAAATAATCCGCTCCGCTTTCCCTTGCATGTCTGAACGCCTGTGAAAAAACCGCCTGGCGCAAATCCAGATTCATCGGCGTAATATTGCGGTCATGCACAAGCAGTTCGCGAATAACGCCCGCGGCTACAGAGCCCGCGTCGGCGTGGTAGAAACTTGATTGCCCCGCAAGGGAGAAGACCGCTATCTTCCAATGCCTCTCGGCTAAATCAACGGGATTTACTTTCCATTGTTTAAAGAGCGCGTTTGACAAAAGGGAGCCATAGGCTTCTATCGCGTCGTTTATGCTGCGGTCTGCCATGCCCTGATCCTGCAAGAAGCGAAGTTCTTCAAGGTAGCGGGCAGGGTAGCCTGACAGCCTGAGCAACTCCGCGTATTCGCGCCTGTCTGCGGCAAAGGGATTCATTCTTAAACCGCGACGGTATTCAAAAAGCGCCTGTTCAATTAAATTGCGCTGGCGGAAACTTCGCGCTTTGTTAAAGTGCCATGCCGCATATCTTGCGCGGCGCGGATCTTCAAGAGCGGTGGAAGAGAGAAGAGTTTCTTCCAGCACTGCGCGGATAAATTCATCTTCTTCGTTAACGGAAGCGGCGGTTGAAAGGATTGTTATCGCTTCCTGATTACGGTTCATTCTGATAAAAGACAACCCTTTTAAATACCACGCGCCAATATCCTGTCTGTTAGCGGCAATTATCGCGTCGCAAAGCCGCGCCGCTTCTTCATATTCGCCGTTACGGTAACGAAGAGTCGCCATTAAGGAGCGGCTTGGCGCGTGATCCGGTTTATAGTAAAGGGAACGTTCCGCGAAGCCAATTGCCTCAGTAACTTTGTTGTTCATTGAATAAATGTAAGCGGCGTAATAATAAACGCGGTAATCGCCGGGATGCTGCACAAGCGCGCTGTTTATGTAAGAGGCGGCCGTATCGCCGTCTCCCACAGATAGAGTTACAAGGGCGAGTGAAATTAATAGTCTGCGGTCGTCGGGGTATCGCCTTACGGCGTCACGGTAGCGCATCATGGCTTCGGAAGGCCTGTTTCTTGCAATGTCAAGTTCTCCCGCGGCAAACAGGGTTTCCCTGTTGTAGGGTTCTTTTATAAGTATTTCATTGACAAGGTTGGAAGCGGCGTCCAGCTGTCCAAGCGCAATCAGGGTAAAGACTTCCAAATTTGCCACGGACATGTTGGTGCGGGCAAGCAGTTTCGCTTTTCTTACCCAGTTAAGCGCTTCGTCAAATTCAGCAAGTTCGTAGTAACATTCGGCAAGAGAGGCGGTTCCCTCGGCGTGGGCGGGATTTAACCTTAAACATTCAAGGAATGATTCAACGGCGGAGTACCAGTTTTCATCAGCCATCTGGTTTTTGCCGCGCTCAAAATACGCAGATGCCGTTGTCTGCGCGGCAGCCTGCGTCTGCGCGGTAGCCGCTGCAGGAAAGAACGACAAGGCGCAAATAAGACAAATTAAAATTCTCAAACGCGGCATTTTTCCCCCTCCCCTGTAAAAACAACTATTCCTTTTTATGGGTTACGATTTTTATCGAATTGATTTTATGCCCGTCCATTTCCTGTATTATAAAATCGTAATCCTTATAATTAATTTTTTCACCTTTTACCGGTATTTTTTCGAATAGGTTAAATACAAAGCCGCCAAGCGTGTCAAAGTCGTCAACGGGAAGATCCATGTTTGTTTCTTCCGCTAAAAATTCAAGGTTTACCCTTGCGTCGCACAGCCACGCGCCTTCGCCAAGTTTTATCAGGTCTTCGGTTTCATGGTCAAACTCGTCCTGAATGTCTCCTATTATCTCTTCGATGATGTCTTCCATGGAAACAATGCCCGACACTCCGCCGTATTCGTCTACCACTACCGCAATATGGACCTTTTTGCGGCGCAGTTCCCGTAAAAGATCGTCAATATGTTTGGACACGGGCACAAAATAAGGCTTTCTCACCATCGCATTAATGTCCAAAGGCCTGTCGTTTACAAGCGCTTTTAATACGTCTTTTACGTGCAGTATGCCTATTACATTATCTACCGTATCCCGGTATACGGGAAAACGGGAATGATCGCTTTCAGAAATGCATTTTAGTAATTCTTCTTTTGAGGCGGCGGCTGAAAGAAAAACGGTGTCGGTTCTTGGAACCATCACTTCTTTGACGGTGGTGTCCGACAATTCCACAACGCCGCGGATCATCTGTCTTTGATCTTCTTCCAGTTCTTTAATTGCCTGTGAATTTATTTTAAAAGGGGCTTTCAATTTTTTTCTTCCTTATTGGGAATTATTTGTTCTGTTCCCAGTTTGTTCAGTATATTCTCCTGCAGCGCGAGCATAGGTTCGTCCTTTTCCAAAGTTTTATGATCCATTCCGTCTAAGTGCAGAATACCATGAATTAACAATCTGCGTAACTCCTCATCCTGCGGGGTTTGGAAATAAATGGCGTTTTCTTTCATAGTGTCCAGGGAAATGACGATGTCCCCAGGCAAGTAAGTTGTCTTTTCCCCTTCTTTAATTGTTTCGCCAAGATTAAATGAAAGTATGTCCGTAGGTTCGTTTTTATTGCGGTATTGAAAGTTTAAATCGGTAATTGTTTTGTCGCCGCAGAAAAGGACGGACAGTTCCCAATTATCGCGTTTTATTTCATCAAGAACTTTCAGGGCAAAGAGGCGCGCATTATCGCTCCAGGAAGGCATGGGGATTTCCTGCGCGCCTACAGTCACATTATTCATCCTGCTTTTCCTCTTTTTGTTTGGGGTACTCAATTCGGGCGTGATAATAACCTGCAAGCACTCTTACAAAGGACTTCTTGATTATTTCAAGATCGCGGAAAGAAAGGTCTGATTCCGAAAGCTGTCCGTGATCGATTTTTGCCTCGAATAACTGTTGAATAAATTTATCAATCTTGCCCGCCGTAGGCTTGTTTAAAGTCCGTACCGCGGCTTCTGTAATGTCCGCAAGCATTACAATAGCCGATTCTTTTGAACGGGGCGGGGAACCGGGGTACGAAAAATCTTCAGAGCTGACCGTTACTTCCTGCTCTGTCGCCTTGTTGTAAAACCACGAAATAATCGAGTTACCGTGATGTTCCGCGATGATTGAGATTACGTCTTTTGGAAGCCCCAGACTTTGCGCTTTTTCAACTCCCAGTTTTACATGGCTTCGGATTATTGTGGCCGAAAGGCGCGGCGCTATTTCATCGTGGCGGTTATGATCAGTTTGATTTTCGACAAAGTAGTCTGGATTTTCCATTTTACCGATGTCATGGTAATAAGCGCCGACCCGCGCGAGGAGGGCGTTTGCCCCAATGTCCTGACAAGCCTGTTCGGCCAGATTTGCCACCATCAGCGAATGGCTGTAAGTTCCCGGCGCCGTTGTAAACAGTTTGCGCAAAATAGGGGCGTTTAAATCCGACAGTTCCATAAGCCTGAAGGGCGTTACCGCATTAAGGGCGTGTTCAAGAGGGGGCAAAAAGCCGAGGGTTAACATCCCGCAGATAATGCCGTTAAGCGCGGCCCAAAACAAAAGCGCGGGGTATTCATAAATGTTAGCCTGGCGGATTAGCAATACCACAACGACCGCAAAGCAATTTGCGGCCGCAATTACAAGTCCGGCTTTTATAAGGCTCATCCTGTTTGATTCGTTATGAAGGACGGTAGAAGCGGCCGCTCCTGAAACAAGCGCGATTAAATATGAATAGTTGTCAAAAGCGCCGATAAAATATGCGCCTAACGGCAGGGCTATCGCCATGATCATTGCGGTTCTTTTTCCCATAAAAACGGCCAGCAGCATTATAAAAAGCCCTGTGGGAATGGCAAGGGATATTGGGAAGGCGTCGACAAAAGAAGCGAGATATTTAATTAACGCGGCGCCTATGATGTAAGCGCCGGCAATGGAAGCAAGCAGATAACGCTCGCTGTTATTCAGCTCTTTGCCAAGAATAGTGCGTCCCTGTAAAATAACATACATGGCGTAAAAAGAAAAAATAAGGAAAATTGTGCCGATAATTTTTCGTAAATCTTCTATAAAGCCCATGTTTTCGCATACAATTATCACCGCTATAATAATGACACATAACACAAGGCTGAAAATTGCCGGGCCTGAACGGAAACGGCTTAATAGCGAGCTAATAACTTTTTTATCATTATCATTTTTCGCTTTCATTGTATGCCTGTATTATTTTTTTTATCAGGGGATTACGCGCCACGTCGCTTGTGTGCAGGAATGAAAAGCTTAATCCCTCGACATTTCTTAATATTTCCATGGCGTGAAGTAATCCGGAATCTGACTTGCGGTGAAGGTCAATTTGTGTGCTGTCCCCTGTAATTACAGCCCGCGTGCCCGAGCCAATTCTTGTTAAAAACATTTTCATCTGTTCTTTGGTCGTATTCTGCGCTTCATCCAGAATTACCATGCAGTCGTTTAAGCTTCTTCCCCTCATGTACGCAAGCGGGGCAATTTCTATTGAACGGGTTTCTTCCATTCTGCTTATCACGTCGTAGGGGACAAGCGATTCCATGGCGTCGTAGAGCGGCTTTAGATACGGGTCTATTTTTTGGGCAAGATCGCCGGGAAGAAAACCAAGGTTTTCACCCGCTTCCACTACGGGGCGGGTAAGGACAAGTTTTCGCATTTTTTTTGAAAGCAGCATTTGCAGGGCGTGCGCGATTGCAAGATAGGTTTTTCCCGTGCCGGCAGGCCCTATGCAGAAACATATTTCATTCTCCCTCATTCCCTGTATATAGAGTGCCTGATTCCTTGTTCGGGGATAAACGCGGTTAAAGCCGTGCGGGATTTGAATCATTGAATCGCGGAAAAAACTCCCCGCTTTTTCCTGTGTTTCTGAATAAGGCAAATCATCCGCAAGAGCGCGGATATACTCGGCAGACGGCTGTTCGCCCTCATTTACTGCTGTGATAAGATTATCCATCATCGTCCTAAAGCGTTTGATTCCGGCTTCATCCCGACTTTCAAAATGAATTTCATTGCCTCTTGCCGTGATAAAGCCGCCCAGAGTACCTTCTATAACCTTAAGGTTTCCGTCGTTTGCCCCGCAAATTCCGGAAAGGAGTTCTCTGTTTTCAAAAGCTATAGTTATCCCGTCCTCCAAAAATACCTCTTTTATGATTCTATTCCCGATAAATAGGCAAGTCAACTGGTAAAATTATTAACAATTTACTATGATGGCTCAAAAACTTTCCATACTCGCTTCTATTAACAATAACCGTTACCAATTCCAGCCATTATCAATATCGTTTGGGGCATTGTCGGTAATTTTTCCTCCGTCAATTTTAACGGTAAATCTGTTTCCGTAGTTTTGCATACCGCCGCCGCCTTTGGCGGTATTACCGGTAATGGTGCCTCCAAGCATGGTAAAAGTTCCCTTTCCGCCCTGATCTGTACCAAGTATGACGCCGCCTCCGTACCTTTCGGCGGTATTGCCGCTTATTTCTCCTCCTTCCATGATAAACGTGGTTTTGCCAACCGGACCGCCAATAACATAAACGCCGCCCGCCCCGCCATTATTAACACCGCCATTCCTGGAATATCCTACCGCCTTGTTATTGATGATTTTTCCGCCCTTGAGGGTAAATGCCGCGTCGTAACTAACGGAGACGCCGCCGCCTCTTCCCGGTGAATTGGCCTGGTTTTCACTGATTTGCCCTCCTTCCATAACAAAAGTCCCGTCAACAAAAACACCGCCTCCGCCTATCCATTCATTTGACATTGAATTATGGCTTATTTTTCCGTCAATCATGGTAAAGGTACAGCCTTTTGCAATGGAAACGCCTCTGTTTTGATTTCCGGATATTTCGCCTCCTTCCATGATGAGCGTCGCTCTTTTTTCAATGTTTACGCCGACTCCGCTATTATTGGCGATTTTTACCCCTTTTCCCAGGACTACTGTAGAAACGCCTGTTATGAGTACGCCGTCATTTTTTGGAGCGCCGGAAATTTCTATGTTTTCAAAACGCAGATTAGTACTGCCGTTAATCATTAATATTGGCAGTTCCTGATCGGCGCCGCTTAAAATTGCCCGTTGCTCTTCAGTTGCCCCTTCTTTACCGGTAATGGTAATGAACGCGTCTCCCGTTTGGCCGACAAGAAAAACAGCCTTTTCATTGCCGCCTTCGCTGTCCGCGTTAAGAACGCCGGTTATTATAATGGAACATTTCCCTTTTTGGGCCGAAGCGGTACTAAAAGCCTTTGCCAATGTTTTAAAAGATTTTTGTTCGGAAGTGCCTTTGTTGGCGTCATCCCCCTGAGAACTGACATACCAGCTTTTTGCCGAACAGGAAGCTGCTAAAAAACTTGTCATAATAATAGCTAACCCAAGATAAAAACCTTTTAGTATAATTTTTTTCATAAGCGTCTCCTATACAATACACGTCCCGCATATTGCTTTTGTTTATATATAAAAATTATAACAAAACAAACAGAATTTGCAAAGATAGTAAAAAAACTTTTTAAAATTATTAAAATGGGCTTATTTCTCTTTTATTAACGCCGTTGTCAACGGGCATGTGACCTTAAAAACGCCATTGCCTGTTTACCGGTATCGGGACTTGAATTTTCCAGAAGTATGTCAATACCGGGCTTGCGTTCCTCGATTAGCGATAAGAGGGCAGGGTAGTCCAATTCGCCGGTTCCGGCGGGAAGAGTGCCGATTTTTCCGTTTCCGTCCATACGGAAGTCTTTGGCGTGAATAATGACAATTTCGTCTCCAAAGGCGGCAAAAGCTTCGGCGAAAAAGTCTTTCTGACTTTGAAAAGGCGAGTTTTCGCGAAAGCCGGCATTTGGGATTAAATTTACAGGATCGTAAATGACTTTCAGGCATGGCGAGGCAAGCCGTCGCATAACGGTTCTCATTTTTTCTATGCTTGAAACAGTGTGCTGATCCGCGACGGCTTCGATAGCGGCGATGCAGCCGCATTTTTCCGCAGTTTTAATCAGCCGTTCCAGCGAATGGCAGAACAGGTCAAAAGTTTCGTCTTTTTCCGTATCCGGATGAAATGAACAGTCGCCGTTGCATGAGCCGGTTTCGGTTCCCACAATGGAACAGCCGAAATCGCGGGCATAGCGCAGGTGTTCCTCAAAACGGCTAAGATGTTTTTCACGAATTGCGGGATCAGGATGTACGGGGTTTATGTAACAGCCAAGCACGGCGATAGCTATGCCCCGTTCATTAAAGATATTTTTTATCCCGCGGGCATAACCGGGTGTGATTCCTCCCGGTTCGGGAATGCCTGATAAGGCTTTTGCCAAGGCAAGTTGAATGGAAGCGGGCTTATACGGGACTAGAATATCCGCCAATTTTTCAGGCGTTACCTTCGTTCCGTAATCATGCGCCCGCAAGCCTATTTGAAACATAACCGATGTCCTATTCGCTGAGCGAGATGTAGAACAAATTTACCGTATCGCTCTTTGTAATAGCGTAACTGCCCGCGGCGATGTTCATGGTTAGTTTGCCGTCTGAGCCTATTGTTTGACTTGCTCCGTTGACTAAAACTTTTTTGCCCGCCGCCGAATCTGATCCAAGTCCGAAAATTAGCGTCAGAGTCATGGCTTTGTCGATTTTAAACGCGACATTTGTTTTGGATTCCATTTTCAGACAATAGGAATATGTAGCGCCGTTTACGGTTACCGTACCTTTGCTGTTGGAGGTATTTCCGGTGACTGAAAATAGCGGATTGGTTCCGCCGCCTGAGATAAATACGCAGACAACCGAACCTGTAATTTGACCGCTTTCGCCCGGATCAGGATCGCCCGGGACGGAACCTGAAGAGCCGCCGCCCTGAATGGAAATTAATTTTGACCTGTAGGCTTTAATAGCGGCGTCTAATGCGCCGTTCCTGTCGTAACTGCCGTCATCAGCGGCTGTGAATGTCCATGTGAAATCGGCTTTTGCCTTGCCGCCCATGCGTCCCGCGTATCGTATTACATTGTCCCTTGCCAGAGCAGGAGTATCGGCGTTGTAAATGTACATGGCGGAAGATGTGTCAAAGTTGTTATATGTAAATCCTCCCTGCTTTGTCTTTACCGTATCGGGCACGGCCGCCGATCTGCTTGTTACTTCATAAGCGTCAAAATGAACCGTATTGGAAGCGCTCCAGGGTTTATAGGCAGCGAGGCTTATGCCCTCCATAAAGTTATTGTAAGCCTTAATCATGCCGCCGTCCTCGCCGGAGAAAGTTCCGTTTTTATCGTCCGTACCCGACTTGGTGTCGGTGCCCTGCATTGATATCAACATGGGGTTCTTGCTGTTGCGGAAATAGTTCCCTTCGACAAAGATAGAAGAATTCCTTGTAGCTCCGATGCCGTACTTGGCAACGCCGTCAAAGTAGTTGTTGTAAACATGGACGGAATGGAAACGCACGCGGGGGTGCCGACTGTCCGAGTGATCATACCAGTTGTGATGGTAGGTAAGGTATTCCATTGGTTCCACTCCGTTACCCAGCAGGTTACACTTGCCCGAATCCCAGAAGTGGTTGTAAGACATTGTCGTGTAACCGGATGTCTTACTGTCAAGCGAACCGTCTCCCTTGTTCTTGTCGCCGCCGCCGTCTTTACCGTAGAAGAAATCGTTGTTATGCACCCAGATGTTTTGATTGTCTACCTCAAGCGATACGCCGTCATCGGGGAACATCATAAAACCCAAATTGCGCACTTCCAGATTGTAATATGAGCGTATATGGATGCCCCAGCCATAGGCGGTGGCGTCATTGCCGACGCCCTCGACTGTGATGTTAGCGACATTGCCTCTTTTATTACCTTTAAAGTCCAGAAGGCTTAGGCTGTTAAGCTGTCCGGACATATCCGCCGCGGTAATTGTGCCGATTATGCGGATTGCCAGCGGAGTAGAGTCGTATCCCTTCTGACGTTTTGCCAATATGTCGCCAATGCCGACGCATACCGTTGTTTTTTTGTCGCTTTCTTTAACAGCCAGCGTAATTGTTTTGGCGTTGCCCGCGGTCAGATACAGAATCTGTGCTCCTGTTTTGAGAGTTCCATTATCATTGTAAGCGCCGGAAGCGGTTTTGTTTGGAGAGGCTTGGGAGAACGCGAAACCAGAACGGTCATGGGGCAATACTTCGATTAACGGCGTAACCGCTTCAGTTCCGTATTCATTTCCCTCCTCATTTACAGGCAGCACCTTTACCTGGTAATCTCCCGCGGCAAGGCCTAAAATGTCAGCGCGGTAAAAAGTTTCGTATTCGCGAATGAGGGGGTCGTCGATTCTGGTCCAATTTACAACTGAGCCGCCCTTGTAGTACACGTTGTAACTGTCAGCGCTGTCTATTATATCCCATGTAACATAGAGGGACTCCAGCCAGCCTTCGGATTCAAGCAGATTTATTAATCCGGAAGATTCACCCGGTCTTTCCGTTACCGTAACCGTTACCGAACCGAATTTTTCCGAGCCGTCCCGAGCAGTGGCAAAAATATCCGCTGTTCCGGGCGCCCTTGCCGTAACAATTCCAGCGGCTGAATTTACCGTTGCCACGACAGGGTTATTGGAAGACCATTCAAGCGTTTTGTCGGCGGCGTTTGCGGGAAGCACAGCCGCCGAAAGCGTCCTGCTCCTCCCTTCTGTGAGAGAAAAATTTCCCCCATTGATTGTTACGCTGTTAACCGCAACCGGCGGCGTTATTGATGAAGATACGGTAACTATTACGCTGCCGTGAATATCAGAACCGTCTTGGGCTGTGGCGGTAATGGTGACGGTTCCCGCTTTTAAAGCTTTTATCTCTCCGCCCTGGTTGACTACCTGTACTGTTTCAGGCTCATTGCTTTCCCATGTTACGTTTTTGTTGCCCGCGTTAACGGGAAGCGCCGTCACACTTAATTTTTTGTCCTCTCCCACGACAAGCGATAAATCATTTCCCCCGTTAATTATTATTTCCTCAACCGGCGCGGGGGCTTCGTTGGTTACGGTTACTTTTATTCCCTGCGACCAAACTCCCGAACCGTCCTTTGCCATTGCTTTAATTATCGCGCTGCCCACTGCCTTCGCGGTGATCTCTCCCGTATTCTGATCTATTTCCGCCGCGCCGCTGTTGCTGATCCATGTTACTGTTTTATTATCCGCGTTGGCGGGGCTTATTGATACTGTCAGGGAAACTTTTGTTCCCGTTTTAAGAATTAAATCTGCGCTGTTTATGGTAACTGCTTCGACCCGTACCGGGTCCTTTCCTTCGGGAGAAGTATTATTTATCGGGTTTTTACAGGCAAAAGTCAGGATACACAATAATAGAAGGAAAATGACTGTAAGCCTAATAAAATATCTTGTTTTCAATAGTATTCTCCTTAATATTAACAATAAATAAAATTAATTGTAATTTTACTGTCTGTCTGTTGTATTTTTCAGTTTTTTAAATGGTATTTTGGGAATATAAATAAACGCATTGCGTAGCACCAGTAAAAGCCGCAGTCTACAATATTAATCAAAAACCGCCTGACCACTTTATGTGATCAAGCGGTTAATGTTGTTTAATACCGTCTTTTAAAGGTTACGGTGTTGGCTCTAGTATTTCAACGATTATGCCGGCAAAGCTCCAGGAACCTCCTGTGGCGCCTGCATAGAGTTCTGTCAATGATCCGGTATATTCGAGTTCACATTTTGCAGGTGCGGTATTGCCCCCGCCCATAGGACTTTCCTTGGAAACCAATTGAGCGGAACCGCTGTGCAAAACCACAGTTCTATTAGCGGTAGCAGAAGAACCAAATCTGCCATAGATTATAATGTTGTATTTATTTCCGCCGCTGATTGGGAACTTCACGACCCTGTTCGTGACAAAAGCGCTTGCACCGCCTAACTGTAATCGGTTAGGCATAACGAGATTATCCAGGTTGTTAGATTCGGCATTATAAGTCACTTGACCTGAAGCATTGCCAATTAAGGTTAAGTCTCCCACAATACTTGATCCTGATGGGAAGCTAAGAGTACCGGAACCGGACCAATTATATGGCGCCGCTTTTATAATATCCTGGAACCATGTATCCGAAAAATTATACACCTTGGCAATCTTCCTTACGGTAACCTTATAACCATTAGACACTTGAGCGTCTTTAGCGGCAAAGACCCAAACATCGGCGGTTTTAACAAAAGTGCTATCTGCGGTTAGCACTCCGTCGGTAATATCCACTCCTGTAACATCAGATCCTGCCGCGTTGTTGGTAGATTTTGCTAACCATGTGACACCGGAATCAACGGAGCCTTCATTCCTTGCGGTAAAGGTTAGCGATTTATTCGCGGTGGGTACGTTGGTTGCGTCAGACCAAATCCAATTCTTGTCAATTGAAGGGGATATACTTAAACCTGCCGGCAGAGGCTCAATCTTTTCAATAATAACGTCAAAGATTCTCATGCCGCCGCTGCACGCCAATTGAACGGTAGCGCTTGTTTCTCCTGTACCATAGAAGCTGATGAAATTGTTAATAATGGCAGTTGAGTTGGTTCCATCCATGGTTCCCGCATGAACACCGTTAGCGTACACAATCGGGTAGCGTTTGGGATTGCCGCCGGTATTGGAATAATAAAGGGTGATTTTGAAAGGTACGCTTACATTGGGAATTTCTAGGAAATAACCTTTGTTTGCGTCATTTACATTGAATGTCGTATCTCCGGAACTCCCGCTTCCTGCTAATGTCACAGGCAAAGTCGCGTTATTAGTTTGAATATTACCGCTGCTCGATCCGGCGCTTGCTCCGTAGAAGGGCTGCCAGCGTATAGTTAATGGCGTCGCATTACTTGAACCGGGGGCGTAGCTGTTTGTACCCGCTTTAAGTACCAGGCCGCCCGTTAAGGTTGCGTTAGTTGTCATTTCGGTGGAACTGTTGGCAGGGCTATTGCTGTCATACACTGTCCAGCCGGTAATTGCTTCGCGGAAAGACCAGGTATCTTTCCAATTTGCGCCGGTGGTGTGCGTATCTCCGGCGGCAGGAAGTACTACTGCCTTTACCGTATCTTTGATTGTCGGATTCCCGTCCGCCGTGGCGGTAATAATCGTGTATGTAGGATTATTGCCGTTCGCGCTTGCTGTAGCGCCCGCCGTTAATGTGCCGCCGGTAACGGTTACGGCTCCCGCTCCCGTTGTCTGACTGCTGCTCCATGTTACGCCGTGGTTAGAAGCGTCAGTATTCACGGAGGCAGTCAAGTGCGCCGTGCCGCTAATCGGAAGATAAATATATTTTATGTTTCCCAATGTTACAACGCCGTTGATTGCGATGCCGGTCACGGGAACATTCGCAACCGACTCATCAATAACCGTTATCGTTACCTGATCTATGATTTCTATGTCATCATCGCTTGTAACTGTAATTTCCGCCGTGCCGTTGCCTACGGGGGTTACAAGTCCGGTGTGACTTACTGTTACTACGTCTTCATCTGAAGATGTCCATGATGCGCCTTTGTCTGTCGCATTTTCGGGAGTTATCGCGTATGCAAGTTGAATTGTTGCAGGCTCAAAACTGCCTCCTGTCGGTTTGGTAAATAAAAATGGGCCTGCGGAGGTAATTGTAATGTTGCTGACCGCGACATAACTCGCAGGGTCGGCTACTGTAATTGTCCATTCTGCGGTAAAGCCGCCGTCAACGGTTTTTACGGTGACGGTTGTCGGGCCGCCGAGAGCTTTCGCTGTCGCCGTGCATGCGGCTTCGTTCCAGTCAACATAGGCGTTAGGTGTAACTGTCCACTGTAACGATTTGTTTTTTGCGTTTGACGGTTCTACCGCCGCGGTAAGGGTTACGGAAGCGGGCAAATGGGCTTGAGTGCTGCCAAGATAGATTATGCTTTCGCCGGAAGTGCTTTCCCCTGCTTTAAGAGTGACGCCGGTTACCTGTACCGATTCAGAGCCCGAGGGACAACCGGTGAAAATTATGGCTGTTAGCGCTAAAATGCCAAGAATTGCTTTTAATTTTGATTTTATCATTTTTATTTCTCCAAATAAATTTATACTTATCTTAAATTTATAATAAAGAATTGATATGGCATTATTCCGACTTACTTTGTAAAAATACCGAACAGCGAGCGTTTTGTAACATTTAAAACTCTACAAGAATTCACACAAAGTACAATACGCTTATTTTTTAAACTTCAGCGTCGGTCCGGCTTGCGCGGGAATTAACGTCGGCAGCTCTGAGTAATTAACAAGCGTGTATTGATATGCCGGCGTCCATGGTTTTGGATCGGACGCTCTGACCCACCATGATACATTATCGTTGGCTATGTTATTGCCGTTATAGTAAAATTTAACGGGGTATGCGGCGTTTGTGTCAAACCATTCAACGGTTTTGCCGCCGGAGGGTTTGGTACCAAAATAGTTATTTTCAACAATAAATTCCGCGCCCCAGCCGGGACCCATATAAGAGCCTGAATTGTCCGCGTTCCCAATATTATCGTAGTAGTTATTGTAAATGTGCATCTGGGTTCCCCGCGTTCTGGGCATGCGCTGGGTGGTTCCGTGAAAATAATTGTGGTGTAACGTGATCTGCCTGTCTACGGCAACGGCGTTTGCGTCGCTGTCGCTTCCGGCTACCAGCATTACCTTGTCGTGGTTGGTAAACTCGCACCAGGATACGGTGATATTCTTGCCCTGGGGAATGTCAAAAGCGCCGTCGTGGTTGTAATTGCGGCTTAAATCCCTGCAGGTTCCATCGGTGAATCCGCAGTGATCTATCCAAACGCCATTAGAGGTTCCCTGTACGACTAGGGCATCAATGCTTGCCTTGGAATCGGCGTTGCCAGATGAGGCTGTGTTCTTCTCCGTGGAACCGTGGGCGTCGTAGAAAGTTACATTCCTTATAATGACATTTGATCTGTTATTGATCCTTATCCCGCCGAACATTATCCGCGCGTTGTTGATGCCGATAATGGTGGTATTTGAACCGATATTGAGAACAATATCATCGTTTACGCGGCCATAGGGAGAGGAGGTGTTAAATCTGTCATAAAAAGATTTGTCGCCGTCATTTATCCTGCCGTTGGAAAGGTCTATATCTCCTGAAATAATAATAAACTTTTGATCATTAATGACATTTCCGCTTGTGATAACTCCGGTGTTGTTGTTGATATTCGCGTTGGTTAAATTTGCGTTTATAAAAGCCAGGTACTTGTCCTTCGCAACCGGATAAGACGCGTCGTCAATCAGGATAAGGCTTGCGGGGTTCGCGTAGGAAAGCCCCGCGCCCGAGTTCGCCTGATCCGCCCAGCCGTTAGTTGTTATCTTTTGCCCCTTAAGGCTTGTAAAAATTTCCTGCGGCGTCATGTAGCTGCCGGGTTCCTCAACCGTTACGGTGACATTCACCGTGCCGCTAACTCCGGAACCATCCTGAGCGGCGGCTGTAATGACGGCGGTTCCCCCGCTTAGGGCTTTAATTTCCCCGCTCTGGTTCACTTCTACTTTTTGGGGATCGCCGCTTGACCATGTCACATTCTTGTTACCGGCTGTGGCGGGTAGGACGCTTAAGCTCAGTTTCCTCGACTGTCCCGCGGTAAGTATAACGTTGTTTCCCCCGTTAATTATTATTGACTCCACAAGGACAGGGGTTTCGGTTACGGTTACTTTAATTCCCAGGGAACTGACTCCCGAACCGTCTTTTGCTATGGCTGTAATAATAGAGTAGCCGACGGCTTTTGCGGTAACAAGACCTGTGTCCGCGTTTACCGTGACTATGTTTGTTTTATTGCTGTTCCATGTTACGCTCTTGTTATCCGCGTTTTCGGGGCTTACCGTTACTGTCAGGGAAGCCGTGTCGCCTTTTTTAAGGGTTATGTCCCCGCCGTTAATGGTAATTTCTTCGACCGGTATTGGCTTTCCGTCCGGCTGGATATTATCTGTTGAGCTTTTACAGGCAAATGCAAGCAGGCACAAAAGAAAAGCGCAGACGGTACTAAAAGATTTTACGGTCTTCAATTTTTTTCTCCTTATGATATAAAATACACTAAATGCAAACTTTTTTCCATATAAAATAAAAGTTTTTTTTGCAAATTTACTTTTACGACAACCTTATTATGTGCCGTACCTCTTTTTGGATATATTTTTATGCAATTGCCAATAATTGTTCTTCAATTGTATTTTGAGAAAAACGTTTCACGCCAAGACGTTTTTCTGCAAGAGTTAGATATTCATCAGATATATCAGAAAGTATACATTTTCTTTTATGAGTCTTGCAAACAGCTCCTGTTGTGCCGGAACCGGCCATAGGATCAAATATTAAATCATCCATTGTTGATGTCATTAATATTAATTTCTCATAAACCTTTTCAGGTTTTTGTGAAGGATGTCCTGTTTGTTCTTTTTTCCCGACAAAACCAACAAGCAAAGGTTCTTCAATTACCGAATTTGGTCCCGGAATAAACCTCATTTGATTATTTTCAAAACGAAGTTCCTGTTGCGCATTAAAAAAATTTTCCGGATGCATTTTTGCTTCTTTAGTCGCATAATGCAGACACGCTTGCTGGCTTGATCGCCATCCTCTAATTACAGAAGGACAATTTTTGAAAAACCATGTTAACCATGTAACAAATTCCAAAGGCTTATCTACTTTATTCACAAAATTGGCGACAATTTCGGGAAATCCCCATAAGAACAGATGATCTGTATTATCCTTTATACCGGCAATAATATCCAAAATGTACGGAATATAATCATCTCTAACGCCGCCTATTCCGCGGTTATACCAAGGATCCAAAATAGTTGTTGTTGGTCTATAACCTAAAGAAGATATAAATAGCATACTTTCCTTTGCTTCCATTTCCGGAAGTATCACAACTCCATATTTATCCAATTTTTTATCAATAAATTGCCGTATATTCATTTTTTATTTATCCTTTTAATTTTATGTATATTTCCTTGTTCATCCTGTACATACCCAAAGTAATCCAATAAGAATTTAAATACTATTTCTTTTTCAGTTGTAGTCGAGGATTGTATAATGGCATAAACATTCATTTTGCCGGTATTAGTATCCCAATAATTTTTCTTCATTACTTGATGTCTTCCACAGAGCACCTGCCATTGATTTATATCTTTTGTATCTGTATCGGGATTTATAGAATGTGGATTTTTATGATCGGGGGTTAATTTTACTTTTCCACCGCCAATAGGATCAACCGCCCCCTGTTTTAAGCCGCATATTTCATTTCCTTCCGTCCACTCACAAGCATGATTGGCCCTTTGCAACACCGCTTCCCATGTTTTTTTATCAGGTTTTACCCTCTTTCCCGCATTAGGTCTTTTCTCGGATGAAAGCATCAGATATTCTTCAACTCTTAACCAACCTCTGTTTCTCCATGATAGTATTGTATATCCATTATCTGTTCTAAGTTCTGATAACCTTTGATGCCAATTTTCAGGTTGCTTCTTTGTTTTTGGATCAGTGGCTACTTCAATTATTTGTTCACGGGTAATTACTTTACCTATATTATCCAGGAATAAGGCTTCAATACGTTCTTTTACTGATTTTTGAGTATATTTTTTCTTAATTTTACCATAAATTTTCTTTAGGTCGTTGTCTTTTTTGCTCATTTTCAGCTTTATTTCCTCTGAAAATAGAGTATATCATTATTAACAAAAAAAAACCACCATTTCAATTTATCTGAGAATTTTTAGGGCAATTTGAGGCATTTCGCCTAACTATTAAATAAAAAACCGCCCCCCGAAGGAGGCGGTAATTGGTAACTCTATGCTACTGTGTGGTGTCAGTTACCGGTTGGCTATTCCTCCGAAATTCAGGATGACGTGCACTTAGGTATATACTTGACGATAACCTCAATATATGATATATATAGAAAGAAAATAGACTTGAAAGATGATAAAAAAAACTGATAACAATAATAAATTAGCTCAAGCGCAAAAGCTTTTGTCAAAATTAACAAAAGCGGTATTTTGGAATTGTAATATAAGTAAATTTGATTGTTCAA